>OGZL01003089.1_pt1 | contig 11798 bp, 10 predicted proteins | sample 1576761 | NCBI WGS metagenome assembly OGZL01 (sample SAMEA3541595, study PRJEB24748) | human gut metagenome | biome: human gut; feature: human-associated habitat; material: faeces | place: China | collected 2012
AGAACGCGTAACTTTTACGTCCGTGTCTCTGCAATCTGATTCTAGTTGCCATTTTTAATAATTGTTTTTAATTAATGATTTGAATTATGCTACTAACTCGTAATAGCGGGCGCAAAGATACGGCTTTTCTTTTGATTGACAAATATTTCTGTTCTTTTTCTTTATGAATACCGTTTCGGATAACGGAATAAGATAGCGAGCAGGGCGCAAGCTCCCATTGTAAACGGATAATAAAGATTGCCGATGATACTGATAGGAGAGATATTGGCTAATCCGGCAGCAATCAGCATTTGTGCCCCGTATGGGATAATTCCTTGTATCAGACAGGAGAAAGTGTCGAGGATACTTGCAGTCTTTCGCCGGTCAAGGTGGAATTTCTGCGCAATGTCTTTGGCTATCGGTCCTGTTGTAATGATGGCTATTGTGTTGTTGGCGGTACATAAGTTGGCGATACTTACTAAAGCGGCAATACTTAGTTCCGCTCCCCGCTTTCCGTTGACGTGGAGGGTTAGTTTCCGGATAATAAAGTCAATACCACCATTGTAGCGGATTGTTTCAAGCATTCCTCCGGCCAGTAAAGTAATGATTATCAGTTCGCCCATGCCCGTAATGCCTGTTCCCATAGCTCCGAACCAGTCGAACACATCAATACTTCCGGTAGTAATACCGATAATACCACTTGTCAGGATACCTATGATTAATACGAGCATAACGTTCATTCCGGCAACGGCTGTTCCTAATACTATTATATAAGGTATAACTTTTATCCATTCGATAGTCTGTACTTGGGTGGGAGCAGTGATGGACAATCCCTGGAAAATATAAATACCCAGCACGATAATAGCTGCCGGGACGACAATCAGGGAATTTACCCTGAACTTATCACGCATCACACATTCCTGAGTTTTTGTTGAGGCGATTGTAGTGTCGGAGATAAACGATAAATTATCTCCGAAAAAAGACCCTCCGACAACAACTGCCACCATGAATGGGAGAGCAATCTCTGTCTTTTCGGCTAGTCCTACGGCAACAGGAGTGAGGGCAACGATTGTTCCTACACTGGTTCCTATGGATAGGGAGATGAAGCAGGCGGCTATAAATATTCCTGCTAACAGCAGATTGTCGGGAAGAATATGCAGAGTCAGGTTGACGGTGGCATCAATAGCACCCATTTGTTTGGCACTTTGCGCAAAGGCACCGGCGAGAATGAATATCCATATCATCAGGAGGATATTCTTATTGGCAGCTCCTACGGAGAATTGGTAAATCCGCTGGTCCAGTTTCAAGCCGCGCGTGATAGCAATCGCGTAGCAGGAAGAAACAAGAAAAGCGACAGTGATAGGTACCTTGTAGAAGTCGTTGACGAGAATGGAAGTTACCAGATAGAGGCAGAGGAACACGAACAACGGACTTAATGCCCACCAGCTACCGGAACGGTCGTTATGTATTTTTTCTTCGGTCATAAATGAGATTAGTAATATTTGTTTGAGCTGCAAAGATAGTAAGGAAACACATAAGTAGTATAAAAGGCTCAGATTTTCATCTTTTCTTTTTCCGTTTGAGCCTTTCCTTTTTCGGTTTCGGAAATTTAAAGTTGGGCGCTTTTCTTTGTTTCCTCTATTTTCGTACCGTTGATAATATAACTAATGTAGAATAGAATGACAACGACTAATTATTCAATGTGTATGCTTTTTATCTGCCTGTTTGCGTCGTGCGGAACAGGAGAAAAGAGGACTGATGAATCAATACGGATAAAAGTGGCAGAAGTAGAAATGTCGGTTCCTTCCTCGGAACGTGAGTTTTCGTTTATTTCGAAACCATTCAAGGAGACGGAACTACAAGAGCTGCGTTAAATCGATTAGAGAGCAGGCGGTCCTATTGACCGTTTTGAGGTATATGCCGGTAACTATTATCAGCGTGGGGATATCATTGCTGAAATAGACTCTCGTGATTTCCGTATCCGTAAAGAACGTGCAGAGGCTATCTATAATCAGGCAAAAGCGGAATTTGAACGGATAAGAGTGTTGTATGAGAAAAATAATTTATCTGCCAGCGCTTATGAAAAAGCACGTGCGGATTATACTTCTGCTAAGACTGCTTTTGAGACAGCGACAAATGAGTTACATGATACGCAGTTGATTGCACCTTTTGACGGATATGTCGGGGAAGTGTATATCGAGAAATATCAGGATGTGAAAGCGACTCAACCTGTCATCTCCTTTATTGATATTACTCAATTAAAGATAGAAGCTTATGTCACACAGGATATTGCACTTCAGGCCGGAGAAATCAAAGAAGTAGGTGTGCGCTTTGATATAGGTTCTGATGTTGTATATCCGGCGAAAGTGGTAGAAATTTCCAAAAGTACTACCCGGAATAACCTGTCTTTCCTGATGACGGCATTATTACCCAATAAACAGGGTGAATGGCCGGCGGGCGTTTCCGGAAAGGTTTTGCTTGATCTTCCTTCTCCTTCAACGACATCCATGATAACCATACCGCAAACTGCTCTCAATCATCGTCCTACTGAAGGAGATTATGTCTGGACGGTAGATAATGCTGCCGGAAAAGTCTCGAAAAGAAAGATTGTTTTAGGTGAATTACTTCCGAATGGAAAAGTGGAAGTGAAAGGTGGATTACAGGCTGGAGAAACGGTAGCTGTCAGTAAATTGCGTTTCCTTTCAGAAGGAACATCTGTAGAAATCATGGCTCAGAAACAAGGAATGCCGGTCACTGCTCAAAAGTAAATTTGAAAGTATGAAGTTTGTGAAATATTTCTTGCAGAAAAGGTCGGTGACTATTCTGCTCTTACTATTAGTCTTAGGAGGAGGACTACTTTCCTATGTCAAAATGGGAAAGCTGGAAGATGCTCCGTTCACTATAAAACAGGCATTGGTATTAACTCCATATCCGGGTGCTTCTCCTTCCGAGGTACAATCACAAGTGACTGATGTGCTGGAAGAATCCATACAGTCTTTAGGTGAATTGTATTATCTTAAAACAGAAAACCGGGCAGGACTTTCCAAGATAACGGTTTATGTGAAGAAGGAAATTCGTGCGGATGAAATGCAGCAACTGTGGGATAAACTCCGTCGGAAGGTTAATGATGTACAATCTAAGCTACCAGCTGACGCAGGTCCGTCCGTAGTAAACGATGACTTTGGCGATGTGTTGGGTGTCTTTTATGGGCTGACTGGTGAAGGATATTCGTATCGGGAACTGGAAGATCAGGCAAAACTCATTAAAAACGAACTGTTGAAAGTAAAGGACGTAGCCAAGGTCGAAATTTATGGTGTACAACCTCCGACGATTGATGTTATTCTCACCCCTTCCGTCATGGCGCGAAGCGGTATTACTCCTTCGGATATTTCCCGTGCTTTCGAGGCCCAAAACAGAGTAGTAGATGCAGGAGGTATTGATGCGGGTGTAAACAGAATACGGATTGAATCTACCGGAAATTTTTATTCTTTGGATGATATCCGGAATTTGACTATCGTATCACGTACGGGAGAGCATTTTCGATTGGCGGATATTGCAGAGATTAAGGAAAGTTATCAGACGCCTCCGAGCAATAAAATGCGGATTAATGGGAGTCCCGCGGTGGGTATTGCCATATCTACCGTACCGACTGGGAATGTCGTAAATATGGCGGAAGCTGTAAAAGGTAAAATTGAGCAATTTTCGGAGACAATGCCCGAAGGCTTTGAGTTACAGACAATTTACGACCAAGGTTACGAGTCGGCTGTGGCAAATCAAGGTTTTATCTGGAATTTGATAATTTCCGTTGTGACGGTAGTTGCCATTCTGTTGTTTTTTATCGGATTCAAAAATGGTATCCTGATAGGTAGTGGTCTGGTCTTTTCCATTTTTGCAACGCTGATTGTGATGTTGGCTCAAGGGATAGCTTTGCAGCGTATGTCACTGGCTGCAATTATTATTGCAATGGGAATGCTGGTGGATAATGCTATTGTAGTATCCGATTCGGCATTAGTCAATATGCAACGGGGGATGCGCAAGCGAGTGGCCATAATGCGAGCTTGTTCCTCAACTGCATTACCGTTATTAGCGGCAACAATTATCGCAATTTTAACTTTTTTACCTATATATTATTCACCGCATATAACCGGTGAGTTGTTGTCATCCTTAGTTGTAGTTATCGGCGTTTCGCTGATGTTCAGTTGGGTCTTTGCGCTGACGCAGACTCCTTTCTTCATTCAGGAGTTTGTTCGTCGGCCAAGACCCGACGAACTAAAGGATGCTCTTTTTGCAGGTAAATATTATGATAAGTTTCGTGCAGCATTGAGGTGGGTGATTTGTCATCGGTATGCAACAATAGGATGCATGGTTGTGATGATGTTGCTAGCGGCTTGGAGTTTCAAGTTTATTCCCAAGGTGTTTATGCCGGCGTTGGATAAACAGTACTTCACATTGGATGTATGGTTACCCGAAGGGACAAAAATAGAAGAAACGGACCGTCAGGTAATGGAAATGTCGGAATATATCCGTGGGCAGGAGGAAACGGAAATAGTATCTACTTATATAGGAAGAACTCCGCCACGTTATTACTTGTCTAATGTATCTTTTGGACCTCAGTCCAATTATGCACAAATATTGGTAAAATGTAAAACGTCAGAACTTTCCCGTCAGTTGCATACCCGGTTACAAGATTCGATTTCGCTGAAATATCCCGAACCTCTGATTAAAGTGAATAAGTTTGAATTGAGTCCTTTGACGGAGGCCGTCATTGAAGCCCGTTTTCTTGGCCCGGACCCTGCTGTACTTGATTCATTGGTGGGACAAGCTATTGAAGTGATGCGACGAAATCCCAAAGTAGCGGATGCACGTAATGAATGGGGAAATATGTCGTTGGTAATTCGCCCGGTTTATGATCCTGTGAAGGCGGGTGCATTAGGTATCACCAAGGCTTCGATGATGCAGTCAGTGAAATCAATCAATGACGGTCTGCCTGTTGGTATCTACCGGGATGATGAGAAAAAGGTACCCGTTTTGTTGAAATCAGGTGATGTGGATATTACTGATGTCAATGCATTGGGAGATTTCTCAATTTGGAATGGAGAAAGATCGGCTCCGCTTTCGCAGGTCACGGAACGAATAGAAAGAAGTTGGGAATTTCCTCAGGTACGGACATATAACCGGCAACTTTCAATGGCTGCCTTGTGTGGGGTGAAACCGGGCTACACCATGTCCGAGGTACATGGAGAAATACGGAAAGAAATAGAGAAAATCCACTTACCGGAAGGATACACCTTCTTTTGGGATTCTCAATATAAAGATCAAGGGGAGGCGATGCAGGCTATTGCGAAATATTTTCCGTTGGCATTTCTTGCATTGATAGTCATTTTGGTGGCCTTGTTCGGCAATTTCCGCGAGCCGGTTATCATTCTTTGCATTCTGCCTTTGTCTTTGATAGGAATTGCTGTTGGTATGTTGCTGACAGGGTTTGATTTTGGATTCTTTCCGATAGCCGGCTGGTTAGGTTTGCTTGGGATGATAATCAAAAATGTAATTGTGCTGATTGATGAGATAAATGTTCAACATCGGAGTGGAATTGATTTATATACATCCATTGTTGAGGCTACTGTTTCCCGAACCCGTCCTGTATTAATGGCTGCTACAACAACGATTTTCGGTATGGTGCCATTGTTGTTTGATGTTGCTTTCGGGGGAATGGCTGTTACTATAATTTTCGGATTGACATTTGCTACGGGATTAACGCTTTTTGTCACCCCCGCCTTATATTCCATGTTTTATAAAGTAAAAGGAAAATGAAGATGAGAAAAGGAATATTTAGCCTGTTGTTTTGTACTTTCGTCTTTTTGTCTTTGCCGGTTCTTGCACAACAAAGCACATTGCTGGAGAAATATCGGACTATGGCATTGGACTATAATCACGATTTGAAAGCAGCGGAAAAGAATATCGCTGCCAGTATGGAAGTAGAGAAATCTGCACGTGCCGATTTAAAACCGAAACTTTCCGGTGCTGCCAGTTTTCAATACACCGGAAATCCTATGGAACTAACTTTGGATATTCCTTCCATAGGGTTGTCGAAAACAGTGGAAGGAAAGAATTTAAACTATGGAGGTTCTCTGTCTATTTTACAACCGGTTTATACGGGAGGGCGTGTACTGGAGTCCATCCGTATGGCGCAACATCAGCAGGCCTTGGCCGGTAATCAGGCGAAAGCACTGAATGATGCTGTTTGTTACCAAACGGATATTCAGTATTGGAGTGCCGTTGCTCGGCAGGAAATTGTTGATGTCGCCGAAGACTTTCGCAATTCGATAGCAGCCTTGGTTAAAACAATAAAAGAAAGGGTAGAAGTAGGACTCGTTGACCCACAGGACCTGTTAATGGCAGAAGTGAAGTTAAATGAAGCGGAATATCAATTACTTCAGGCGCAAAGTAATTTTGAAACAGGCAGAATGGCATTAAACTCAATGATTGGTGTCCGGCTGGAACAGCCTACGGAGTTGGATGCGCAGATACCGATAGTAGTTGTCAGCGATTCTCTGTGGTTATCTACCGGGATGGGACGTCCGGAAATACAAATGGCTTATGACAAAATTCGTATTGCTGAGAGCACAAAAAAACTGAATGATTCGCAATTCAAACCTCAATTCTATGTGGGAGTAGAAGGTAGCTATTCATCTCCCGGATACAATTTCAAGAAAGATTTAGACCCAAACTACGCTGTTTATGCTAAAGTGTCCGTTCCTATTTTTGAATGGGGAAAACGGAGAAGCGAGAAGCGTGTTTCTTCCTTTCGTATCGGAATGGCGGAAGATAATCTAAATAAAGTCGTAGACCGGGTGGAATTAGAAGTGAGTGTAGCGCGTAAGGCATTGTCACAGGCTATTGAACGTGTTCGTTTGAGTGAAAGTTCGCTGGCTAAAGCAGAAGAAAATGAGGCAAAAGCAGTAGAACGCTACAATGAAGGAAAAGTTTCGGTGGTGGAAGTGATTGATGCGCAAACCTATCGGCAGACTTCGCAGGTGAACTATGTACAGGCAAAAGCTGCTGCACAAGGACATTATTCGGAATTAATAAAAGCGCTCCATAGTTATGATTATCGCTAAAAAGCAGTAACTTTGTGTGAAAAGAATCGTATGAATATAAAATTGAACCGTATATCATATAGTGCGCTGTTTTCAGGGCTAGGCGTTTTCTCTTTTTTCCTGCTAGCCAACTATGCGGAACTTTCCGATAGAGTATCGGATGCGTTATATTCGGTAGGAATGTTTCTGTTTTTTATTCTTGCGTTCAATTTGCTCGGATATTCTACTATTCGGCTGACTACATGGGTAGATAATCAGTATTCGGTGAATATTCATCGTCGTTGGAAACTGATTTTTATTTATACAATGGTGATGTTGATGTTTTTTCTGCTCAATTATGGATTGTTGGTAACTGCCAAATTCTTGGTCGGTGCTTCACATCCTTTTGTTTTTCCTAATGGCGGGTGGCGTATCTTGATATTAGTTTGGTTGGTGGAACTGGTGATTTTAGGTTTGCTGCTTGCCAACCGTTCTATGCAGCATACCCTCAAATTGCAGAAACAGGCGGCTGCTTTGCAGGAAGAAAATAACATAGCACGCTATACAGCTCTTCAAAACCAGCTAAACCCCCATTTTCTGTTTAATAGTTTGAATACGTTGATTTCAGAAATCAGATATAATCCTAAAAATGCAGAACTCTTCACACAACATCTTTCCGACGTATATCGTTATACTCTCCAGTGTCAGAATCAGCGATTGGTGACGTTGCAGGATGAGCTTGGTTTTCTTGATTCATATATTTTTCTTCATCAAGTTCGTTTGGGTGATTGCATTTATGTCCACAACAATGTGCCGGATGAGTGGAAAGAGATGAAGATGCCGCCTTTGACGCTTCAGCTATTGGTCGAAAATGTAATCAAGCATAATGTGATCCATTCGGGGAAACCAATGGTTATCGAGCTGTGTAATGTAGAAGAACCTCCGACTCTGATAATCTGTAATCCGATTCGGCCAAAAAAATGCGGAGTCGTTTCGGGAATGGGGCTGAAAAATCTTTCCGCCCGTTATAAGCTCCTTTGTAATCAGGATATTGTGATAGAAAATGAATCTGATAAATTTACCGTAAAAATTCCCTTGCTTTCATGAATAAGATAAAAGCTGCAATAATAGAAGATGAAGTGCCGGCGGCACGTTTGCTGCATGAGATGATACAGTCGCTTCGCCCGGATTGGGAGGTGATGATTCTGCCCGGTACTATCGAAGAATCCGTTGAATGGTTTCGTGTGAATCCTCATCCGGAACTTTTATTTTTGGATATTCAGTTGACGGACGGCAATTCATTTATGTTGATTGAACAAGCTCGGCCGGATAGTATGATTGTTTTTACCACCGCTTATGACGAGTACGCTGTCCGTGCTTTTGCGGTGAATAGCATTGACTATTTGCTGAAACCGATTCATCAGGAACGTTTATTGCAGACTATCGAACGTTTCGAGAGTCTCACAGAGAAATATATCCGTGATTTTAATCGGGAGAGCCGGATACTGGAGGTGTTGGAAAGTTTGTCTGATACGCAGAAGCTTCCGGTGGTAGAGAATAAAAAATATCGCACCCGATTTCTTATTTCTTCCGGTAATAAACTTTTTACTTTGGCGGTAAGTGATGTTGCCTATTTCTATTCGGAGAACAAGCTCACTTTTGTAGTTACCAAGAATAATAGAGAATATGTTCTGGACTTTGCTTTGGATAAACTCTGCGAACAATTGAATCCTGATGTCTTCTTTCGGACCAATCGCCAGACGCTTGTTTCGGTAGATGCCATTCAGCGTATCGAACCCTATTTTTTAGGTAAGGCGGTTGTACACGTCCTACCACCATTTAAAGATAAAATCATAGTCAGCAAAGACAAGATAGCGGCTTTCAAGGTGTGGCTGAATTATTAAGCCTCGCTTTTACAATAAGATAATGCGTTTCTGCATGATATCCATTAATACAATTTGCGGACCATATTCCTTGAACATATTTACGGCTTCTTGTCCGTCCCAGGCATATATTAAGTGGTAATCATATTTTAGTATCGACTCGAACAGTTTGTAATTACTTTCATTGTCTTCTGCAATTAGAATTATTAGTTTATCTTTTGCGATTGTAATACTTTGATTTTCTTTTTGAGGAGCTTTTTCTATGGCTTCTATCTGCTTATAGGGTAATCACTCCGATAGTACCGCCAAGATGTTCGATGATACTTCTGCAAATAGACAACTCTAAGCCTGTGCCTTTCGAGAAGGTATTCAGCTTTACAAAACGGTCGAACACCTGGTTAACTTTATCAGGAGCAATGCCCATTCCTGTATCGGTCACGGAAAATTCTATCTTATTGATTTATAGTATCGTATATGAGGCGTTTTTGCTTTTTAAATCAACAGGTCATTCCTTTAAAAGGAACGACCTGTTGCACACCGCGAAATGCATTGTTTCTTTTAAAGGAACACGCTTCTCTATAAACAGACTGCGTTAAGTTAATTAGTTTGTTTATATTTATTATTGTATGTTCCTGTCATTTGGCTTTATTTCAGTGCTTCAATAACTTGTGGTAACATTGTCCAAATAGTATTTTCATCCTGTGCAGTAAAGAAGTTACCGTCAATCTCTGATTTTTCATCGGTAGCTATTCCGTTTTGGATAGCCGGTTTGGCTAACGGATGAACAGCCACTTTCTTACCTTTCGTTATCCCTGTGAAGTCAAACATCATTGCACCGGCACAATGTCCGATCATTATTTTGCCCTTATCTCCGAAAGTTTTGATAACTTCCATTAGATCTATATTATAAGGTTTGTCTGCATTCTGCTGAAATACAGGTACAGCGTCTCCGCATGAGAAAACAAATGCGTCAAACTCATCCTCATGTCCTTTCAAATTAGCAATCACATCATCTGTTGTCAGACTGATTCCTGAATTTGTTTTAATCTCCTTCGTATCCGATACGGCAAATACTTTATATGAAATGCCATTTTCAAAAAATGCTTCCAGGTATTGGAATAATCCACAACCATTTACCGGATTCACTGCTAAAACTGCAACTTTCTTTGCCATAATCATAATTATTTAAATGAAACAATAGTTATTATTAGTAAGTTTATTACTTTTGTGATGCAAATGTATCTTCCTTTGTTGAGAAAAGCAAGAACGCACCTCTGAATAAGGAAGTTACATGGAAGTAACTATTGTTGTAATTCAGTTAAATACAAAACGTTAAAAGATGAAAAACTTTCACCCGACAGGAAATTGTCCAGTTAGAGATGTGCTCAGCCGCTTGGGAGATAAGTGGTCGATGCTGGTGCTTATCACTTTGAATGCCAATGGTACTATGCGTTTTAGCGACATTCATAAGACAATAGGAGATGTTTCTCAGAGAATGTTGACGGTCACTCTTCGTACACTCGAATCCGATGGATTGGTGGAGCGGAAAGTGTATGCGGAAGTACCTCCTCGTGTAGAGTATAACTTGACGGATACGGGAGGGACTCTGATTCCTCATATTGAAGGATTAGTAGGGTGGGCCTTGGAGAATATGAATACGATTTTGGAACATAGAAAAAATGATTAATAATAGGCGGTTGTATGAATATTCCCTATACACTCATACTTAATATTTGTAAACTCCTCATCTGTCATTATGCATCGTAAAAAATTCCATTCCGTAATTTTTCGGTGCTCTTATTTAATGGTATTTTTCACATAGTACAAGGTTGTTTCTGCTTTTGATTTTTCATATTACAAAGATATACTTATTTATATGGTGTTTTTGTTTGCACTGTGATATTTTTATATCTTTGCGAGGAGAGCTATTCAATATTTAAAAACATGGAGATAAAGAAAGTAATTTCAGATAAGAAAGAATTCCTCGAATTGTTACTCTTGGCTGATGAACAAGAAAGTATGGTAGACCGGTATTTGGAACGTGGCGATATGTTCGTTCTGTATGACAACGGATTGAAAGCAGCCTGTGTAGTAACCCGTGAAGGGGAAGGCATTTATGAAATCAAGAATATTGCTACTGTTCCTTTTTTTCAACGTCAGGGATACGGGAAACGTTTAATTGAATTTCTATTCGAGCATTATCAGGATAAGTGTACTGAAATGTTGGTTGGTACAGGAGACGTTCCATTATATGCGTCATACAAGATATTTGTCAAGCCGTTAGTCTGTCCGAAACGGTCATATGTAGAGTGATAGAACTGTTGCAAGGTCTGAACACCAGCGACAAATTGTAAATCCAAAGTGAAATCCCAATTCTTGTAACGTAATGTATTGATCATAGATCCAGTCCAATCGGGTACACCTTTACCTATGATCTCACGCTCAGAAGAACGTTTCGCACGACCGATCTGTTTCTTCTGGCAGTTACCAGCTTCATAATCTTCTATTGTATAAACGCCTAAACGTTTGTAACCATAGAAACTACCTACGCTTTCGCCTACACGCAAGATAGAAGCACCGCTCACCCATTCGTTTTTCAAGATATCCTCGTCATTGTCACCCAAAGATAAGATCTTATTTTTATTGAAGTTAGCATTGATGGATGTTGTCCATGTGAAGTCTTTTGTATCAATATTGCGAGTAGATAACATCAGATCCAAACCTTGGTTACGGATAGAACCGATATTCTTATAAACAGTCTCGAAACCTGTTGTATGAGGAACCGGAGCATCCAATAACAGATCAGAAGTCTTCTTGTTGTAATAAGAAGCATCTAACGTAATTCTATTATTGAACAAAC
>OGZL01003100.1_pt1 | contig 11771 bp, 10 predicted proteins | sample 1576761 | NCBI WGS metagenome assembly OGZL01 (sample SAMEA3541595, study PRJEB24748) | human gut metagenome | biome: human gut; feature: human-associated habitat; material: faeces | place: China | collected 2012
CGGAAATTACCTCCGCGGCTTCTGTATAGCTGTATGCAGAAACGGAAAAGCAGCCTGCCTGCCCTTCACCCGGTACAAGGTGGCGCAGGCGCCGCAGAAGCCATTCCGGCAGCCGCAGCCCCGCACCAGCTGATAGCCCGCATACTCCATGGCCCGCATGATGGTCAAGGCCTTTGGGACTTGATACTGCTTTCCAAAAAAGTAAACATGAACCATTTCTTCCATCGTAGCACCTCTGTCAATACTCGTCGGGCAGCCGGTCCAGCTGGTCGCAGCGGAACACCGGACCGTCCTTACAAACGTACCGGTCCCCAATGTTGCAACGGCCGCACTTCCCAATGCCGCATTTCATCCGCAGCTCCAGAGTGGTATACACCTGGTTTTTCTGAAAACCCATGGCCTGAAGCGCCTCCAGGGTAAACTGAATCATCACAGGGGGACCGCAGACCACAGCGGTTTTCCCCGTATCAAATCCCAGCTCCCGGACATAGCCGGGCACGAAGCCCACATGTCCGTCCCAGCCCGGCTGCTCCCGGTCAATGGTCAGGTGGACCCTCAGGCCCTCCTCCTGGCACCACTGCTCCACAATCTCCGGATAGTCCACCAAGTCGTCCCTGGAGCGGGCGCCATAGACAATGTCCACCTGCCCGTACCAGGACCGGTTGGCCCGGACATAGCGGATCACAGACCGCAGCGGCGCCAGGCCGATGCCGCCGGCAATGAACACCAAATCCTTCCCCCGGAAGGCCGTATCCACCGGGAAGCCGTTGCCATAGGGACCCCGAAGGGTCACCTGCTGCCCCGGCTCCATGGCGTGGAGCCACTCTGTGACGCAGCCGCACTTTTTAATGGAAAATTCCAAAAAATCCAAATCGGTGGGGGATGAGGTGATGGAGAAGAGGGCCTCCCCCACCCCGGGCACAGACAGCATGGCGCACTGGCCGGGGATGTGAGAAAAGGGCTTCCTCCCGTCCAGACCCACCACCCGGAAGGTTTTCACATCCGGGGTATCCACCCGTATGTCCGTCACCACTGCGATCATGGGAATCAGGGGATCACGATTCATGGGGCGCACCTCCCAAAGTTTTCATCACCTTGACAATATTCATGTGTATCGGGCACTGCCGCAGGCACCGGCCGCAGCCCACGCAGCCGAAAATCCCCCCCTGGTTTACGGGGAAATACTGGAGCTTATGCAAAAACCGCTGGCGAAACCGCTCCTTTTGGGTGGGCCGGGGCTGACCGGCAGACATGATGGTAAAGTCTGAATACATGCAGCTGTCCCAGCACCGGTAGCGAAGAATCTCCCGATTTCCGGTAAACTCCTTGATGTCATAGCACTGGCAGGTCGGACATACAAAGGTACAGGTTCCGCATGCCAGGCATGGTTTATATAAAGTCTCCCAGACAGGAGAATTAAACTTCGCATCTGTAGCATTTCCATCCCATCCTTCCAGGGAAAGATGTGTATATGGAAGCTTTTCTACAATGTTATGGATTGCTTCTTTTTCAGCATCCACTTTTGCCTGATCGCCGTCAGCCGGGGTAAGAAGTTCTTTTACAGCTTCTGTAAGAGCCTCTCCTTTTTCCGTAAGGGCTTTCCAGTAAAGGCTTCCCTCCACCATCCAGGCTGCTACATCGGCAATTCCTTTTCCATCGGCGTCTGCTTCCGGATCTGCTGCATCTGTTCCAAAAACCTTACAGAAACAGGATTCCTCCGGCTCATGACAAGCCATGGCAACGATGGTTCCATGGTCTCTTCTTGCTGCATAGAAAGTATCAACAGGATCAGCAAGAAAAACCTTATCCAGAACTGCAACCCCTTTTACATCGCAGGCCTTCATGCCAAATACAACGAACGGACGGCTTCTCAGCTCTTCCGGCTCTACGGTCAGCTTCTTTCCATCACGAACACAGGTGTAAAGTGTTTCGCTCTGTGGGAAAAAGGCATCTTTGCCGGATTTTACGGTTTTCAATGTCTCAAGGTCTGCCTCTTCTCCTTCATTCCAAAGGCCGAAGTTGGTCTGTCCTGCCTTTTTGATCGGAAGGATCAGATCCTGGCTTTCTGCGATTTTCCGGAATAATGCTTCCAGATTTTCTTTTTCAATCTTATACATACATTATCCCCTTTCTGCCACTACACCTGGCTCTACATCATCAAATGTAAAGCTGGTCAGCGGGCCTTTTGACTCAGCATCTGCTCCTGCCTGATATTCGCCGTAGAAGGTATCAATATCCTTGATGAACTTACGGTTAAACAGATGAAGCGGAATCCCCTGCGGGCAGACACGGCTGCACTCACCGCAGTCTGTACATCTTCCTGCAACGTGGAATGCACGGATAATGTGGAACATTTTTTCTTCAAAGGAATCCACATTTGCCTTCTGCGCACTGTCAAACTTGTTGCTGTCGAATACACATTTACGACAGCTGCAGGCTGGACATGCATTGCGGCAGGCATTGCAGCGGATACATTTGCTCAGCTCCTTCTGGAAAAATGCGAAGCGCTCTTCCGGGCTCATCTTCTCAATTTTCTCCACCTCTGCAAAACGGTCTGCATCCTTTGTATCCTTGGATTCGCCGATGATCTCGTCGTAGATCATGTGCTCTTTTCCTTTGCATACATGGCAGCGCTCCAGCATTGCATCCTTGTAAGCGACTGTTTTGTCACCATAGATTGTGGAAATGTTAAGTTCTTCACAATCATCGGTAAGCTCAGCGCCGGAAATGCTCTGGATTCCCTTGATGCCCATTTTACGAAGCTTCTCCACATCCAGCTTGCCTTTACAGCCAACACCGATAATGTAGGCTTTTTCACGGTCTACACGGTGCTCCTTGATCAGCTGGTTGAAGCTGTAGGTATCACAAGGCTTCAGACAGACAAGGGTTTTTCCCTCTAATTTGGAAGCCTCGATCATCATTTTACTTAAGTTCTGTCCGCAGAAACCATTATAGACAAATTCGTCCAGGCTTTCTGCAGTTTCGAAATATGCTGCTTCCGGATTGTAAGGCAGGTCTCCGGCTTTCCAGCCAAGAACACGTACTACGGTTCCATCAGCCAGCAGTTCTTTTGCACGAGCGATCAGTTCCTGCATCTTAAATCCTCCAATCTGACGTTTTTACCCAGAGAATGGATTTTTTCCACAAATTCATTCATGGTCTGGGAGAATTTTACACCTTCTGCTGCAGATACCCACTCAACACGGGTACGGCCATTTTCCACACCGATGAAGTCCAGCATGGAGAAAAGAAGTGTCATACGTCTTCTCGCATAATAGTTTCCGGTTGTGTAGTGGCAGTCTCCCGGATGGCAGCCGCACATAATCACACCGTCAGCACCTTTTTCAAAGGCACGGAGGATAAACATTGGATTTACACGGCAGGAGCATGGTACACGGATGATCTTTACATCAGCCGGATAAGAAAGACGGCTGCTTCCTGCAAGGTCTGCACCTGCGTAGCTGCACCAGTTACAGCAGAATGCCACGATCTTCGGTCTGAATTCTTCTTTTGCTTCTATCGACATATTGCATCTACCTCCGCTAAAATCTGTCTGTTGGAGAATCCCTGGAGATCCATTGCTCCGGACGGGCAGGTTACGGTACATGCACCACAGCCCTGGCAAAGAGCATTGTTTACAACAGCAATTCTTCTTGTCTCACGGATTCCGTGGTCATTTACCTGTTTTTCCTCATAGGAAATCGCACCATACGGACACACATTTGCACACTGGGAGCATCCGTTGCAAAGAAGCTCGTCAGAATGTGCGGTACATGGGTTGGTGGTCAGCTTGTCTTTTGCAAGAAGGCCGATTGCCTTTACTGCTGCTGCGCCAGCCTGTGCAACTGTCTCCGGAATATCCTTTGGTCCCTGGCAGACACCGGAAAGGAAAATACCAGCTGTAGGGGACTCTACCGGACGAAGCTTTGCATGTGCTTCTGTGAGGAAATTGTTGGTATCAATACTTGCGGTAAGCATAGTTGCAATTTTTCTTACATCCTTGTTTGGCTCGATGGCAGCTGCAAGAACTACCATATCAGCCTCCATAAGAATCTGTTTATTTTCAAGCAGGTCAGAAGCCTGAACCATAAGAGTTCCATCTGGCTGTGGGATTACCTTTCCAACCTGGCCTTTTACATAATTTACACCGTAGTCTTCAACAGCTCTTCTGTAGAACTCATCGAAGTTTTTACCGGGAGTACGAACGTCAATGTAGAAAACAGTTACATTTGTATCCGGGTATTTGTCACGGATCAGCATTGCATGTTTTGCAGTGTACATACAGCAGATCTTGGAGCAGTAGCTCTTTCCTCTTTCATCAGAGCAACGGCTTCCCACACACTGTACAAATACAATGTTTTTCGGAGCTTTTCCATCGGAAAGTCTCTCAAGATGCCCCTTTGTAGGTCCTGCTGCATTCATGATACGCTCAAGCTCAAGAGAGGTGATAACGTCCTTACTCTGGCTGTAAGCGTACTCATCATATTTATCCAGCGGAATCACGTCAAAACCGGTTGCAACCACGATTGCACCATATTTCTGTGTAACGATCTCATCCTTCTGCTCATAATCAATTGCACCTGCGGCACAAACCTTGGAGCAGACACCGCATTTTCCGGTTTTAAATTTGGTACAATGCTCGCGGTCGATTACCGGAACATTTGGGATAGCCTGAGCGAACGGAATGTAGATAGCACTTCTGTTGTTCAGACCGCGGTTAAATTCGTTTGGATTTTTCTTGGACGGACATTTCTCAGAACAAACGCCGCATCCGGTACATTTGCTCATATCCACGCTTCTTGCTTTCTTGCGGATATCAACGGTGAAGTCACCTACAAAGCCGCTTACCTTCTCAACTTCACTGTATGTATAGATGTTGATTTTCTCATGTGCTGCTGCCTCTACCATTTTCGGTGTAAGGATACACGCGGAGCAGTCCAGAGTTGGGAAGGTCTTGTCCAGCTGGGACATTCTTCCACCGATACTTGGAAGCTTCTCCACAATATCAACCTCATAACCAGCCTCTGCAATGTCAAGGGCTGACTGGATTCCGGCAATACCTCCGCCGATTACAAGAGCACGTTTGGTTACAAGGCTCTCGCCTGGCTGAAGAGGAGCATCCAGATTTACTTTTGCGATTGCGGCTCTTGCAAGGATCACTGCCTTTAAGGTAGCCTCTTCCATATCCTTGTGGATCCAGGAGCAATGCTCACGGATATTGGCAATCTCTACCATATATGGGTTTAATCCCGCTTTCTGTGCTGCCTTTCTAAAGGTAGCCTCATGCATACGCGGGGAACAGGAACAGACTACGATTCCTGTCAGATTTTTTTCATGGATGGCGTTAATGATCTTGGCCTGTCCTGCTTCGGAGCACATGTACTGATAATCTTCCGCATGAACAACGCCTGGCTCTTTTGCTGCCATCTCTACTACTTTTTTTACATCAACTGTGGCTGCAATATTGGTACCACAATGACATACGAATACACCTATTCTCTGCACCTGTTTTTCACCTCCTGTATCTTCTGAATGCACTTACCAGCAGCTGCTGAGGAAGATCCGGATCAAGAAGTTCCGGGATCTCATCTGGTGAAAGATAGTTGCCACCTTTTTCCCGGACAACAAGCTGTCTTGCCCCGTCAATGATCTTTCCGGGTTTTACGTCTCTCGGACACCGCTCCACACAGGCAAAGCAGGAAAGACATTTCCACAAAGATGCTGAATTTACAAGTGCTTCGATATTTTCATTGATCACGTAGGACACAAACTGATGAGGCTTGATATCCATCTCGTCAAAGGATGGGCAGGTAGCAGAGCATTTGCCACACTTCATACATTTCAGAGGATTGGTTCCGCTGATCTCCTTTATTTTTTCCGCAGAAGAATGGTTATCTCTCATTTTGCCACCTCCTCTTTGACGCCAAGGGCTTCTGCCAGAAGCTCTGTAAAATAGTAAACCGGCATTTTATTTCCGGAATTTTTATTCAGATTGTATTTGCAGAGCGGACAGGCAGTGATCAGCATATCTGCGCCAAAGCCTGCTGCGCTTTCTTCAATCTTTTCACACATATTCTGTGACATTTCTTTTTCTTTCAGGGATATATATCCTCCACAGCATTCATTTCTATAAGGATAGATCACAGGCTCAGCGCCAAGGGCACGGATAAAATCTTCCATGATCCTTGGATTTTCCGGATCATCAAATGCCATGATCTTTCCAGGTCTCAGAAGCAGACATCCGTAATAGGCTCCGATCTTCTTTCCGGTAAAAGGATTTACTACTTTTTCTTTCAGTTTATCAAAACCGACTCTGTCCCGGAGAACCTCCAGATAATGGAGAACGGTTGTCTCTCCTTCATAGGGAGCCTCCAGCTGCATATAATTGTTAGCTCTGGTCCGGATATCTTCCACATTTTTCATATCATCATTGACACGTTTGATCACGTGATGACAGGCAGAACAGATTGTCACCAGATCCTGGCCTTTTTCTTTGGCCTGATTAAGAGCACGTACGGAAGAAAGTTTCGTAGCGATCTCGTCAGTTCCCAGAGGATAAACACCTCCGCAGCACTGCCAGTCTTCGATCTCTTCCAGTTCAAACCCAAGTGCTCTGGCGCTGGCTCTGGCATATTCGTCCAGATCTTTCGCCTTGTTTCTCAGGGTACAACCCGGATAATAACTGTACTTCATACTTAACATTATCCTTTCTTAGTTGTTCAGATAAATTCATGTTGCTCAAATAATGATATCAGGGTCCAAAAGCAATTTGCCCCGATATATAGCGCCCGTAAATAACAGCCGCTAGTCCTTGTCTTTTTTTTAACAATATATGGACAAAAATATAAATCAAGTCTAATACAATTACTTTTTATATCTTTGTTGAGACATAGAAAATAAAAGAGTTCGCACACCCTTCCTCCGCAATTAAAGGAGTGTATCAGCTCGATTTCCGAAAAATATTATATCATATTGACAACATTTTAACAAGAGGTTTTTGATAATTTTTTTATCACGCATCATTGCTCAATTCTTCTGATCTAAATTAATCTTTTTCAGGCAGATAAAATCTTCCGCTTTTCTATTTACTCACATTACTCATAATCAGACTTTCGTTTCAGAAACCTAAAAAAGCAATACCTTTTTCCATTTCTGTTTTAATTCATAACAGTCAAAACTCCTTTGCCTCCGCTGCAAGATGGAATTTTGACTCATGAATAAAAAAGGAGTAAACAGTAACTTTCTGTTATCCGGAAGAGTGAGGTGACTTTCTCACTCTCCCGGATCATTCGTCTGATTTATGATTAATCAAGGTCAATCTGAGCAATAATTTCTTTGAGTGCATCCGCACTCTTCTGAAGCTGTTCGATTTCAGCTTTGTTCATTCTCATTGGAACTTTACCCTGCACACCGTTTGGTCCTACCAGAGTTAAAGTACTTAAGCATACATCTTCAATTCCATATTCTCCATGCATCATAGTGGATACTGTGGAGATAGATTCTGAGGAAGATACAAGAAGGCTGCAGAGTTTACAGACAGAAGAAGATACCGCGTAGAAGGTTGCACCTTTCTTTGCAATAACTTTTCCGCCGGATTTCTGTACATATTCCAGCATGGCTTCTTTATCCAGAGGTTTCACATCCTTGCCGTGAGCTTTCATTTCTTCATAATACTCATCTGTGCTGAGACCGGAAATGTAAGCGCCTGTCCATGGAATGAAGGAGGTGTCTCCGTGCTCGCCAAAAACATAAGCGTGGATATTTCCCTGGGCTACTTTGAAGTGCTCGGAAAGTCCATAGCGAAGTCTTGCTGTATCAAGAATAGTTCCGGATCCCATGATCTGATTCTCCGGAAGACCGGAAATCTTGGTAAATACATAGGTCATAATATCTACCGGGTTGCTTACGATAATATACTTTGCGTCTGGAGCTTCTTTTACGATCTGAGGAGTGATGCTCTTCAGAATGTTTACGTTTGTCTGAGTAAGCTCAATTCGTGTCTGTCCTGGTTTACGGGCGATTCCGGAAGTAATGATCACGATGTCTGAATCTTTGGCATCTGCGTAATCTCCGGCCACCAGAGATACAGGGCTTCTAAAGCAGGTTCCCTGCTCAATGTCCATAACCTCTCCTTCAACCTTCTCCTTGTTGATGTCGATCAGAACAATCTCGGAAGCGATCTCATCGTGTGCCAGTGTGTAAGCGATAGTGGAGCCAACGCTTCCAGCTCCGATAATGGTAATTTTGCTGCTCATAAAAAACTCCTTTCATGGGGTTGTGGGATTGTGTCAACTTTTCCCTCTGTTTTGTTACTTTTCCGTGGGATTGGTTGGTTTTCCCTGTGTGATGTCCTTTGTTTCTTGTTTATTTTTTAACAATCACAGTTAGAAAAAAAGCGGGTAAAAACTTTATTTTCTGCCTTGTGACATGGCCTAAACCAGAAACACAGAGAATTTTCTTCCTGTTTTCCTGGTTCAAGTCATGTCACTATGTGTTTCTTGACAAACAATTCTCAACAAAAGGACTTTTCCCTCTTCGTCTCCGCATAAAATATTGGTTTTCTCCGCTCTCATTAAGATACCACAATGACAATCTTTTAACAACTATTTTTTTTAATTTTTATCATTATTTTGGGGCTTCTACATATTGCATAAATATAGGAGCTCTGTTTTGTATGATTTTATGTAGGTTACTTCTGTAAATCCCATTGTCCCCAGATTAGCATCTCCCTTTTTCAGATATGCATTAATTTCCTTATTATTTACAATTTCCTGGTACTTCAAGTAGATCAGTTCTCCTTTTTATCCTTTTTAGCTTTTTTCTCAGGATAATTATAAGGGGAAAAAAGCATGTTGTTGTCTTAGCCATGTAAAATTTTGTTTAAATTTTGAGAAGAAGAAAGCACCTGTCGGTTACGATTCGACAGATGCTTTTTTCTAAAGCATGTTTAAAAAATTATATATCTCACCAATGCTTTTTTCCTACCCGAATCAGCAGGCGTACAGCTTCACAATATTCTTCAGATTCTCCACAGCATAATCCATTCCTTCAACGGTAATGTGTTCGCATGGTCCGTGGAAGGCATAGCCGCCGGTTCCAAGGTTCGGACAGGGCAGTCCCATGAAGGAAAGCCTTGCGCCATCTGTGCCGCCGCGGATTGCAACTGTCTTAGGATTCAGCCCGGACTGCTGGACGGCTTTCTTGGCGTTATCGATCAGGTGCATGCAAGGCTCGATCTTCTCTTTCATGTTGCGGTACTGTTCTTTGATGATGAGGGTTACGGTACCTTCGCCGTATTTCTCGTTGAGAAGCTTGACGATATGTCTCATCAGCTCCTGGCGGCAGGCGAACATGGCGCTGTCGTGGTCACGGATAATGTAGTCAAGGCTTGCAGAAGACACATCTCCGCTCATTTCACAGAGATGGAAAAATCCCTCATACTCTTCTGTGTTCGCTGGGGTATCTCCTGCCGGAAGCATGTTATTGAACTCCATGGCAACCAGGGCTGCATTGATCATGGTGTTCTTACTGCTGCCCGGGTGTACAGAAAAGCCTTTGATCTTTACTTTCGCACCTGCGGCATTGAAGTTCTCATACTCGATCTCATTCTCCGCACCGCCATCTACAGTATAGGCAAAATCTGCTCCAAAGTCTTCTACATCGAAGAAGTCTGCGCCGCGGCCCACTTCTTCATCCGGGGTAAAGCCGATACAGATTTTTCCATGAGGAATGTTCTCTGTGATCACCTGCTCTGCCATAGTCATGATCTCAGCCACACCAGCCTTGTCATCTGCACCAAGAAGGGTGCTTCCGTCGGTGGTGATCAGGGTTCTTCCTTTTAAAGATGCCAGATGTGGGAAATCTTTCAAGGTAAGAGCATATTCACTGTCTCCCAACTTTACATCACCGCCGTCGTACTCCGGAATGATCTGTGGATTTACGTTTTCTCCGGAGAAATCAGGTGCTGTGTCCATATGTGCGATAAAGCCGATGGCTGGTTTCTCTTCCAAGCCTTCTGTAGCCGGGATCACGCCATAAACATAGCACTTGTCATCAATGCGCACGTCCTGAACCCCTATTTTTTTCAGTTCCTCTGCCAGCTGGTTTCCCAGGTCAAACTGACGGCTGGTGGATGGCACGTTCTCCTGCTCATCCTCGCTTGTGGTATATACTTTCACATAATTTAATAAACGTTCGTATGCACGCATTTTTGCTTTTCTCCTTCTCATGTATTCTTTATTTTCAAGCAGCTCGGCTAAATAATTTTACAGCTCTTCCAGTTTCTCCAGTTCCCCGCCAAATGAAGTATCCATACATTCTTCAAAAGACGCTTCCTTCTTCATCTTCTCCAGTGCCACTCCCGCCTTCTTTACAGTCTGCACCGTTCCGGCACCTGCTATGCAGCCGCCAGGACACGCCATGCCTTCCAGCAGATATCCGTTGTATTTCCCTGCTTTGGCTGCCATCAGCATCTTTTTACACTCCTGAAGTCCGTTAGCACTGACTACCTTCACCTCGCGATCCGGATCCATACGCTTTACAGCTTTCACAACTGCGGCTGCCACACCGCCGCTAACAGCAAAGCCACGACCGTCACTACTGGCCTGGGTAAGAGGCTCTTCCTCCGGAAGGCTGGCAAAATCAACATCCTTGGCATCAAACATGCCTTTCACCTCTTCAAAGGTGAGAACGAAGTCCACATAGCTTCGAACCGACTTACGGCTTGCCTCCAGCTTCTTGGCTGCACATGGTCCTACAAACACGATCTTGCAGTCTGGCTCTTCCTGCTTCAGAAGTCTGGCAGTCAGTACCATGGGAGTAAGCGCCATGGAAATGCAGTTGGCAAGCTGTGGAACCGTCTTTTTTGCCATAACAGACCATGCCGGGCAACAGGAGGTTCCCATAAACGGAATTTTCTCCGGCACTTCCTTCATGAAGTCCTTAGCCTCCTCAATGGTGCAAAGATCTGCACCCACAGCCACTTCCTTAATATCCGTAAATCCAAGCGCTTTAAAAGCTCCCCGAAGCTGGGTATTCTTCAATTCCGGTTCAAACTGACCTGCCACAGCCGGCGCTACAATGGCATAAACTGGTGTATCACTTTTTAATGCCATAATGGTCTGATAAATCTGTCCCTTATCTACAATGGCACTGAACGGACAGCTTACCAGGCACATTCCACAGGAAACACACTTGTCATAGTCGATCTCTGCTCTTCCATACTCGTCTGAATGGATGGCATTCATTCCACAGGCCTTGGCACACGGACGCTCCTGCTTGATAATGGCATTATATGGACAGGATTCCAGACACTTTCCACATTTGATGCATTTCTCCTGATCGATCACAGACCGCCCGTTTTCCATGTGGATAGCCTGCTTGGGACAGACCTCCTGACAAGGATGTTCCAGACAGCCCTGGCAGCCCTCTGTGACAATCACACGCTTCTCCGGACAGGAGTTGCAGGCAAATTTAATAATATTGATAAGGGGCGGCTCATAATATTTCTCTTCGATCAAGCTGGCTTCTACGCCCTTGGAAATTGGCGCATGCTCGGAAATGTTTCGAAGAGGCAGTCCCATTGCCACACGCAGTCTCTCTCCTACGATAGCTCTCTCCAGAAAAATACTGTCACGATATGTTGCAATCTCTCCTGGAAGAATTTTGTACGGAAGATCATCCATCTCTTTCTCAATGTCGCCCTCATAGGCAAGCCGGGCAATTTCAGTAAAAATCTGGTGTCTGATTTTTGTCTTTGATGAGTATAGTCC
>OGZL01003103.1_pt1 | contig 11769 bp, 8 predicted proteins | sample 1576761 | NCBI WGS metagenome assembly OGZL01 (sample SAMEA3541595, study PRJEB24748) | human gut metagenome | biome: human gut; feature: human-associated habitat; material: faeces | place: China | collected 2012
TTAGGAATCCTAAGTTTTAAAGGTGAATGGATTGTTAAATCAAACAAAGAAGCCGGAAATGGTTTCAGTGATATTCTGATCTGGATTGATGATTTGAATATCGGTATTGTAATTGAAATAAAATATGCTGAAGTTGAATCGTTGGAAGAAGAGTGCCAAAAAGCACTCCATCAGATTAATGCTAAAGATTATATCAGTGTGTTTTATAAAGATGATATTCGCACTATATTGAAATATGGAATTGCCTGCAATCGTAAAAAATGCAGAGTTTTGATGGAAAAATAACATATTTTTGCAAAAATAAAAGAATACACAATCTATATTTAAATCCAGTGCCAAAACCGCGAGCAGGGGATGAACTTTCCAAAGTTCTTTCCCTGCTCTTTCCACATTCATTTATTCCATCACTTCTCCGATCACCTTCATCATCTCATCCACCCGGAACGGTTTCATAATAAACCCATCCATCCCGGCATCCAGCGCATGTTTCCGGTCTTCCTCAAATGCATTTGCAGTCATGGCAATGATTGGAATCTGTGCCTTCTTCACATCTGCAAGCTGACGGATTTTCTGTGTCGCTTCGTATCCATTCATCCGTGGCATTTGTACATCCATCAGGATAAACTGATATGTGCCTGCTTCCTTATCTTGAATTTCTTCCACACAGGCGCATCCATCCGGAACCCAGTTCACAAGAATCCCTTTATTTTTCAAAACTTCCATGGCAATTTCTGCATTTAATTCATTATCTTCCACCAAAAGTACATGCATTCCGTCAAGACCTATTTTGTATTCCTTTGCTTTATCTGATTGATGAAGCTGATTTTCCGTTGCAATCCGAAGGGGAAGTGAAATCTGTATTTTGGTTCCCTGACCGGAATTACTTTGGATTATCACATCACCATGCATCAGATCTACCAGTTTCTTCACAATCGCAAGTCCAAGCCCTGTTCCTTCAGTCTTGCTCTCGGTAGAAGTTCGCTCTCTTTCAAATGCCTCAAACGCATGTTTCTGAAATTCTTCAGTCATACCGATTCCGGTATCCTTTATCGTGAATTTGTATTCGGCAAATCCAGGTGCGATCATTCTCTGGACGCAGCTAAATGTGATCGTTCCTCCCGCTGGGGTAAATTTAACTGCATTATTCAGTACATTTACCAGAACCTGCTGCAGTTTTGTCGCATCACACCATACCAGTGGATTCTCTATTTGATCCTCAACTTTGAAATCAATCATTCCCTTTTGGATGCTGTATTCGAGCATCATTTTCAGATTTTCTTCCATTTGCTTCAGGTCAGTTACCATCTCCACAATTTCTGCCTTTCCACTTTCGATTTTAGACAGATCCAACACATCATTGATGATCTTCAGAAGAATCTCACCAGATGCCTGAATTTTGGAAATTGCATTTTTTACAATTTCTTCATCATCCGGATGTTCTGCAATGATATCAGAAAATCCAATGATCGCATTCATCGGGGTACGGATATCATGGGACATATTTGCAAGGAAAGCATTCTTTACCTCACCGGCTACTTTCGCTTTCCGTGTCGATTCTTTTTCCAGTTCCAATGCATTGGACAGTCTTTTCCGGTGTTCAAACTCCATCTGATTTTGCTGGTGCTCCACCATGAACAGGTAGGAGAGCAGTGCTCCGATTACTAGGCAGTACGGTTGGAACGGATACGCCCCATAAAGTGGAATGATATAGGTATTTACCAGAATTCCGATCAGTGGGACTGCTGAAAACAGTGCCGATTTTATGAGATATCTGACACCCTTTGTATTGTTCATGAATAAAATGAAGAATGTCTGTGCAAATGTATAAACGTAATAAAACAGATTGAGTACGGCAAACACTCCGAAAAATGTACCGCGTATATAGGTCCGGTTCCGTGAAAATCTCCAGACAATTCCCGTCGGAACTGAGAGAAGCACCATCAGAACCAGGAGAATGAACGGAATCATTTCCGCAAATCTTTGCTTCTTTGAACGGTTAATCCCCATATAACTCTGCATAAACAAATGCCACACATATGGCATGATTACATAAACCAGATAAAAGAAAAACACAACCAGCTTAAACTGCAAAAGGTTTCCTGACTTACCTAAGAGTTCTTTCATAAACAATGCATCCATTAACACATAAAGCTCTACCATGCCAATAAAGATCATCGTATATTTTTTACTCGGGCTCCATGTAATATAATACCGGATCCTTAAAAAGATGATCGTCAGTATTATCATCATAAATATTGCGTTGCTCAAATAAATACTACTCATTTTCCAGTCCCTTTTTTCTTTCGTTTTGTCTCATTATTTCTTTCATTATTGTATACTTTTTCTATGCGTTTCGCAATCCATATGTTATACTATTGAGTAAAGGTATCTCAAGGAGGATTTTACAAATGAAAATAGCAGTAACATACGAAGGCGGATCTATTTTCCAGCACTTCGGAAAGACAGAAACTTTTAAAATGTATGAGGTAGAAGACGGAAAGATCACTTCCATGCAGATTGTTCATGCTGGTGGCGCCGGACACAGTGCGCTTGCAGGATTCCTTTCTGAGCAGAGTGCAAATGTTCTGATCTGTGGCGGTATCGGAGAAGGTGCACAAGAAGCGCTGAAAGAAGCCGGTATCAAAGTTATATCCGGTGCAGCAGGAGAAGTAGATGCGGCAGTGAATGCCTATCTTGCAGGAGAACTGGAATCTGCAGGTACAAATTGTGACCATCACCACGAAGAAGGTCATTCCTGCTGTGGACAGCATGAAGAAACAGCAACAGAAGAAGCTTCTGCTGAAGAAGAACATTCCTGTGGCGGACACTGCAGTGGATGCAGCGGATGTGGTGGCGCACATGTGCCGGATTTTGAAGGTCCGAATGTCGGAAAGACCTGCCGTACCCATTACAGAGGTACCTTTGATGATGGTACCCAGTTTGATTCTTCCTATGACCGTGGAGAGCCATTGGAATTTGTATGCGGAGCCGGACAGATGATCCATGGTTACGATAAAGCCGTTGCAACAATGGAAGTAGGACAGACCATCAACATCCATCTGATGCCGGAAGAAGCTTACGGCATGCCGGATCCACGCGCCATTTTTACGCTGGAAATCGCACAGCTTCCTGGATCAGAAGATCTGGAAGTTGGTGCACATGCATATCTGACCAACCAGTACGGACAGCCATTTCCGGTAACCGTAACCGAAAAGACAGAAACCAACATCACATTTGATGCCAACCATGAGATGGCTGGAAAAGAACTGAACTTCCAGATCGAACTGGTAGAAGTAAAATAGTAAATATGAAAAGTGATTTAAGCGCCCCTTTTATTTCGTCATAAAGGAGGCGCTTAAATACTAAGATTATATTTTTGGAAATCGATAATTAGACAACGGAAGGGAGATTTGCCCGTGCTAGATTCAGAATTAAAAACATATCCATGGAATCCAACCGTAAAAAAGAAAGCTCACCGCGTGTTCATGCTGAGATGGTTGATCGTCATCCTGGCTGCCGCTGCAATCTTTTTTCTGACCTATCAGAAACTCACTACCAATGTCTGGGGACTTACGGCTTTCCTTTGCCAGCTTCTTGCCGTTATCGAACTTGCTTTCGGGCTCCAGTTTGTAGAAGCCGGATGGAGCAGAAAGATATTGAGTAGAATGCCACTGGACAAACATTATGAGTATGCGCTTTATATGTATCATATACAATCTGTCCGCGATCTTGCTACGAATAACCGCATGCTGCTCCTGATTGCAAGCCTTGAAATCCAGCTTGGGAAATACGATCATGCTACACAGACAATTACACAGATTTCTGTTGAAAAATGCACACCGGTCCAGTTAAAACAGTTGTATTATATGCAGATCTTACTGGTAGCAGAAGTGGGAGATACTGATACAAAAAATCAGTTTTTAACCCGTTATACAGGAATTTCTGACACAAACGGTGAATATCCATCTGAAGCAGAACTTATCACCTGGATTGAAGCAGACGAAATGGACAGACTTATTTCTGCATTAAAAAAATTCACTCCGACAAGAAAAGAGCATATCCTGCGTACTTGTCTGATTACAATTGTTCTGGCATACAGTACCTTTTTCTACGGTGCATGGTATGGTATCAATAAAAGCGCAGGATATGCAATCCGCTATTATTTTGCTGAAATATCCGTCATCTTCGTTTCCGTCACCTTGTCCTGCCTGCTGATCTGGGGCATGATCTGTCTGTATAAAAAGCAAAAAAGTCTCCTTAATAGAAAAGCAGCAAGACGAATAATTGCCGTTTCTTATGCCGCACTGACTCTTTTCTTACTTTCTCTGATTGGTTACAGCTTTTTAATTGTGAGCTTTGGCGTAGAAGGAACGGAAACCGTAACCGGTCAAGATCAGCATTATATTTATCTTTCCGTACAGCCTGATTACGGCATCGCTACACAATACCGAACTGATAACCTGATTTATATGCAAAAAACGGGTTTGTTTTTGCCGAATACAGACACTTTAACAGAATCCTCTGTACCGGATTCTGACCTGAATGATTCGGAAACACAAGATAGTAGTATCTCAGATTCCTCCGAAAATTCTCCGGCACAGGAATCCCAGAAAGCTTCACCGCTTCAGGACGAAATGCGTGCTGTGTATCAATATATCCAGCAACAGAATCCCCTTCCGGATATGAATTTCACTTACACGGCAAATGCAAAGGGCGAAAATTACGCGATCCTCTCTGAGACAACAGAAGAGAAGGATGGCACAACAGTAAATGTCAATTACTGTCTGTATGATAACGGTTCTAAGACAGATGAAAATAATAATACTTTCGAAGAATTGGTTCTGGAAAAGGTATATCCGGATGGTGGATATGAGACAGAACTGGTTGATTTCTATCTGGTAAATCCGGAGACTTTGGAAGTTATAGATGAGCAGAAATCAAGCTGGTAATTCTATTTATCCTATTTAAAAAATACTTACCAAATGATAAAATAAAGTAAAGAGCAGAGTTATTCGAAGGTATCTCTGCTCTTTTACTTTATATTTTCTCCTCAAATAATGTCAGAAAATCCTGTAATTCCGCCGGCATCCTGCCTTTCCTCCATGCAAGAAGAATTTCAGTTGTAAGATCAGCTCCAGTAATATCATATGCTTTTAATTTATTAGTGAGCTTCAGCATAGACTCCGGAAGAATTGCAATTCCCAGTCCCTTTTCTGCCATCGTCATTGCAGTGCGGGCATCCTCACAGGCAAAATAAATATCACAGACCAGTCCGGCACCCTCAAATGCGGCAAGCATATATTTGCGGTAGCGGTGGGAGAGGATTAAGGGTTGTTCGGAAAGTTCCCGCAGACTGATGGATGTATGTCCCTGCAACAGAGGGTGATCAGGAACTGCCATCACAAGCAGCTTCTCCCGGGAAAGAGACTTGGTTTCACAGCCATTTAACACAATTGGTGTGCGGAGTGTAGTCAGATCGATCATTCCATTTTCCAGCTGATCTTTCAGTGTAAATGTAGATCCTTCATGTACATCAAAATGAATTTGAGGATATTTTTTTGCAAAGTAAAGCAGATATTCGGACATCATCGATACAGTGGATGGTGTGATCCCTATGTGCAGGGTAGCTGCCTGACCGGATTTGACAACCTCCTGTTTGGTCAGATCTGCAAGCATCAGAAGATTACCGGCCTGCTCATAAAGCGTCTTTCCGGCATCTGTAAGCGTAATTTTCTTTGTACCTCGCAAAAAGAGTGATACCTGTAATTCTTCCTCCAGCATCTTCATCTGATAGCTCAGCGGTGGCTGGGTCATGTGAAGAACTCTTGCTGCACCGCTGATCGTTCCGGCATCTACGATCGCACGAAAATATTCCAACTGTCTGATTTCCATAAAAATGTAATTCATCTCCTGATTATTTAAAAATGAAAATATATTATCCATATGATTTTTATTGAATTATCATATAAAAACAATAATTTACATATATATTACATCATGTTAGAATTAAAAAGCAAGAAAAATAAAAAGGAATGAATTTACAAATGAAACGAGTCGATTTTGAAAATGGAACGATAACCAGCAATATTCTTGGAGCATCGCTCCCGATGCTGGTTGCCCAGATTTTAAGTTTACTTTATAACATTGTAGACCGGATTTATATTGCACGTATCCCGCACATCGGAACTGCAGCACTTGGTGCAGTCGGTCTTTGTTTCCCGGTAATTGTCATCATTACCGCATTCAGCAATCTATTCGGAAGCGGCGGTGCACCATTATTTTCGATTGAGCGCGGCAAAAATGAGCCACAGGAAGCGAAAAAAATTATGAATATTTCTTTTTCCATGGTCTGTATCTGTGCCATTGTACTCATGGTAATTGGCTTTTTATTTGCCCGCCCGATCCTGGTACTGTTTGGTGCCTCAAAAGACGCTCTAATCTATGCATATCCGTACCTGATGCTTTACCTAATTGGAACTCTGCCTTCTATGATTGCAACCGGTATGAACCCGTTTATCAATGCACAGGGATATTCAACCATCGGCATGCTTTCAGTTACCATAGGGGCAGTAACGAACCTGCTGCTTGACCCGTTGTTTATTTTTGTGTTCGGGCTTGGCGTGCGCGGTGCCGCAATTGCAACGGTCATTTCTCAGACACTTTCTGCTGCATTTGTCTTTTTCTTTCTTACAAAGAAAGCAGAACTGAAAGTGAGACTCCTCAAAAAAGAGGAACTTGCCAGCTGTACAGCTTATGCAAAAAACATTGTAAGCCTGGGAACTGCCGGATTTATCATGCAGTTGACAAACAGTCTGGTAACGATTGTCTGCAACAATGTACTTTCCGTCACAGGCGGAGATATCTACATTTCTGTTATGACCATCGTATCCAGTGTCAGACAGCTTGTAGAAACTCCGATTTATGCAATCAACGAAGGGACTTCGCCAATCCTGAGTTACAATTATGGTGCAAGACGCCCATGCCGTGTAAGAAAAGCCGGTGCCATGATGGCACTTATGATTCTCGGATACACAGCTGTGATGTGGGGTATTATCATCATCGCGCCGAAAACCCTGATCGGAATTTTCAGTTCGGATACTACGTTGATGAAAGATGCAGTTCCTGCCCTGAAGCAGTATTTTGCAGCGTTTATCTGCATGGATATGCAATACATTGGCCAGACGGTCTTTAAATCCCTGAATAAGAAGAAGCATGCAATCTTTTTCTCACTACTTCGGAAGGTATTTATCGTCGTGCCTCTGACATATCTGATGCCGTATGCCCTGCATATGGGAACAGACGGCGTATTTCTCGCTGAGCCGGTTTCTAACGTCATTGGTGGAGGATTATGCTTCATCACCATGTTACTTACCGTATTGCCGGAATTAAAGCGTATGGAGCGGAAGAATGCGCTCTATGAGACAGGCACGATCTTATAAATGCTTAAACCACTGTCAAGCTGTAGCAAATTTCGTTATACCGAATTATAAATCTACAATATTTCAGGAGGAAATGACAAATGAGCAGTAGAGAAGTAATAGAAAATGTACAAGCAGATCTCTTTGCAATACAGGATCTTGCTTATCGGGATTTTCAGGCAAAACTGATGCCAACAGTCAATAAGGAAACCGTCATCGGTGTGCGGACTCCTTCTTTGCGCGCATACGCAAAAAAGTTCGGTAAAACAGACAATGTTTCTGCATTTCTTGAAGTGCTTCCACATAAATATTATGAAGAAAACAACCTTCATGGACTGCTGATTGAACAGATTAAAGCGTACCCATCCTGTATTGCCGCACTGGACCGTTTTCTCCCGTATATAGATAACTGGGCAACCTGTGATATGATCGCGCTCCGGACAGTAAAAAATCATCTGGACATATTTATCCAGGAAGTCTGTCGCTGGATAGCATCGGATCACCCGTATATCGTCCGTTTTGGAATTGGAATGCTGATGCGGTATTATCTGGATGAACAGTTTAAACCGGAATATCCCAAAAAGGTAGCCGAAGTTAAATCAGACGAATATTATGTAAACATGATGCGTGCCTGGTATTTTGCTACAGCTCTTGCAAAGCAGTATGACCAGATCATTCCTTATCTGGAAGAGAAAAGGCTGGACACCTGGACACATAATAAGACGATTCAGAAAGCAATTGAAAGCTACCGGATCACGCCGGAACAGAAGATCTATTTAAGGACATTAAGAGTAAAGAAACAATAAGTTTTACCGAGCTTTGACAATTTACGGTTCCCGCAATTTTACCACATTTGCAGCACTACGTCGTCTGTCTTCATCGATTGCAGCGTAGTGCTTTTTCGTTGTATTGACATCTTTGTGCCCCAGAACATCCGCTACCAGGTAAATATCCCCCGTTTCCTTATAAAGGGCAGTACCATAGGTACTTCTGAGCTTATGTGGCGTGATTCTTTTATTTGTAATCTGACTGGCATACTTTTTAACCATATTTTCAACCGCCTGCACACCGATCCGGCGTCTTTGGGTTGATAAAAACAGAGCATTTTCATAGCCAGCAAGGGGCGTTACCGCTTTACGGTATGTCTCCAGATAATTGCGAAGTGCTTTTTCCACCTCTTCACCAAAATAAACAACCATCTGGCTTCCACCTTTTCGTGTCACCATGACCCCATTATTGTTGAAATCCACATCTGACAGGTCCAGTCCAACTAACTCCGATACTCGAATACCTGTTCCAAGTAGAAGCGTAATGATCGCAATATCACGTTCTTTCGTCTTATTATAATAGGAGAGTGCCTGACCGGTTAATTTGGAACCACAGGATTCCACATAATCCAAAAGCTTTGCAACCTCATCGGTATCCAAACGTATGATTGCCTTGTCATGTAACTTCGGCATATCTACAAATAAGGTCGGATTTTTCTGAATTATCTGTCTTTTAAAGAAATAATTATAAAAGCTACGTAATGCAGACATTTTGCGAAATAAGCCTCGTTCAGAGTTTGTGACCTGTTTGGTTTCTTTGGTATGAACATCTGTAGTATCATAGACCTTCAGATATTCCAGATATTCCTCAATATCAACCGGCTGAATAGCTTCCAGATCCTGTACCTGAAAGTCCTTAATTGAGTGATGTTTATAAACAGGATTTTCTTCAATTAAAAACTGAAAGAACAAACGGATGTCATATGCATACGATATTCGTGTCTTTGGTGATGTGGTTGGTTCAATGGCACGAAAATAATCACGTGCAAAGTCAGGCATGGTGTTTAAAACACCACGAAGACGAATAGTATTATCAATATAAGTTTCTTCCTGGTATGTTTTTGTATCAGATGGCATGATCCTAAGAACCTCCTAAATTCCATAAATTTCCCCGATATAGGTATGATTATAGCATGGTTTCGGAAGATTTGTCTATATCTTTTGGAAAAATCGGTATTTGTCGTATAGATTGGTTATTCAAAATACTGCTGTCCCAAGACAACTTTTTGCCAGGGACAGCTAATTATAATTACTAGCACGGTCTGTTTCCTTTTTCAAATGGATATTCAATCCCCCAGTCTTTTCTAAGCCCATCCATCTGTTCCATGATGCGAATACTTTCTTCATGCGGCATTTCCATACATTCAAGTTTTCCTTCACGGATGGCCTTCATAGAAGCGCGTACTTCATATTCAAACCCAGTGATCTGTTCTGGCATTGTAATTTCCCTTACAAATTCCCGATCCGGTGTATATACTTTTACCGCTGTAATATCATTAATATTTTCCGCAATCAGATACCCCTTGGTCCCATATATCATACCATATTGTTCTGTACCGGTAAGTGCACTGCTTTGTATAGAAGCCATCGATCCATTTTTGTATTTCAGAATAATGGAATTCTGTGCATCCACTCCACTGTCAAATTTTACGCAGGAAGAAAGCGTTTCTTCAACATCATCGCCTAAAACCATGCTTGCAAAATTCAGTGGGTAAATACCTACATCTAATAGCGCTCCACCGGCAAGCTTCGGATCGATCAGACGTTCTTTTGTATGCATATCATATCCGAGATTTGCTGAAATCCCCTTTATTTCTCCGATTTCACCACTTGCAATAATATCATCGATTATTTTACGGGATGGAAGGTATCTTGTCCAAATTGCCTCCGTAATAAAGACTTCTTTTTCCTTTGCGAGAGCAAATACTTCTTTTGCTCCAACAGCATTTACAGTAAATGGTTTTTCACAAAGTACCGGTTTCCCATGATTGATACAAAGTTTGGCATGTTCTATATGAAACGGATGTGGTGTCGCGATATAAATCAACTCTACTTCCGGATCATTTACCAGTTCTTCGTATGAGCCATATGCCTTTTCAAATCCCCATTCTTTGGCAAATTTCTGCGCTCTGTCAAGATTTCTTGCAGCAATGGCATATGCAGCCGCATCGTCCATACCGTCCAGTGTTTTCGCCATATTTGCTGCAATTCGCCCAGCACCGATAATTCCAACTTTCATCTGTTCCATTTCTTTACACTCCTTTTTTCACATATTATTCTACATGGAAATCCATCCAAATGCATTCGCCACAGAACTGATCAAAATAATCAGAACAAAGATTGGACACAGATATTTAATCATAACAGCAAAAATCTTCTTTCTGCGGAATGCATTTTCTCCATGAATAATCTCTTCTTCTATCTTCTTTACCCCAACAACTCTAGCTACCAAAAGGCTTGTCATCAGTGCCGCGATCGGCATCATTACCGAATTAGTCAGAAAATCAAAGAAATCCAGGAACTGCATACCAATAATTTTCACAAATGCAAGTGGTCCATATCCAAGTGAAGATAAACTTCCTAATACTATCATAATCACACCAACAAGCACAGTAGACTTTTTACGACTCCAGCCGATTTCATCTTCAAATGTAGATACTGCACTCTCTGTCAATGCGATTGAGCTTGTCAGCGCAGCAAAAAGAACAAGCAGAAAGAACAGAATTCCAATTGCTGTTCCCAATCCCATATTCTCAAACACCTTTGGTATTGTAATAAACATCAGTGCCGGCCCTGCCTGTAACGTATCCGGATTTCCACCTGAAAACGCAAATACGGCTGGGATGATCATAAGTCCTGCCATAATTGCAATCGCTGTATCAAATACTTCTACATTTCTTGTAGAATCTTCAATCGAAATATCTTTTTTCATATAAGAACCAAATGTAATCAAAATTCCCATAGCGATCGATAGGGAATAAAACATCTGTCCCATAGCAGCTACCACAGACATCCATGAGAAATTCTTTAGATTTGGCACCAGAAAATACTTCACGCCTTCCATTGCACCTGGTCGTGTTACTGAGTAAATGGTAATGATCAGCGAAAGCACGATCAAAATCGGCATCATAAACTTTGAAACACGCTCAATTCCATTCCGAACACCTGCATAAATAATAATCAGTGTAATCAGACAGAATATGATAAAACAGATTTCTGTAGAAAATCCATTTGAAATAAACTCTGAAAAATATCCATCTTGAGCCAGACTACTGCTGTTCCCTTTTACATATTCCAAAAGGTACTTGATAACCCATCCTCCAATTACAGAATAATATGGTACAATCAGAACCGGAATAATCGCATTAATCCATCCACCAAAAGAAATCCATTTTGACTTTCCGAAAGATTTGAACGCACCTACCGGACTTTTTCTTGTCATACGGCCAATTGCCGATTCAGCAATTATCATCGTATAACCAAAAGTAAGAGCTAACAGAATATAGATAAGCAGAAAAATTCCT
>OGZL01003108.1_pt1 | contig 11752 bp, 9 predicted proteins | sample 1576761 | NCBI WGS metagenome assembly OGZL01 (sample SAMEA3541595, study PRJEB24748) | human gut metagenome | biome: human gut; feature: human-associated habitat; material: faeces | place: China | collected 2012
CGTAAAAAGACCCGCTGCGCAGCAGTTGCTCCAGCTGCTCTGTGGGTACGGCATTCGTTTGTACCATCCTGTCTCTAAACAAAACCAGGACTATACAATATTTAAAGGAAAATTCTGCCACAACGGCAGAACGGGATAAATTTGCATAGTATGTTTAGAACATGGATTTGGGTTGAATCCATGTTCTTTTTGTACGCATTGCGGCGCACGTTTCTGTAGGACAGCAGCAGGCAGTCAGCAGGAAGAGTTACATGACAGAATGGAAAACGTACGGAAATGAGGAAAAATGTATATTTTAAAGACGGAACACAGCTTTGATGCGGCACATTTTTTATATGGATATGACGGAAAATGCAGCAATATTCATGGACACCGCTGGCGTGTTGTGCTGGAAGTCTGTACGGAGGATTTACAGGAAGACGGACAAAACCGCGGCATGTATGTGGACTTTGGCGATTTAAAGCGGGATTTAAGGGAATGTGTGGATGCACTTGACCACTGCCTGATTATTGAAACCGGCAGTTTAAAGGAAGCGACACTTGCAGCGCTTGAAAGCGAGCAGTTTAAGATTTTGCAGTTTCCGTTCCGTCCCACGGCGGAAAATATGGCAAAATATTTTCATGAAAAAATGCAGCAGGCAGGATACCGTGTAAAACGCGTAACCGTATATGAAACACCGAATAATGCGGCGTGCTATGAGGAATAAAGTATGAACATGAATAATCAAATAAAGTACCCGGTGGTGGAACAGTTTGTGAGTATCAACGGAGAAGGAACAAAAGCCGGGGAACTGGCAGTTTTTATCCGTTTTAAGGGGTGCAACTTAAATTGCAGTTATTGTGATACACAATGGGCAAACAGACAGGATACCACGGCGGTCGAAAAGACGGCGGCAGAACTGGTGGCAGACGTGTGCCGCGCAGGAATAGACAATGTGACAATGACAGGCGGAGAACCGTTGCTGCAGACAGAACTTGCGGGTCTGATAAAAGAACTGTTGTCTGCGGGAAAAGCTGTTGAGATTGAAACCAACGGAAGTGTCAGTCTGGAAAATGTGCGTGCACAGGTAAAACATTTAACACAAGAACGGCAATCTATGGAGCGGCTTTCAATGACCATGGATTATAAGCTGGCAGGCAGTGGAATGGAAACATTTATGCGCCTGCAGAATTTTTCCGAATTACAGCCGCAGGATACCGTCAAATTTGTGGCGGGCAGCATTGAAGATTTGGAAAAGACACGGCAGATAATACAGGAATATGGATTGACACAGAAATGTCATGTATACATCAGCCCGGTATTTGGTGCGATTGAACCCGCAGACATTGTGGAATACATGAAAGCACATCAGATGAACGGCGTGCGTATGCAGTTACAAATGCACAAATTTATCTGGGCACCGGATGAAAGAGGCGTTTAGTGTGAAAAATAACGCTGATGCGCTTATTTTTCACACAGCTATTTGTTTCGCAACGAAAGCAAATAGACTTTATCGCAGAACTGAATGGAGAGAAAAATGAAAGAGATTGATACAGAAGCGGTGGCTTATCATATCCGTGGGCTGTTAGAAGCACTCGGAGATGACCCGGACAGGGAAGGGCTAAAGGAAACACCGCAACGGGTTGCCAGAATGTACGAAGAAGTATTTGAGGGCATGAAATATACCAATGAAGAGATTGCACAGATGTTTGACAAGACATTTTCGGAAGACGAAGAAGGCGGGGCGGACCGTTACGGTGATATGGTAGTTGTCAAAGATATTGACATTTTTAGTTACTGCGAACATCATCTGGCATTAATGTATGATATGAAAGTTACGGTGGCTTATGTACCCAACGGTAAAGTCATCGGACTTAGTAAAATTGCAAGAATCGCGGATATGGTGGCCAAGCGGTTACAGCTTCAGGAACGCATCGGCACGGATATTGCGGATATTATTACGCAGGTGACCGGCTCGGAAGACGTAGCTGTTTATATAGAAGGCTGCCACAGCTGCATGACGGCACGCGGAATCCGAAAGACGAATACAAAAACATATACACAGACACTAAGAGGGAGATTTCAAAATGAAAGCAATGGTTTTATGCAGTGGTGGCGTTGACAGTACCACTTGTTTAGGAATGGCAGTTGATAAGTATGGTGCGGAAAATGTGATTGCACTGTCCATTTACTATGGACAGAAGCATACCAAAGAAATCGAGTGTGCGAAAAAAGTAACACAGCATTATCAAGTGGAGCATTTATCACTGGATTTGGAAAAAATATTCCAGTACAGTGATTGTTCCCTGCTTTCACATTCCGATAAAGAGATTCCGCAGGAAAGCTATGTCAGCCAGATAGAAAAGACAAACGGTACACCGGTATCGACATACGTGCCGTTCCGCAATGGACTGTTTTTATCCAGTGCGGCAAGCATTGCACTGTCAAAGGGCTGTGAAGTCATTTACTATGGTGCACACAGCGATGATGCGGCGGGAAGCGCATACCCGGACTGTAGTGATGCGTTCAACCGGGCGATAAATGACGCTATTTATATAGGAAGCGGAAAGCAGTTAAAGGTGGAAGCACCGTTTATTGCATGCACTAAAGCAGAGGTCGTAAAAATCGGACTCGACCTTCATGTGCCGTATGAATATACATGGAGCTGCTATGAGGGAAATGAAAAACCGTGTGGAGTCTGCGGAACGTGCATTGACCGTGCCAAAGCATTTGCGGCAAATGGTGTCAAAGACCCGGCATTATCATTTTAAAAATATAAATAAGGAAGGAAAAACAATGGCAGGAAGAAGTAAAGAAGAAACGCAGGGTGTAACACTGCTTGGCAATCAGGGAACAAAGTATCCCGACAATTATGCGCCGGAGGTTTTGGAAACATTTGTAAACAAACACCCGGATAACGACTATTTTGTAAAATTTAACTGCCCGGAATTTACAAGCCTCTGCCCGATTACAGGTCAGCCGGACTTTGCAGCAATTACAATTTCGTATGTGCCGGATGTAAAAATGGTAGAGAGTAAATCATTAAAGCTGTATCTGTTCAGCTTCCGCAATCACGGAGATTTTCATGAAGACTGTGTCAACATCATCATGAAAGATTTAATCCGCCTGATGGAGCCGAAGTACATAGAAGTATGGGGAAAATTCACCCCGCGCGGCGGCATTTCCATTGACCCGTACTGCAATTACGGAAAGCCGGGGACACGCTGGGAGCAGGTTGCATGGGAGCGGTTAAGCAGTCATGACTTATACCCTGAAAAGGTAGACAACCGCTAAACTGGCTATAAGAGTTTTAACAACTGACCATATATAAATTTAAAACTGAATATAAACAGATTTAAAACTGGACATTATAAAAATATTGTTTTTGAATATTTTATTATGCCCAGTTTTTGTTATACTCCATTTAAATGTTGATTCAAAATTAATAAAAAGGAAATGGAGAAAAAAGCGATGGCAAACGAAAATGCAAAAAACAGATACGAATTAAATAAAGAACTGGCACAGATGTTAAAAGGCGGCGTTATTATGGACGTTACCACACCGGAACAGGCAAGAATCGCACAGGAAGCAGGCGCATGTGCGGTCATGGCACTGGAAAGAATCCCGGCGGATATCCGTGCGGCAGGCGGTGTTGCAAGAATGAGTGACCCGAAGATGATTAAAGGAATTCAGGAAGCAGTAACTATTCCTGTTATGGCAAAATGCAGAATCGGACATTTTGCGGAAGCACAGATTCTGGAAGCAATCGAAATCGACTATATTGATGAAAGTGAAGTATTATCTCCGGCAGATGATGTTTACCACATTGACAAACACAAGTTTTCCGTACCGTTTGTATGCGGCGCAAAGGATTTAGGGGAAGCGTTAAGAAGAATTAACGAAGGTGCTTCCATGATTCGTACAAAGGGTGAACCGGGAACAGGTGACGTTGTGCAGGCAGTCCGTCATATGAGAAAAATGAACAGTGAAATGGCAAGACTTGTTTCCATGCGTGAAGATGAATTGTTTCAGGCGGCAAAGGAATTACAGGTACCGTATGATTTAGTATTATATGTTCATGAGAACGGAAAGCTTCCGGTTGTAAACTTTGCAGCAGGCGGCGTTGCAACACCGGCAGACGCGGCACTGATGATGCAGCTTGGCGCAGAAGGTGTATTCGTGGGTTCCGGTATTTTTAAATCAGGAAATCCGGAAAAACGTGCGGCAGCAATCGTAAAGGCAGTTGCCAACTTCACAGATGCAAAGCTGATTGCAGAGTTATCTGAAGACTTAGGCGAAGCAATGGTTGGTATCAATGAACAGGAAATTGAACTTTTAATGGCTGAAAGAGGCAAATAGTGTGAAAAATAACGCTGATGCGCCATTTTTCACACAGTTGTTTGTTTCTGAGCGAAAGCAAACAACATTGATGGCAGATGAGAAATCGCCTGCGCGAATTTCTCATCGCCGCTTCGCGACAAAGTCGCTCAGAAATGAGGAGTAGTATGAAAATCGGAATTCTTGCAGTACAGGGGGCATTTGCAGAACATGAGCAGATGCTGGAACAATTAGGTGCAGAATATATAGAATTAAGAAAAGGTGAGGACGTCCGTCAGTCTTATGACGGACTGATTCTTCCGGGCGGAGAAAGTACCGTACAGGGAAAAATGATGCGGGAACTGGATATGTTTGATACCATACAGAGCCAGATAAAAAACGGTATGCCGGTGCTTGCAACGTGTGCCGGGGCGATTCTTCTAGCACAGCAGTTAAGCAATGATGCGGCAACACATCTTGCCACGCTTCCGTCGGTTGTGCGCCGCAACGCTTACGGAAGACAGCTCGGCAGTTTTTCCGTTGACGAACAGATCGAAGGAATCGGTACATTTCCGATGCGTTTTATCCGCGCACCGTATATTGAAAAAGTATTGGACGATACAAAGGTACTTGCAAAAGTGGACGGTAATATCGTAATGGTGGAAAATAAAAACCAGCTTGCAATGTCCTTCCACCCGGAACTGACATCAGATACGCGGATTCATGAAATGTTTTTGAAAAAAATTTAGCAAAAGAATGTCAAAAAATTAACAAAAAGTCTAGGCATATTTTTCTTTTTTTGGTATAATCATATAAAAGAGTAGTGGGGTAAAAACCCCGGCATCATATGGATTAACTGTTAGAAAAGTATGGAGGGCAAAGGTATGAGGAAATGGGTTTACAAATTTCATGAAGGCAATGCAGACATGCGGGAGCTTCTCGGTGGAAAGGGTGCGAATCTTGCAGAGATGACCAATCTTGGTATGCCGATTCCACAGGGGTTTACCATAACGACGGAAGCATGCACGGATTATTATGCAAATGAGGAGCAAATCCGCGAAGAAATCCAGACACAGATTTTTGAAGCGGTGGGCTGGCTGGAGCAGGTAAACGGAAAGAAGTTCGGGGACAATGTCAATCCGTTGTTAGTATCTGTCCGTTCCGGCGCAAGGGCATCCATGCCGGGCATGATGGATACCATTTTAAATCTGGGACTGAATGATGAAGCAGTGGAAGGATTTGCAGAAAAGACCGGCAATCCGCGTTTTGCATATGATTCGTACAGAAGATTTATCCAGATGTTTTCCGATGTTGTCATGGAAGTGCCGAAGTCTTACTTTGAAAAGATTATTGACGAGGTCAAGACAGACAAAAAAATCAAGTATGATACGGAACTGACGGCAGAGGATTTAAAAAAACTGATTGCGCGGTTTAAACAGGTTTACCGTGAAGCAATGGATGGAAAAGAATTTCCACAGAATCCACAGGAGCAGTTAATGGAAGCCGTTAAAGCGGTATTTCGTTCATGGAATACGCCGCGTGCCATTACTTACCGCAGAATGAATGACATTCCGGGGGACTGGGGAACGGCAGTCAATGTCCAGACCATGGTATTCGGCAATAAAGGTGCAACTTCGGGAACGGGTGTTGCATTTACAAGAAATCCGTCAACCGGTGCAAAGGGAATTTATGGGGAGTATTTAATTAATGCACAAGGCGAAGATGTGGTTGCCGGCGTGCGCACACCACAGCCGATTACGCAGCTTGAACAGGATATGCCGGAGTGCTACCGTGAATTTATTGATCTGGCGATGAAGTTAGAAGACCATTACCGCGATATGCAGGATATGGAATTTACCATTGAAGAAGGAAAGCTGTATTTCTTACAGACCCGCAACGGCAAGCGGACGGCACAGGCTGCAATCCGGATTGCATGTGATTTGGTAGATGAAGGAAAAATCACACCACAGGAAGCCGTGCTTAGAATTGATGCAAAATCACTCGACCAGGTACTGCACCCAACGTTTGATACGGAAGCTTTAAAGGCAGGGGAAGTGATTGGAGAAGCACTTCCGGCTTCACCGGGTGCGGCGGCAGGTAAAATTGTATTTACGGCGGAAGATGCCAAACGGCTTGTGAAAGAGAATAAAAAAGAACGTGTCATTCTGGTACGTCTGGAAACATCACCGGAAGATATTGAAGGAATGCACGCAGCACAGGGAATCCTTACCGTGCGCGGCGGAATGACATCCCATGCGGCAGTCGTGGCAAGAGGCATGGGAACGTGTTGTGTATCCGGCTGTGGTGCGATTGCGATTGATGAAGAGGCAAAAGAATTTACACTGGGTGGATATACATTCCATGAAGGAGATTTTATTTCACTGGACGGTACAACCGGAAAGATATATAAAGGGGACATTCAGACGGTAGAAGCAACCGTGAGCGGAAATTTCGGACGGATTATGGAGTGGGCAGATGAGTTTAGGACACTGGGTGTACGAACCAATGCGGATACACCGGCAGATACGAAAAAAGCCGTGGAACTGGGAGCTGAAGGAATCGGACTGTGCCGGACAGAGCATATGTTTTTTGAGCCGGACAGAATTCCGAAAATCCGTAAAATGATTCTGTCAAAGACCGTAGAGGGCAGAGTTGCGGCATTGGATGAACTGCTTGTATTCCAGAAAGCGGATTTTAAGGCAATGTATGAAGCACTGGAAGGCAGACCGATGACAGTGCGTTATTTAGACCCGCCGCTGCATGAATTTTTACCGACAGAGGAAGAAGACATCAAGGCACTGGCAGAAGATATGCACATGACTGTTGAGGAGATTAAAGAAACGTGCGCCGCACTGCACGAATTTAATCCGATGATGGGACACCGAGGCTGTCGTCTGGCGGTAACATATCCTGAAATTGCACGTATGCAGACCAGAGCGGTTATGGAAGCAGCGATTGAGGTGCATGTCGAAAAAGGATACGACATTGTGCCGGAGATTATGATTCCGCTGGTCGGAGAACGAAAAGAATTAAAATTCGTAAAAGATGTCGTTGTCGAAACAGCAGAGCAGGTTAAAGCAGAAAAACAGTCCGATATTCACTATAAAATCGGAACCATGATTGAAATTCCGCGTGCGGCACTGCTTGCAGATGAGATTGCACAGGAAGCAGAATTTTTCTCATTTGGCACAAATGACCTGACGCAGATGACATTTGGTTTTTCAAGAGATGATGCGGGCAAGTTTTTGGATTCTTATTATAAGAGCAAGATTTACGAATCAGACCCGTTTGCACGCTTAGACCAGAATGGTGTAGGCCAGCTGGTTGCAATGGCAGTGCAGAAGGGCAGAAACACCCGGCCGGATTTAAAATGCGGTATCTGTGGCGAGCATGGCGGCGACCCATCCAGCATTGCATTCTGTCATAAGGCAGGCTTAAATTACGTCAGCTGTTCACCGTTCCGTGTGCCGATAGCAAGAATCGCGGCGGCGCAGGCGGCGCTGCGGCTCTGCCCGTACTCGCACTGGCAGAGGATATCCAGCCCGTCCGCCCTTGCCTGACAGATAAACGCCGCCAGCGCGTCCGCCTCCGGCATATAAGGTGAAGAAGGCCATTTTCTGGCGGGACTGCTCTAGAATCTTCTCTTTTTCCCTGCGTTCTGCTTTCAGGCGGTTTTTTACCCGGAAGAAGTTGATTGTCCATGCAATAAGACTGAGCAGCAGTAAGATATAGATGGCTTTTGCCCATATCGTATAGTACCACGGTGGAAGAATCCGGATATTCAGAATATAAGGCTGGTCGGACGGCTGACCGTCTTTTCCCAGTTTGCTGATAATAAGCTGATAATTTCCGTAGCTCAGATTACTGTATGTAATGCGGTTGATATTGGATTTCAGGAAGTTCCATTCTTTGTCCATTCCTTCCAGACGATAGACGAATTTGTTTTTTTCGTCCAGGGAATAAGGAAGGTCGGATAGCTCGAATGACAGGTTATTCTGATTATATTTTAATTCGATCGAGTTGGTATATCGGATATTGGGCACGTCATCTCTGGTGCGTGGCGATACCAGTTGATTGTTAATGTATAAGGCAGTCAACAGGATCGGGCGTTCCGGTTGGTGCATGGCTTGTATATCGGGGTGTGAGATACCGAAGCCGTCAGCTCCTCCCAGATAAATGCAATTCTCTTTCGGATCGAATAGCAGGCTTGTGAAGCGCTTGTCTGTCATATTCTGCAGCCGGGCATCCATTGTTTTCCGGTCGATTATCCAAAGTCCGTTGGTAGTGGACACCCAGATAGAGTTCTTCACGGAAGTCATGGATAAAATCTCGTTGTTGCTGAAACTTCCGAAAGAGATACTTTGCTGGCTCTCGTCTTTGGGATTGATACGCATGACACCGCCATGAAACCCTACCCAGAGCATACCGTCCTCATCACATAACAGGTAGTTGGGGCTTTTCTCTCCGTTTAATTCGTCAGCAAATAATTTTGTCACTTCCCGTGTGCGGGGATTAATTTTGTCTATCCCTTTATTATTGTAGAGCAACACCCATACATTGCCTTCATTATCGGGAATAATCTGGTTGATAAACATACCGGACAGTCCGTTGTGGACGGAGTAATTCTGTTCGGCTACATATTGTCCGGAGGCAGACTGCATCAGCCTGTGCTTGTCTACTACAAAGATTCCTCCCAGACAGGTTGAAATCCACAGATGTCCGGCATTGTCTTCGAACATATAATAAGTCCAGTTGGTGTTATATGTTCCTGTACTGTCTACAATGTTATAGTGCACGAATTGGCGGGTTGCATAATCGTAGCGGTTGATGCTTCCGTCGGTAGCTATCCATAGCTGCTGTTCCTTATCTTCGTAAATATGCCGGATACGGTTGTGTGATAACGGATAAGTCTTGTCACCCATTCTGTACCAGATAGCGTTATGCTTGTCTCCGGCAGGATCGGTGAAGCGGATTAATCCGTTGGTACCTCCAAACCAGTAGAAACCTTTTGAGTCGCGGAATAGGGAGTAGAACTGATTTCCGTCTCCCGTACCTGTAATCTGTGAGATCGGAATAAATTGCAGGGCGCTGTTGTAGCGTGAAAGGGAAATGCCGTAGTCGGTGCCCAGCCAGATGTTATGTTCCTGATCGGCAAAGATATTCCAGATGATGTTATTCGTCAACGACTGGATATTGCGGGAATCGTGAATGATGTGCTGTAGAGGAGTGACATCATTGTGATAGACGTACAGGCCGTTGTCCGTACCTGCCAGCAGATATCCATTTCCATCCAGAGCCAGTGATTTGATCGAGTTGTTATGGAAGGCTTCTGTCTGCTTCATCTGTCCGGTTGATGGAAAATACTGGAAAAGGTAACCTTCCGTACCGATCCAAATACATTGGCGGCCCGTATCTTCCAGCAAGGAATTGACGAACAGGTTGCTTTGACTGCTATTGACGGGAAGGGGAATCTTTTCGAATTTCCCGTTTGAGGCAATATAGCGGCACAGCCCGTTGTAGGTTCCCACATAAATCTGATTGTCTCCGGTGCGGATAATGGAGTAGATGGTATTATGGGGTAATCCGTTGCGCTTTGTGCCGAGAGGACTTAGCTTCCGGTTTTGCAGCTGATAGGTGTATAAGCCATTTAATGCGCCTATCCACAGGGTATCTCCTTGAAGTGCCATTGTGCGTACATCTGTCGGAAAGTCAGTTTCCGGTTGCTCGTAGCGGTCAGTCCGGTAATTGTAGATTAGGATTCCGTTGTCCGTACCCATATATAAATAGGTGTTATCTATAATGACACCGCAATAGATACGGGTGTTATTGATTTCTCCGTAAGTGAAATGCTGCTGTGTGGAATAACCGTCATAACTGAATAATCCCTTGTTGGAACCTATCCATATCAGTCCTTCGCTGTCTTGAAGGAAACAACTGACCACCGATGCTTCAGCACCGAGATAAATATTGTCGAATTGCTGATAATTTACTTTTTGTCCATAGGCGGTGCTGCTTTGAATGCAACATGCACAAAGGAAAAAAAGAATGGCTATGATTCGTTGATACATGATATCAGGTTTGCAAGGCATTAAATCTTTAATTGTTGTGTTAATATTAGCACTCTTGATTGCAAATGTAGGAAAAATGTCGGTTACACTTGTAAATCTCCCCGTCTTTTTGTTCCTTTGCTCTATATTTATAAAACAGAATAGTTCGGAATGAAAAAGCTAATTTATCTGCTTTTGTTACCATTGGCTCTGGCAGTGGCAGCCTGTGGCGGTAAGAACGGAAGTTCAAATAAAGAATCGGTATTGGCAAGGCAAGACAGTGTAGATGCTCACGGGTTGCAGCGTATGCAAAGTTCAAAAGCTGAAACTGATATTAAGTTTAAGGGAAGAGACTATCATTCGCTGGTTTCGCGTACTCCTGACGAAAGTCTGCCTCACGTCTCCAATGATATGGGGGATACGTATGTAGACAATAAAATAGTGTTGCGCATCACCCGGGGAAGTGAAAACGTACTCAACAAGACATTTACGAAGAACGACTTTTCATCGGTAGTCGACGCGAAATTCCTTTCAAAATCCATACTTGAAGGAATCGTATATGACAAGACTACACCGGAGGGAATTGTCTACGCCGCCAGTGTGTGCTATCCGCAGACCGATTTGTATGTTCCGCTTTCCATCACTGTAACGGCCGATGGAAAAATGAGCATAAAGAAAGTAGATATGTTGGAAGACGATTATACGGAAGAAACACCTGAATAGGCTTGTGAATGGGGATATAAGACGTTTCTGACAGAAGAATTGCACAAATGTGAAAGCATTTGAGACAAACGAAAGGCAGCCGTAAGGGTTGCCTTTCGTATTTTTGCACCGTCGATAAACTTAATACCGAATAGAATGAAAAAATACATTTTGGTTATTTATATGATGGCGGCAGGATGCACGATGCTGACTGCTCAGACTAAAAATACGCAAACACTGATGCCACTCACCGAACGGGTAAACGTACAGGCTGACTCTGCACGTATCAACCAGATTATTGACGGTTGCTGGGTAGCTGTCGGGACGAATAAGCCTCATGCCATTCAGCGTGACTTCACCAACCTGTTTGATGGCAAGCCCTCCTATCGCTTTGAACTCAAAACCGAAGACAATACACTGGAAGGTTATGCGAAAGGAGAAACGAAAGGACGTGCCGAGTTTTCATATTGCTATGCAACTTCTGACGATTTTAGGGGATTACCTGCCGACGTTTATCAGAAAGCACAGATCACAAAGACAGTTTATCATCACGGGAAGGGAGCTTGTCCGCAAGGAAGTTCCCGCGACTATGAGTTTTCGGTTTATATTCCTTCTTCTCTGGACAGCAATGTCTCCACCATCTTTGCCCAATGGCACGGAATGCCCGACCGGACGCTGGTCCAGACTCCTCAGGGCGAGGTGAAGAA
>OGZL01003109.1_pt1 | contig 11750 bp, 8 predicted proteins | sample 1576761 | NCBI WGS metagenome assembly OGZL01 (sample SAMEA3541595, study PRJEB24748) | human gut metagenome | biome: human gut; feature: human-associated habitat; material: faeces | place: China | collected 2012
TAACATTGTTGGAAAATCAGGTGATGATTTTTCCTATATTCCATTTATTGAAAGAAATGAATGTATTTCAATCTCCCAGTTTACTTTAAAAGAAGTCATTCGTCAGACGATTTTCTCAATTGCTGACAATGATAATAATAAACTGATGACGGGTGAACTTTTCGAGATTGAAGAGAATCAGTTAAAAGTAGTTTCTCTGGATGGACATAGAATTTCCATCCGTAATATTGAATTAAAGAATAATTACGATCATAAGAAAGTAGTTGTTCCTGGTAAAACACTTCAGGAAGTAAGTAAGATTTTACCTGGAAGTGCAGAGGAAGAAGTCAATATTTTCCTTTCAGAGAATCATATTGTATTTGAATTTGATGATACTACAGTTGTATCCAGATTGATCGAAGGGGAGTATTTCAAGATTGAGCAGATGCTTTCCTCTGATTATGATACAAAAGTTAAGATTAATAAGCGTGAATTATTAGACTGTATCGACCGTGCAACACTTCTCGTAAAAGAGGGGGACAAGAAACCAATTATCATGAATATCACAGATGGAAATATGGAATTAAAGATCAATTCTTTTATTGGTTCCATGAATGAAGATATTGATATCACAAAAGAGGGAAAAGATATCCTCATTGGATTTAATCCAAAATTCTTTATCGATGCATTAAGAGTCATCGATGAGGAAGAGGTTTCTCTTTATATGGTAAACCCGAAGGCTCCATGTTTTATCAAGGATGATGACGGAAAGTTCATTTATCTGATCCTTCCGGTAAACTTTAATGCAGCCACTAACTAAGAAAGGCAGAAAGATGATCACAGTAAATATCAGAGAGACGGATGAATTTATCAAACTGGGACAGGCTTTGAAAAAAGCAGGTCTTGTAGAATCCGGAGTAGATGCAAAGTTTTTTATTCAGGATGGACAGGTAAAATTAAACGGCGAGACAGAGCTTCAGCGTGGAAAAAAATTATACAATGGAGATGTTGTTTCCTTTAACGGCGAGACAATTCAGATTGTAAAATGATCATAAAATCAATTGAATTGCAGAATTTTCGAAATTATGAAGATTTAAATATTTCATTTGATGAGGGAACCAATATTTTTTACGGGGATAATGCGCAGGGAAAAACGAATATCCTTGAAGCTGCATATTTAAGTGGAACAACTAAGTCCCACAAATGTAGTAAGGACAAGGAAATGATCCGTTTTGGGGAGCAGGAGGCCCATATCAGAACGGTTGTTGTAAAAAAAGATAAAGAATATCAGATTGATATGCATTTAAAAAACAATCGTTCCAAGGGAATCGCAATCAATAAAGTTCCGATCAAAAAAGCCAGCGAGCTTTTTGGAATTCTCAATATGGTATTTTTCTCGCCGGAGGATCTGAATATTATCAAAAATGGTCCAGCGGAACGCCGCAGATTTCTGGATTCTGAATTATGCCAGCTGGATAAAATATATTTGTCAGATCTTACAACTTACAATAAAATTTTGAATCAGCGTAACAAATTATTAAAAGATATGGTTTACAGACCGGATTTAAAGGATACACTTTCGGTATGGGATATGCAGCTGGTAGAAACTGGCAGGAAAATCATTCGGCGAAGAAAACAGTTTGTTGATGAGCTAAATGAGATCGTGCATGATATTCACTATCGGATTTCCGGTGAAAAAGAAGATCTGCTTTTGCAGTATGAACCAAGTATTGAAGATATTTTTTTCGAGGATGAACTTTTCAGAGTCAAAGAGAGGGATATGCGGCAGTGTATGACATCAGTGGGACCGCACCGGGATGATCTTCTTTTTTCCATCGGTGAGGTGGACATTCGGAAGTTCGGTTCGCAGGGACAGCAGAGAACTTCAGCTCTGTCTTTGAAACTGTCAGAGATTGAACTGGTCAAACGGTCCATTCATGATACACCGGTTTTGCTGCTCGATGATGTGTTGTCGGAACTTGACAGTAACCGGCAGAATTATCTGCTCAACAGTATTCATGATACACAGACGCTGATCACCTGTACAGGGCTGGATGAATTTGTAAAAAACAGATTTCAGATCAATAAGATATTTAAAGTTGTACAGGGGACTGTGGAAGAGAGAAAAGAATTATAATTGGATTGTACATATTTTTTTATGTGCAGAATGGAGGAATAAATGGGTACAGAAAACGAATATGGTGGAGACCAGATCCAGATTTTGGAAGGACTTGAGGCTGTTCGTAAAAGACCGGGTATGTACATCGGTAGTACATCAGCCAGGGGCTTACATCATCTGGTATATGAGATTGTAGACAACTCAGTAGATGAGGCACTTGCCGGATACTGCAAAAATATTGAAGTGACCATAAATGAAGATAACTCTATTACCGTAGAAGATGATGGACGTGGTATTCCGGTCGACATCAATCACAAAGCTGGAAAATCCGCATTGGAAGTCGTATACACTGTACTTCATGCCGGTGGAAAATTTGGCGGTGGAGGCTACAAAGTATCCGGTGGACTTCACGGCGTAGGTGCGTCAGTTGTAAATGCACTTTCCACAAAGTTGAAAGTTGAAGTTTACCGTGAAGGGAAGATTTATTTCCAGAGTTATAAGATTGGTAAACCGGATGAACCGGTAAAAGTAATCGGGGAGTGTGGTGACGACAAGCACGGAACCAAGGTTACTTTCTGGCCGGACGGATCGATTTTTGAAGAGACCGTTTTTGATTATGATACGTTAAAACAGCGTCTGCGTGAGACGGCCTTTTTGACAAAAGGTTTAAGAATCGTGCTGACAGATTTAAGAGAAAACCCGGCGAGAACTCATGATTTTCATTATGCCGGCGGTATCAAAGAATTTGTTACTTACTTAAACAAGAGCAAAGAAGCTTTATACCCGGAAGTCATTTACTGTGAGGGCAGTGGAAATGGTGTCTATGTGGAAGTTGCTATGCAGCATAATGATTCCTACAATGAGTTGACGTTAAGTTTTGTCAATAACATTATCACACCGGAAGGTGGTACACATCTTGCCGGATTCCGTAATGCATTGACGAAAACATTTAATGCTTATGCAAGAGCGAATAAATTATTAAAAGACAGTGAACCGGCATTGACGGGTGATGATATCCGTGAAGGACTGACCGCCATTATCAGTGTCAAGATCGAGGAACCTCAGTTTGAGGGACAGACCAAGCAGAAACTGGGTAACAGCGAAGCCCGCGGTGCGGTGGATTCCATTGTGAGCGAGCAGCTTACTTACTTTTTAGAGCAGAATCCGACGGTTGCCAAGACAATCTGTGAAAAGTCACTTCTTGCACAGCGCGCGAGAGAGGCAGCAAGAAAAGCGAGAGATTTAACCAGAAGAAAAACAGCACTGGAGGGAATGTCTCTTCCGGGAAAACTGGCAGACTGTTCTGACAAAGATCCAAAGAACTGTGAGATTTTCATCGTCGAGGGAGATTCCGCCGGCGGTTCCGCTAAGACTGCGAGAAGCCGTGCAACCCAGGCAATCCTCCCACTTCGTGGTAAGATTTTAAATGTCGAGAAGGCAAGACTGGATAAGATTTATGGAAATGCTGAGATCAAAGCTATGATCACTGCGTTTGGTACAGGTATTCATGAAGATTTTGATATCAGCAAACTTCGTTACAACAAGATTATCATTATGACGGATGCCGATGTCGATGGTGCCCATATCAGTACATTAATGTTGACATTCCTTTATCGGTTCATGCCGGATCTGATCAAAGAAGGCCATGTATATCTGGCACAGCCGCCACTATACAAGATCGAGAAAAATAAAAATGTATGGTATGCCTACAGTGACGATGAGTTAAATGCAATCTTAACGGAAATCGGACGTGATGGAAATAATAAGATCCAGCGTTACAAAGGACTTGGTGAGATGGATGCGGAGCAGCTCTGGGAAACGACCATGGATCCGGAGAAACGAATTTTAAAACGTGTCATGATCGATGATGAGAGTACTTCTGAAATTGATATTACGTTTACAACTCTGATGGGAGATAAAGTAGAACCGAGACGTGAGTTTATTGAAGAAAATGCGAAGTATGTGCAGAATCTCGATATTTAAGATTGCATGTGTTAGAAATTATATATTACTGCAAATGTAGTTTGATAAAAAATAGAAAGTTTATTTATAATATAATTGCAAATGTAGTTTAATTAGAGAAATGCAGATTTTTAACCAAAAAGAATTTGCAGGAATGAGGTAAATAGAATGGATGACAAAATTTTTGATCAAATCCATGATGTCGATCTGAAAAAAACAATGGAGACATCCTACATCGATTATGCGATGAGCGTTATCGCCCAGCGTGCATTGCCGGATGTAAGAGATGGTTTGAAACCGGTACAGCGTCGTGTACTCTACTCCATGATCGAATTAAATAATGGACCGGACAAGCCACACAGAAAATGTGCGCGTATTGTCGGTGATACCATGGGTAAATACCATCCACATGGAGACAGTTCCATCTACGGAGCATTGGTCAACATGGCACAGGACTGGTCTACAAGATATCCGCTTGTTGATGGTCATGGAAACTTTGGTTCTGTCGACGGTGACGGTGCTGCTGCGATGCGATATACAGAGGCAAGACTCAGTAAAATTTCCATGGAAATGCTCGCAGACATCAATAAAGATACCGTTGACTTTGTACCAAACTTCGATGAGACTGAGAAAGAGCCGACGGTGCTCCCTTCCCGCTATCCGAATCTTCTGGTAAACGGAACAACCGGTATTGCTGTTGGTATGGCAACAAACATTCCGCCTCACAATCTGCGTGAGGTGATTCATGCCGTCGTAAAAATTATTGACAACGAAGTGCTAGAGGACCGGGGGACAGATATCGAAGAACTTTTGAGTATTGTAAAAGGTCCGGATTTTCCAACCGGAGCGATGATTCTTGGAACAACCGGAATTAACGAAGCTTATCGCACCGGACGCGGAAAAATCAGAGTTCGTGCGATCACCAATATCGAACCAATGCAAAATGGTAAAAACCGTATTGTTGTGACCGAACTTCCATACATGGTCAACAAAGCAAGACTGATCGAGAAAATCGCAGATCTTGTAAGAGATAAAAAAATTGATGGAATCACGGATCTTCGTGATGAGTCTGACCGTCAGGGTATGCGTATCTGTATCGAGCTGCGCCGTGATGTAAATCCGAATGTGGTTTTGAATCTGCTCTACAAACATACCCAGATGCAGGATACGTTTGGTGTTATCATGTTAGCCCTTGTGGACAACCAGCCAAAAGTATTAAATCTGCAGGAGATGTTAGGCTATTATCTGGATCACCAGAAAGATGTTGTGACCAGAAGAACAAAATATGATTTAAACAAAGCAGAAGAACGTGCTCACATTCTGGAGGGCTTACTGATTGCGCTTGATAATATTGATGAAGTGATCAATATTATCCGAAGCAGTGCAAATACACCGGAAGCAAAAAATCGTTTGATCGAGAGATTTTCCCTGACAGATGTCCAGGCACAGGCGATTGTCGATATGCGTCTGCGTGCACTGACAGGTCTGGAACGTGAGAAAATCGAAGCTGAGTATGCAGAGTTGATGGATCGTATTGCAGAGTTAAAAGCAATTCTGGCAGATGAGAAAAAACTCCTTGGTGTTATCCGTGAGGAAATCCTCTTGATTGCAGAAAAATACGGTGATGAGCGAAGAACTTCCATCGGATTTGACGAGTATGATATTTCCATGGAGGATCTCATTCCGGTAACCAACACTGTGATCGCAATGACAAAACTTGGCTACATCAAGAGAATGAGCCTTGATAATTTCCGCGCCCAGAACCGTGGCGGCAAGGGAATCAAGGGAATGGAGACAATCGATGAAGATTACATCGAGGAACTTTTGATGACAACTTCCCATCATTACATGATGTTCTTTACCAATACCGGTCGTGTATACAGAATGAAAGCATACGAAATTCCGGAAGCGGGCAGAACCGCGAGAGGTACTGCGATCATTAACCTGTTGCAGCTTCAGCCGGGAGAGAAAATTACCGCAGTGATCCCAATCAAGGAATATACCGAAGGACACTATCTGTTTATGGCAACCAAGAACGGTATTGTGAAGAAAACACCGATCACCGATTATGCAAATGTCAGAAAAACAGGACTTGCAGCCATCACACTGCGTGAAGATGATGAATTGATCGAAGTGAAAAAGACCGATAACGAACAGGATATTTTCCTTGTGACAAAATACGGACAGTGTATCCGTTTCAATGAGAGAGATGTCAGAAGTACCGGAAGAACCTCTATGGGTGTAATCGGTATGAACTTAACGGACGGCGATAAAGTTGTCGGAATGCAGATGGAATCCCAGGGGGATGCTTTGATGATCGTATCTGAAAAAGGTCTTGGAAAATGCACACTTGCATCTGAATTTACAGCCCAGAACCGTGGTGGTAAAGGTGTCAAGTGCTATAAGATCACAGAAAAAACCGGAAATATCGTTGGTGTGAAAGCAGTCAATCAGGATGATGAGATGATGCTGATCACAACGGAAGGAATCATTATCCGTATCAAAGTCAGTGATACTGCTTTGCTCGGAAGAGTTACTTCCGGTGTAAAACTGATGAATCTTGCGGATGATGTCACAGTTGCAAGCATTGCAAAAGTACGTGAGGACAAATCCCTCATGGAAAATACAGATGAATCTGAACTTGTCACAGAGGAAGAAGAAGCCAAGAGTGCTGCGGCTGCAGCAGAGGCTGCGAAAAAAGCGGCAGGTCAGATGACAGAAACGGATGATGAATTAATGCAGGAATTATTAAGCCGTGCTGAGTCTGATTCGGAAGAGGAATAAAAAAATATTTTGACCGCAGTGATACAAAGACTTCACTGTGGTCTGGACAGTAGGCTGCCACATTTTTATGTAGCAGCCGATTTGTCTATCTAAAAACAAATTATTTTTCATGATAACAAGCCTGATTTGAAAAAAAGGATGTTCAATTTTGATTATTTGAAAAATGAATGATGTCAACACAAAAATGAAAAACAACATATGTTATCAAGAAATCCATAGTGTAAATGTGGATAACGTGTTGCGAAAATCCAACTTCCGTGGAAAAATTTCATTGTCATAGCAAAAACTTTCGTTTATACTTTTGCGTAAATATAGAATATATGAGTTTTAAAATTGTAGTAAAACTCCAATAGAAAGCAGAACAACAGGGGGAATGAAAAGTGCCGCAAAATTTTTATGAGTTAGTATGGATTTTTATTATTTATGCATTTATCGGATGGTGCACAGAAGTATCTTATGCAGCATTGGACCGGGGAATTTTTGTAAACCGGGGATTTTTAAATGGACCGTATTGTCCAATTTACGGATGTGGAGTGGTGATTGTTGTAGCTGCTTTGACTCCGCTAAAGGACAACCTGCTGATATTATTTGCGGGTTCTTTCTTACTGACTTCCATTTTGGAATACATTACAGGATTTATTCTGGAGAAAGTATTTCACAATAAATGGTGGGACTATAGCAATAAGCCGTTTAATCTTCACGGATATGTATGTTTGAAATTTTCCATCTACTGGGGACTCGCATGTACATTTATTATGGATGTGATTCATCCAATCATTTACAAAGGAATCACCATGATTCCACATATTCTGGGTGTTGTGCTGCTCTGTATTATCATGTCGGCTTTCGCTGTTGACTGCGGTGTTACTGTTACTACAATTTTGAAGTTTAACAAGCGATTAAAAGTTATGGATGAAATGGCTGCGAAAATACATAAATTATCCGATGAAATCGGTGAAAATATCTACGAAAATGTGACAACTGCAGTAGAAAAATCGGAGGAGTTCCAGGAAACACATGAGGAATTTCTCACAAAAATTTCTGATACGAAAGAAAATCTTATGGATCTGCCATCCACTGCAAAAGAGAAGATTGCTTCTACTGCAGCAAGTGCCAGAGAAAAACTTTCTGAGTCTGCAGAAAATATCAATGTAAAAGAAAAGATTGCTGCTTACAAAGAAACACGCGAGGCGGCTCGTCTGGAAAAACAGCATGAGAAAGAGGAACTTGAGCGCAGATACAAAGAATTATTTGCAGAGAAGAATTTTGGTTTCAAGCGTTTGATGAAGGCGTTCCCAGATATGACTTCCCGTGAACAGAATGAATCTCTGGAGAAATACAAGAAATACTTTAACATCCGCAAACCGAATCATAAGAAAGATGAATAGGAAAATATATATTAAATTACAAATGTAATACAATTATCGGGAGAAATTAACATGATCAGAACAGTCAATACAGAGGATATCGTAAAAAATATAAAAGAAATGTGTATCGAGGCAAACCATTATCTTTCCAAAGATATGGATAAAGCCCTGAAAGATGCCACCGTTTCTGAAAAATCAGAACTTGGTAAAAAAATATTAAATCAGCTTCAGGAAAACTTGAAAATTGCAGATGAAGAGATGATCCCAATCTGTCAGGATACCGGAATGGCAGTTATTTTTCTGGAAGTCGGACAGGATGTTCATTTTGAGGGAATGGCAGTCGAAGATGCGGTAAACGAAGGTGTCCGTCAGGGATATACGGAAGGATATTTAAGAAAATCAGTCGTTGGTGATCCTATCATCCGCGAAAATACGAAAGATAATACCCCAGCGGTGATCCACTACAGCATTGTTCCGGGAGATAAAGTGATAATTACAATGGCTCCAAAAGGATTCGGAAGTGAAAATATGAGCCGTGTGTTCATGCTAAAACCAGCTGATGGAATTGAGGGTGTAAAAAATGCAATTCTTACAGCAGTGAAGGATGCAGGACCGAATGCCTGTCCGCCAATGGTTGTCGGAGTTGGTATTGGCGGTACTTTTGAAAAATGTGCGATTTTAGCAAAAAAGGCGTTGACCAGACCGGTGGGCGAACATTCTGCTATCCCATACGTGAAAGAGTTAGAGGAAGAAATGTTAGAAAAAATCAATCGGCTTGGAATCGGACCGGGTGGACTTGGCGGAACAACCACTGCTCTCGCAGTGAATGTGAATACTTACGCGACACATATTGCAGGACTTCCGGTGGCAGTCAATATCTGCTGTCATGTGAACCGGCATGTGGTGAGGGAAGTGTAAGAAAAAACATATCACTACAAATGTTGTTTTTTTGAATTTTACAGTCATAAATGAAGAAAATATAAATTTAGAAATGGGAGCGCAGAATATGGACAAGCATATTACAACACCGATCACCGGGGAAGTGACAAAAAATTTAAAGTCCGGTGATTACGTTTACATAACAGGAACCATTTATGTGGCAAGAGATGCTGCACACAAAAGAATGATCGAGGCATTGGAGCGTGGCGAAGAACTCCCGATCGACATCAAAGATTCCACAATCTATTACATGGGACCATCCCCGGCAAGAGAGGGACGTCCAATAGGTTCTGCAGGACCGACAACTGCAACCAGAATGGATAAATATGCGCCAACTCTTTTAGATCTCGGAGAAAAGGCGATGATCGGAAAAGGAAAACGTTCGAAAGAAGTCATTGACGCGATTGTCAGAAACCATGCAGTTTACTTTGCAGCAGTCGGCGGAGCAGGGGCGCTTTTATCCAAATGTATCACAAAATCTGAGATCGTATGTTATGAAGATCTTGGAGCTGAGGCAATCCGTAAGCTTCAAGTGAAAGATTTCCCGGTGATCGTTGTCATTGACAGTGAGGGAAACAATCTGTATGAGACAGCAATCAAAAAATATTGCACGTTGGAGTAAAATGAGAACAAAAGAATAAAAAAATTGGAAGAAAATATAGCATTTCAAGTCACTGGATATGTGGATGGAAAAAGCAAAGGAATTCTGCGGTGCAGTAGAGGTTATGTACGAGAAATAACATTTGAAGCGTAATTTTTTATCATTTTTGGAGGTGTGTTCATGCAGACAGATCCATTTAAAGAATATCTAAAACAGCAGGAGCCAGATAAAAAGTATAAAGGTTATGCATGGCAGACTGCGATTGGATTGCAGGCAGTCGATGGATTGAAGCCGTCCGAATATCTCGTTGATGCAGCAATTCAGAATATTGAAGGTAAAATTACGCTGGATGAAGTAAAAAATTTATTAGATTCTTACTATGAAGAAAAACCACAGAAAAATCATGACAGGACAGAAGAGGCTGATAAAGTTTCCATACGCATTGCGAAAATACTTTCGGAACATGCATTTTCTTTTACGCCAAATGAGTATATCTCAATTCACAGAAAATTATTTACCGGAATATATGACCACGCAGGAAAAATCCGTGATTATAATATTACAAAAAAAGAATGGGTGCTGAATGGAGCAACTGTTATTTACGGAAGTGCTTCTGAACTAAGGAAAACGTTAGAATATGATTTTATGAAAGAGAAACATTATAGTTACAAAGGATTATCCATGGATGAAATCATTCACCATCTGGCAGTATTTGTTGCAAATTTATGGCAGATCCATATATTTGGAGAAGGAAATACAAGAACGACAGCCGTATTTTTTATCAAGTATCTTCGAACACTTGGATTTGATGCAACGAATGATATATTTGCGGAAAATGCATGGTATTTCAGAAATGCATTGGTTCGGGCAAATTATAATGATCTGAAACATGAGATTCATGAAACAACAGAGTATCTGGAACTGTTTTTGCGAAATCTGTTGTTGGATGAAAAAAATTTATTACAGAATCGTCTTATGCATGTTGATTATAAGGAAATGCTTGTGAGAGAGCCAAAAATAGAATATAAAACAGCAGAAGCGAACATTGAAAATAGAAAAGTGAACATTCAACTGGAAAAAGTGAATATTGGAATGTTTGGAGAGAAAATTTCCGGTATTTCAAAGAAAACAATACAGCATATGGAACAACTGTGTGATTCCTTTGATAAAAATGAAATATTTGGAAGAAGCAGGGTTGAAGAGGTAACCGGGTTAAAAAATACAAGAGCATCATTGTTCTTAAAAGAACTACTCGAGAGAAATATCATCCAAAAAGTAACCGGACATGGAAAAGGAAAATACACATTTTTTATAAAGGAATAGTGAAATCAGGGGGAGTAGAGGTTATGGGAACAGTGGAAGTACGTAATTCTGTGGCAAAGAGAGTGATTGTCACACTCATGCCAGCAATCAGTTTTTTGTGTATGTTTGGTTTGGCGGCAATCAGTGTGAACTTTCTGGAATATGGATCAACAGCAGATAGAATTGTGGGATATATCGGAGTGTCCTGTATCATTCCGATGATAGTTTCAATACCGTTTATTTTTAAAGTAAACAGGGAGAAAACCGTATTAGATATCAATACTTTCTATGTAACGCCATTTGTAGGAAGAACAAAAAATATCCCGGTTCAGGATGTAAAAGTATGCACCATTGGACGAAGAAAAAAGATCCGATTATTCGATGAAAAATCAAATCTGATCTGTAAATATAAAAGTACTCAGGATAAAGAGCAGATCATTTTAAAAACGTTGCAAAAAGCAGGAACTTGTACATTTACATTTTCCGTCAGAAACGGAAAACAGGTTGTCGTAAAAGGTAGTGACAGAATTTTTACCGATTATCTTGCAACGGGAGAAGTTTCCAAGACAATCAATAGCTATAAATCGTTATACTACGTGCCACAGACCTCCTCTGTATCGGACAAAAAGCAGGAGCAGGACAGTCAGTTTGACCAGAATATAAAAAAGCAGATTGAAAAAAACAGAAAAATATTACA
>OGZL01003110.1_pt1 | contig 11747 bp, 9 predicted proteins | sample 1576761 | NCBI WGS metagenome assembly OGZL01 (sample SAMEA3541595, study PRJEB24748) | human gut metagenome | biome: human gut; feature: human-associated habitat; material: faeces | place: China | collected 2012
AAATCTGCGTATTTTCTGTGATATACTTATATTGCAATGTGATTTACAAGTAACGATACAATTGTATCAACATGCATGTCAGCCGCCTCAAAACCTTTCTTAAGCTTTCGGCTAACTTTCTTAATTTCTGTACTGTATTCTTTCTTGTGATTATCTTTTTCAGATGTTTTATCTGATACTTTTGTATCTACAGTATCTGCTTTATCTGGTATATTATCAGAAGCGTCAGTAAGTTCAGTATCATCAGCTTTCTCACTGTCTGTTATCTCATCTGATATATCATTATCTGCTGCATCCTGTTCTTTCTTTTCTTCATCAGTTGGCATACTCTGATAATCTGCGGATTTGACAAACTCAAGATGTGCAGCCTCAATGTTGTTAGTCTTTGCAAGTATTTCCTGTGCTTTCGCTAACTTGGCACTTTTAGGTATTGCCGGGTCATTGACGATACTACTTAATGAACTCTCCAGTTCTCCAAGCTTCTGCAGCTTTACACGGTCAACCTCTTCCTTAGTCTTGCATTGTCTCAGTTTTTCCTTATAGCTTTCTTTTTCTTCTTTAGTTTCACGATATTTCTTTAAAGCAACAGGATCATTCTTTTCAAGATAAGATATTTCCTCCGGCGAAAGACTCCCACCTGACATAATCTTATTATCTATTTTCTGGCGCTTCTCTGCTTCCCGATTGTGTTCTAACTGGTCCTGAAAATCTGCAATCATAAACTGCTCGGATGTCCATGTAGAACGTTCATTTAACTCCTGCTTAGATAAAACGTTGCCAGATTCCTTTTTCTGCATCCACTTGTTATTAAGCATCTGCAATTGTACGGTACTTGCTATTGTTCCTGATAATATCACTAGGCACACCCCCTGACATTATACAGAAAAATCAACATTCTGCCCCACATTCTTCTCCTGTGGAGTTCTTACTGTATCACTTAAGAAAAGCTGCTCCTGATTTTTTATCTTTTCAAGAAGTTCTTCTATTGATGAAGCTGTCACTGTTACAGTCTCCGTATCGTCAGTATCATCGACATCTCCGGTTTCTTTGCGTTTCTTTTCCAGCCGCTCCTCATTCTTTTTCTTTTCTGCCTTCTTCTCGGCTGTCTTCTTAGCTTCTTTCTTTTCTGCAGCCTTTTTCTCAATGCGCTCCTTCTGTGCAGCACTTGACTTTTCAAGCACAGCAAAATATGATGCTGTACCATTATCATTAACCTGCATTCCAAAGCCCTTTACACTAGTTCCTGTTGCTGAAAGACTGCTTGCAAGCTGTGAGATTCCACTTGCAGCATTTGCAATAATTCCTTCATACTGTTTTCTGTAATTCTCATCAGAAGCCATTCTTTCAATCTTATCCTCATCAATAAGGACAACCATATTATTGGAATTAGCATAACCTGCCGCATTAGCCTTGGCATTCTCTTTCTGATCCTCACTTACAAGAATAAAATTCATATTAGAGTACTTTTTCTTTAATTGTTCATAATATTTGCTTGCTTTCTCGCTTAACTGGGGATTACCGATAGTCTGACCACTGACTTTCTTCTTTCCGCTTGTCTCATCGGTCTTAGTTGTCTCTGACTTAGAATAAACAGCCGCTGTATCTGCATACGAACCGGCTATCTGGGAAAAATTCCCTGAATATACACTACTCATAATTCATTCCTCCTTGAACGAAAATTTATTGGATAAAGTCTTCCTTGACTTTTCTAATTATTATATCGACACATTTACAAAAAAAATAATCGCATCACATAAAAAATGATACGATTACTTTCATTTTAATTAATTTCTTTCTTCTCTCTTCTTATAAAAAGACAGACACATATAACAACAAAAACAACAGTTGCAGCTATTAGTATTGGCCATACCGGAATCGGACAGACAGATGCCCTTATAAGTTTAAGTCCCTGATAAAGTGTAAATACACCGAATATCGAGAATATTGCGAATGCAAGTGTATTAGGCAGTCCGTCCGGAGTCTTGCTCTTTAACAGATATCCTACTAACATACCAAGAATGTCAGCCGCAAAAAGTCCGAGCGAACATCCAATCCATACAACAAGAGCTGCACTCATACCTTCATTAGCACCAAATGTTATAGCTGTAAGCTGTGTCTTATCACCAAGCTCTGCAATGAAAAATGTACAGAAAACTGCAAGTGGTGCAAACTTAATCTTTGATTTGCCGCTGCCTTCTTCTTCGTCATCATCATCCCCGGCAATGGTTGATGCAGCAAAATAAAGAAACGCAAGTGCTGCAATAGTCTTTATAAGCCAGTCAGGAATGAATTCACTGACAAGCCCACCTGCTAAAACAGCTAGTCCGTTAAGTACAAGAATTGCTGCAGCAGTTCCTAATATAATATCTCTTAACTTATATTTAGAAGTAAGCGCAATAAGCATGAGCTGGGTTTTATCGCCCATCTCAGCTATGAATTCAGTAAAAAACACTTTTAAAAACAACAACATTGGTATATTACCTCATTTATCTTATTATGATATAAACTGCATATATCACATAAAGTGCAACCATTGAAAAACCTTCGATTCTTCCGATTTTCTTCCTTGTTCCAGCAAATATCCATACACATATTGTAAATACAATAAGCACACACAAATCAATAATATTCTCAGTAATTATGCTGATTGGGCTGATTGCTGATGCAATACCAAGTACCATAAGTATGTTAAATACATTTGAACCAATTGCATTACCAAGTGCCATATCAACTTCATTCTTTCTAGCCGCAACAATTGATGTTACAAGTTCCGGAAGAGATGTTCCTATTGAAACAATTGTAAGTCCTATAAGTGTCTGGCTCATTCCAAGGTCACTAGCTATCCTTGAGGCAGCGTCTACTGTCATATCTCCGCCAATCGCAATCGCAATTGCACCACCTATTATGAAAAGAATGCTGAGTGGCACGGGTATAAGCTTAATATCTTCATCAGAACCGCCTTCAATCTCAACTTTTTTACCTTCTTTGCTTGCCTTTAGTGCAATCTTAATCATATATAAAATGTATCCTGCAAATGCACCAATAAATATTACACCATCAAAATGTCCAAGTGTCATACCTGACTTATCACCAAATCCGAGGATTCCTAAAAGCAATAAAAGTCCAGCACAGATAAGTGAAAATGGGATATCTCTTTTTATTGTTTCTTTTGCAACATTTACTGTTGCAATCATTGCACATACACCAATAACAACCATCAGATTAAATATATTAGAACCGACTACATTACTTACTGCAAGCTCATTGTTGCCTGTAATTGATGCAGATACACTGACCGCTGTTTCTGGAAGTGAAGTTCCCATTGCAACAATTGTAAGTCCAATAATAATAGACGGAACATGCAGTCTTTTTGCTACACTTGAGCTTCCTTCCACGAAAAAGTCTGCACCTTTAATAAGCAGCACAAATCCAATAATCAGGAACACAATTACAAGCGCAAATGGCGCGTTATTAATAAAATTACCCATATAAATCTCCTTATTTTTCTGCTTTTTCTTTTTCCGAGGGGTATAAAAAAAACTCATGTATATCAACCAGATTCAGTGATATTGCACACTGAAAATAATTGATATACATGAGTCTCATTATTTAAGGTTTGCCAGATTATACTCTCTATTATAATCAGAATGTTGACAAATCACACTTACGCGCTAACTACTCCCTCATGGAATATTAAGTTACTTGATAAATAATATCAAATATAATTATGTGTGTCAACGGATTATTTTTCTAATCTGACTTTTTCCCCATAGCATAATCTCCTTTTTATTTTGTTTCAAATGTATTCATAATTGCATCAACTTCTGTCTGGATTTCTTTCTTTAATGCGTCTGACTGAGAATCATCTGTTATTATTCCATATATCGTAAATGATGATCTTGGTGTGCTAGAAAGATATCCGTATATATAACACTCTTTGTTATTAGCTGCTCCTGTTGTTTTAGCTGTGTATCTATATGCATCATGTCCATTTATTTTGCATGACTCTTTCTTTACGCATTCAACTTTTACATCCTTTAACAAATTTGGTAATGCAAATTTAACCCAATGTGACGAACCTATTCTCCCCATCAAGTCATCAAATGTTGCATCATATGAACTATCACTTAACTTCTGGGTTTCATATCCACCATCCATAATTATGTAGTAATTGCTACCTTTCTTTTGTAAATATCTTCCTGTATCTGTTCCATATGTATAATCTTTAGGATACTTTACACTTCCATTCGGATCTAAACTATATGTAATCCAATCAGATGTATCTGCCTTAGCTTCTGTCTTTGCCTCTGTGGATTTATCAACAACATTACTTTCGCTTACTACAGTTGGTGTGTTAGTTTCTGCTTTATTATCACTTTTCCCACATCCAATAAGACTTGCTCCCATTGCAAACACCATCATACCTAATAAAACTTGTTTTCTCATTATCCTTTATCCCCTCTTATTAATTTAAGCAGATATTTAAACTGCTCTGCTGATTAAGAATATACCTCCCCCCGTTTTGTCAAGTTTCAATATATAGATGATACAAACAAAAATAACTTGTGAATAATTTGCTTTCTATCGCACTGGCTCGGGATTTTGGACTTCAGATTGCTTTATTACTGACTTTGCATAACTTCAAAGTCCAATCATTCATGTCTAGCTAAGACTTTTGGACTTCTACATGCCTTTCCACCGCCTCAACGTCCAATCTGGCAGGCTTCGGCTTCCTATCATGCTTCTCTAACAAATACAAAGACCTACTAACGCGCTCATATAAAATTCGTTAGTAGGTCGTTTATCTGAATAACGCTAAAATTATAATACATTACTTAATTCTTATGAAATCTCTTCTCTTCCTCATATGCAGGCTCACATGTAAGGTTCATTCCAAGTCTCTTAAATGTATCTTTATCAACAGATGAAAGGATTACTGTTGAGTGAACATCACAGCCATAAAGCTTAGGAATCTGCTTTAAAGCCTTATCAGCTAAAGGATTGGCTACAACTGAAGATGAAAGTGCAATAAGTATCTCATCTGTATGAAGTCTTGGATTCCTGCTGCCAAGGTAATTAGTCTTTAAAGTCTGGATTGGACTAATTGACTCAGGTGATAACAGGTCAACTGAATCATCTATTCCAGCAAGCTGCTTTAATGCATTAAGCAATGCTGATGACGCAGCACCTAACAAATCACCTGTTTTTCCAGTAACAATAGTTCCATCTTCCAACTCAATTGCAACCGCCGGTTTGTCACCGCTTTTTGCTGACTTTTCAAGTGCAGCATTAACAACAGGTCTTGAAGATGGTGTGATTCCTGCCTGATTCATGAGAAGCTCAATCTTATATATTTCCTGACTGTTTACACCAGTTCTCTTCTGGTCGCATAAACATTTGTAATATCTTCTGATAATCTCCATATCAGAAGCATAACGGCATGCCTCATCATCAACAATACAGTTACCCGCCATATTAACGCCCATATCTGTTGGTGACTTATATGGACTCTCACCGGCAATAAGCTCGAACATAGCATTAAGTACAGGGAATATCTCGATATCTCTGTTATAATTAACAGTTGTTTTACCATATGCTTCCAAATGGAAAGGATCAATCATATTAACATCATTAAGGTCTGCTGTCGCTGCCTCATAAGCAAGATTAACAGGGTGCTTAAGTGGAATATTCCAGATTGGGAATGTCTCAAACTTGGCATATCCAGCCTTAACTCCATGCTTATATTCATGGTAAAGCTGAGAAAGGCATGTAGCCATCTTTCCACTTCCCGGACCCGGTGCAGTAACAACTACAAGTGGTCTGCTTGTCTCGATAAATTCATTCTTTCCGTAGCCTTCATCACTTACAATCTTAGCAACATCATTAGGATAGCCTGCTATCTTATAATGCTTGAAATTCTTGATTCCATGTGCATCCAGAACCTTAATAAAATTATCAACATCAGGCTGCTGGAAATACTTGGTAATGCATACGCTTCCAACAAAAAGTCCGTATTCTGTAAATGCATCTATAAGTCTTAATACTTCCTGATCATAAGTAATTCCATAATCACCACGAATCTTATTGCTTGCAATATCTTCTGCACTTATTGCAATAACAACCTCTGCCTGGTCCTTTAACTGTAAAAGCATCTGAAGCTTTGAATCCGGCTTAAATCCAGGGAGAACTCTTGATGCATGATAATCATCGAACAGCTTTCCGCCAAACTCAAGATATAACTTATTGTCAAACTTGGCAATTCTCTCCTTAATATGCTCAGACTGCATTTTTAAATATTTGTCGTTATCAAATCCTATCTTCATAATCTTATTCCTTTAAGTAAAATTCTTTAATAAAATTAACATAAATCACAAAATTTATCCAGTTCTTTAGTGACAATATTTTTCGTTTTGAACTTCGGATTATTGTACAATCTGCCACGCGCCATGACTAAATCTACATTACGAAGTGCCCTGAGGTCATCAAGCGGGTTATTCTTAGTCACAATCAGGTCAGCACATTTGCCGGCTTCAACTGAACCTGTCACATTCCCAATGCCAGCCATTACAGCGCTGTTAAGAGTTGCTGTGTATAATGCAAATGCATTGCTTACGCCAACATATTTGTGGAAATAATACAGTTCTCGCCAGAAATCATACTGTGTAATCCATGGACATCCCACATCATTGCCAAGTACAACCGGAATATCGTTGACAATTGCAGCTTTGGCACATTCCTTGATTCCCTCAAACACAATATTACCATTGTACTGCTCGACCTCTGACGCATTAGATACGCTTCTGTCAAAAAGCGCATATGGCAGTGCCGGTGATAATGTTGTGCATAAAAATGCATTATTTTCCTTAAACAAATGTATTATCTCATCATCAGGCTTTGCTCCATGCTCAATTGAATCAACACCATTTTCAAGTGCAACCCTTACGCCCTCTGGCGATTCAACATGTGCTGCAACCTTATATCCAAGTGCATGTGCCTTATCACATACAGCCTTAACCATCTCTGGCTGCATCTTAAGTTCACCCGGCACACCCTTAGCCTTGGCATCAAGCACCCCGCCTGTAATCATAAGCTTGATAAGGTCAACATTCTGACTCTTTGCAATATCAACCTGAACAAGTGCTTCATCTATATTGTTAGCAGCTACCGCAACTGAACCAGCCATATGCCCACCTGGTACAGAAATTCCTTCATTAGCTGCAAGTATTCTTGGTCCGTCAGCCTTGCCATTTCTGATATCATCCCTTACTCTTGTATCAAAATCAGCCAGACCTCCGACAGTTCTTATAGTAGTAACACCACTCATAAGCTCTGTCTTTGCAAAATCCTTTACAACCTTATATGTCACAGCCCTTGAAAGTGCTGTTCCCATAAGCAGCTTAACAGTCTTTTCATTATCTCTCTGCTTTTTCTGTGGCTTTCCATTGCCTGCAAGATGAACATGCATATTAATAAGCCCCGGCATAAGATATTTACCCTCAAGATTAATCTCCTTAAAGCCGTCTGGTACAGTGTTACCCTTCACAATACCAGTAATCTTGTCATCTTCAACAAGCACAGAATGACCATCCAAAACTTTCATATCCTTAGTTCCATCAAGGATATGTCCATTAGTAAAAATGTATTTCATAACCATCCGCTCCTTGCTTTTAGCATAATCTTAGATTATTTTACCACATTTTCACCAGTAATGTCACATGAAATAAATGCTTTCTAGAATAGCATCACAACAGCATGCACAACAAATGCCATCACCCACGCAATCAGGCACTGCCATACAACCATTATAACAGCCCATTTCCCACCAAGCTCACGCTTTACCGAGGCAATTGCTGCGATACAAGGTGTATACAGAAGACTGAATACAAGCATTGCGGCTGCGCCGGCTGTTGAAAGTGCTGCCTGTATGCCAGTTCCGAAAAGTATCTGCATTGTTGACACGACACTTTCCTTTGCCATAACGCCACACAGAAGGGATGTACATATTCTCCAGTCACCAAGTCCCAAAGGTGCAAATACAGGAGCTATTATTCCCGCAATAAGCGCAAGTATGCTGTCCTTTGAATCTGTAACAAGATTAAGGTACAGATTGAAGCTTTGTAAAAACCAGACAATTACAGTTGCAACAAATATAACTGTAAATGCTCTCTGCAAGAAATCCCTGGCCTTTTCCCATAATAACTGCAAAACATTTTTCATGCCTGGAAGTCTGTAATTAGGAAGCTCCATAACAAAAGGAACAGCTTCGCCTTTAAACAATGTTCCTTTGTAAAGCAATGCCACAATAATTCCCATAATGATTCCAAAGAAATATAAGCCTCCCATTATAAGTGCACCCTTTCCCGGAAAAAATGCACTGACAAAGAATGAATATATTGGCAGCTTGGCTGAACAGCTCATAAATGGTGTAAGAAGAATTGTCATCTTCCTGTCTCTCTCACTTGGGAGTGTTCTTGTTGCCATAACTGCAGGAACAGTACATCCAAATCCAATCAGCATAGGAACGATGCTTCTTCCTGACAGACCAATCTTTCTTAACAGCTTATCCATAAAAAATGCAACTCTTGCAATATAACCACTGTCCTCCATAAGTGATAGGAAGAAAAACAGTGTAACAATAATCGGCAGGAATGAAAGCACAGAGCCAACACCTGCAAATATTCCATCAATTACAAGGCTGTGAATAACCTTATTCACCCCTGCCGCTGCAAGTGCATTGTCAACAACGCCAGTAAGTGCATCAATACCCATCTGCAGAACATTCTGTAAAAATGCACCTATCACATTGAATGTAAGGAAGAATATTGCCAGCATAATCGCCACAAAGCAGGGAATTGCCGTATATTTACCAGTAAGAATCTTATCAATCTTCTGGCTTCGTATTCTTTCTTTACTTGCCTTAGGCTTAACAACATTAGCTTCGCATATCTTCTCTATAAATGTAAATCTCATATCTGCAATTGCTGCACTTCTGTCAAGACCTCTCTCAGTCTCCATCTGAAGTACAATATGTTCAAGCATCTCTTTTTCATTCTCATCAAGCTGCAGCAGCTTTAATATAAGAGGATCACCCTCAATAATCTTACTTGCTGCAAATCTTACCGGAATATCGGCTCTCTTTGCATGATCCTCTATAAGATGAATAACAGCATGAATACATCTGTGTACCGCTCCGCCAAAATCATTCTCATCGCAATAATCAGTTCTTTCTGGCTTCTCCTGATACTCTGCAATATGAAGTGCATGCCTTATAAGCTCGTCAACACCTTCATTCTTGGCAGCAGATATAGGAATAACCGGAATTCCTAGCATATTTTCCATGCCATTAATATCAACAGAACCTGAATTGCCTACTACCTCATCCATCATATTAAGTGCAAGAACCATAGGCACATCCATCTCTAAAAGCTGCATTGTAAGATACATGTTTCTCTCAATATTAGTTGCATCAACTATATTAATAATAGCCTTTGGCTTCTCATTAAGTACGAAATTTCTCGAAACAATCTCCTCGCTGCTGTATGGTGACATAGAATATATTCCTGGTAAATCCGTTACTGATGTATTCTCATGTCCCTTAATCATACCGCTCTTGCAGTCAACTGTAACACCCGGAAAGTTTCCGACATGCTGATTAGAACCGGTAAGCTGATTAAACAGAGTTGTCTTTCCACAATTCTGGTTACCAACCAGTGCAAATGTAAGCTTTGTTCCTTCAGGAAGCTTTTCTCCATCTCCCTTAGCATGGTATTTACCAGTCTCACCAAGTCCCGGATGGTCAGACTTATATATGCGGTCTGGTCTTTCGTGTTTTCTTGTACGCTCATCTATAGGATCAATAGTAATCTCTCCTGCGTCAGCAACACGAAGTGTCAGTTCATAGCCATGTATCTGTAATTCCATTGGATCACCCATAGGTGCCAGTTTTACAAGCGTAACTTCCGCCCCGGGAATTACGCCCATATCAAGAAAATGCTGTCTTAATGCGCCTTCACCACCAACTGAGGTAATTCTTGCACATTGTCCAATCTTAAGTTCATTTAACTTCATGTGTGTCTTCCTTTTCTAAATAATCTGCCCAAATCATTATTGATAATTCTTCTCAATAATCATTGTAGCACACATGACAAGTGCAGGACACCCCTTAATTGGCATCCTGCACATTTTTCTTAATATTCTACTTCTCTTCTGCATGGAATAAATCACTTAGTAGTCGCAATCATATCCGCAATCGCCCATCTGCCCTCATATTTCACGAAATAGAATGTCGAATCAATAACATCTTTTCTCGCGCCGCCTGAGGTAAGTGTCATATTCTTTGTAAATGCAATATGACATGAATAACAGTCATCATTATATTCAATATAATTATCAACTGTCACTCCTGTATACGGATTTCCCGACAATGTGTGGTCACTGATAAATGTAATATCCGCACTTGAAGCATAATCTTTTGCAAGATTCCAGTAGTAGGAATCTTCTATAAGATATTGTTGCACTGTTGCAAGCCCATGACCTGAACCGCTTAAATCATTAGTGAGGAAATTATCCCATACCTTAGCCATATTAAGAGCTTCTTCTTTTCTTTCAGATGGCATATCAGACATTTCACCGCATGCGGATAATGATACATTGCCCTTAGCATCTACATTTGCAGTAACTTCACTGCCTGATGCATTATATACTTTGATTTCTGGCTTATTGACAAATCCAGTCAGCTTATATTCAACTGACTTTGGCATTGTGACATATTTAGAAACATTCACAAAATCAGGATTCTCTGTAACTTTGCCAGTCTTGTAATCATCTGACACAGTTATTCCATTAACTGTAAATGTATATCCTTCAGGAATTGAAACAGTATAATCATTAGTCTTTGCTGAAAATACAGGCTCAATTGACTTAATCTTCCAGTCAAACACTGTAAGTATTCCAAGAACAACATGCTGGTCTTTGGCCTCCAGTGTCATTCTTGCAACTTTCTTATCATCAGCATATATGTCATACATAGGTTCTTCTGTATTATAGCTGCCCTCTGATTTCTTACATGTATAGTCAGTTGTACCATCTAATTCAGACATGTACATATTGACAAATGTGTCTTTTCCCTCAAACTCACTGCTGGCTGGAAGCTCAATATTATCGGCTAATGTCTTATCAGCAGCCATTTTTGTAAAGTCATTAAGGAAATCATTCATAACCTTGTCTGACTGTGAATTCTCATATTTCTTAAGGCATGAACCCGTATATACAATCATACAGATTGCAAGAATAAGAAGAATCACTGCATATACAGCAAGCCCTGTCCAGTAATTCAATGGTATATTGATTCTGCCTATCTTTATAGATTTCTTAGCATTATTTTTCATATCTATACAGTTCTCCTTCCAATTACTTAGGCATTACAACAAATGCTGTTGGCAGCTTCCATGATGAATTCTGATAATAAAATGTTACGCTAGTCATCTCATATCCGCCGTTATAAACCATTGTTGAAGAACTTCCGCCATCAAGGTTGGCTGCATTAACTGCTCCATATTCCTGCATAACTGATATCAGGTCTGACGCAGTTGCACCAAGATGTCCTGAAGCACCTCTTCCGTCAGTAACTAAAAGAAGAATTGCACCGTCAGCTCTCTGTCCAATTGCTGTTCTTGGATTAGCCCCGCTTCCCTGACCTTTCAATACTCTTGCTTCATTGTTAATAATAAGCGGAACAAAATGATTAT
>OGZL01003113.1_pt1 | contig 11742 bp, 9 predicted proteins | sample 1576761 | NCBI WGS metagenome assembly OGZL01 (sample SAMEA3541595, study PRJEB24748) | human gut metagenome | biome: human gut; feature: human-associated habitat; material: faeces | place: China | collected 2012
GCTAATTTGCGCTATGATGGATCGTCACGTTTTGCGGACGGTCATCGTTGGCCCCTTTAACCCATTGTTTTCTACAACTCTCAGGTACTCTACTTCTTCCTGATTTCTTCCATTTGGGTCGGTTAATCTAAATTCGTAAATTCCCGGTGTTAGATCGATTTGAAATGCCTCTGCTTCTCGAATAGTGTAATCATACGCTACAATTTTCTGCACATTTTCATCGTACTCCCGTGGTAATATATCCGTATCCAACTGAGCAATATGCAAATCATAATTATCACATAATGTTCCATCCCATGCATAGACATAAAGTTTAGCCTGACCATCAATCGATACCACACTATTCTCGTTTTCGTCAAGAAATAAAGAATTTGGAATACCTGCTTTGATGCCCATAGCCCAATCCACCGTTGCAACCTGCCTTGCTGTCAGCATTCCTGTCTGGCACATAGAGTAAGCAGTATAGACAAGCACATTACGGAATTCACTGAAGCTGATATCAGACTTTGAAATCCCATATAGTGATTTGTAAAAAAGCTGTGCCAAATCATAGGTAGAAAGAGGTTCATACTTTGTGTAGATATTGTTTTTCTTTTCTGCAAGCAGAAATTTTTCCTGCTCGCTATAACGGACTGGTGAATTGCGCAGGATTAGTTTGAGACTCTCCATCCGCGAAACGCCTCGCAGCTGGTTATTGACTTCTCTATTAAAAGGAATATGCAATTCATCAGCTATGGCTTTCCATGCCATATAGTGATATTCATCTGTATGGCACAGAACACCATCTAAATCGAAAATAATAGCGTTCATAGGCAAATCCTTTTGACTGCAAATAAACAGCCTCTTGCTGTGTGCTAAAGCCTCTTGCAGTCAGCAAAAATGGTGAATTTGAACGGTTTCTACTCCAGTTCCTTCCACGCGGACCTTTTCGTTTTTCCACTCGCAGGTAAGAACCGACTTATTTGTGGTGAAAGTACTTTTGCCTGCCGCTCCAGCGACAAGCAGAATCAGTTTAGAATTAAGATTCTGAGAAACCGGCTTGCCAAGAGAATCCATGCCATCAGCATGCAGAGGAACTGCATAGCCGCCGCGGATAAAAACAGGGAATTTCATATCTGCCGTCGTAGAAATTGTCTGGCAGCCATGATAGCATTTTCCCGTAAAAAAGGCGTACCATTCGCCCTCCGGCAGATAGACTTCTCTTGCAGTTTGGTTTTCTTCCAACAGCGGTGCAACAAGGATAGCATCCCCCAGAAGGAATTCGTCCTCAACTTGGCGAGCGGCTTTGTCCCGCGGCCATTCGTACACCAACGGACGCATCATTGGGACTTTCTCTGCTGCGCACCTGAATGCAGTGGCCATCAAATAGGGCTGCAAATTCATTCTGAGCCAATGCCAGAAACGCATCTCTGTCACGAATTCAGGAGAATTATAGACTGCTGCCATATTCCACGGGCTGCGTTCATTGTTTCCCTCGCCGCCTGGCATCAATTCTTTGAACTGACCGCCATCGGGTTCAGAATGCCATTGCATAATTGGCGTAAAACACGCCAGCATCGTTGCACGGCGATAGAGATCCAACGTCGGAAGCGGCCCTGCAAACCCGGCAAGATCAAATCCCCAGAACAGAATGCCGCTTAAAGCTGCACTAAGCCCTGCGGAAAGGACATGCCGCAGTTCATCATTTGTGGACTGCTGATCCCCGCCCCAATGGCACGGTGTTGTGTGCTGTCCCATGTAGCCTGCACGGCTGAAAAGAACATGATTATCGCCCAAAAATTGGGTATATGCCTTCGTGTATTGCTGCGGATAGCAGTTGCGGCTTTCCTTGCCCGTACTGCCGTCATAAAAGGAAACTGCATCTGTGCAAACAAATTCGCCGCCGTCGGTTTTGAATCCATCTACGCCCATGTCAAGCAGGTACTGTCTTTTCCCGAACCATGTTTTGCAAGTTTCAGGATTTGTAAAGTCAGGGATCATCGAGCCGGGGAACCAATGTCCTTCCGGAATCTTATAGGGTGTCCCATCCAAGTTATGAATACACAGGGAGCGTTTTACTGCATCCTCCCGATCCAAATCATTCTGATGATTTCTGATTTCATCATCGCCTTGCTGCTTATACACCGGGACCTGCCAGAGCACCAGATGAAGTCCTGCCTTATGCAGCTTTTCAATCATTTCTTGCGGGTTCGGCCAATAGGCGCTTTCCGAATAGTCAAAGTCACCTACTGCAAAAGGCCCCCCGTTCGGCTTTTCCTTATATTTGGCACCATTAAAAATGTAAAAGGTTGCTTCATCGCTCCATGCTTCAAGAACCAGAACAGTAGCCGGGAATTGATACTTCTTCAGAAGTTCAATCTGCTTTTCCGTTTCCTTTTGCGTATTCCAATGGTTTGCAGAGATCCACGGCCCGAAGACCCAGTCAGGCGGAAGAATCGCAGGCCCGGACAAAGACATATACTCAGAAATTAGTTTTTCGGGCGTTCCTGCGTTGAATATAAACTTACAATTGCCGGGCGCATGAACCGTTATGACGTTTTTCTGCGTGAAATCGAATATCAATGTGCCACCAGACAATGTACAGAAAGAGAACCCTGTATCCGTGAAAAAGAACGGCGAGGGACAATAGCTTTTATCCCCTTGATTACAGAACTTTTCTTCTACCTCGATTTTCACGATGCGGTCATTCTGGTTGAGTCCATTATACCGTTCACCCATTCCATAAACTGCTGAATACACAAGACTCATGGTGAGCAGTTTTGTCTGTTCATTCCAGCATATAGAAGCCACCTGACCGTCTACTGGCATGTTCAGATTGGCATCGTTCTTATTAGGCTCCCACTCAATCATATACTTTTATCCTTTCACGCCGCCAACCGTAAGGCCTTCTTTGAAATACTTCTGCGCAAAAATATAAACGATCAGAATCGGAATAATCGAAATCAGTGCGCCTGCCATTGTCAGGTTGTACTGATTCTTGTACTGGCCGGATAATGTGCTCAGTAGCAGTGGAAGCGTAAATTTGCTTCTTTCGCTCAGCAAAACCAACGGCAGCAGGTAATCATTCCACATGTCCATAAATGCAAGGATTGCCAGCGTTGCCATAGCGCTGCCGCTCATGGGCAGTATGATTTTGAAAAAAATGCGCCACATGCTCGCGCCATCAATAACAGCAGCTTCAATATAGGCATCGTTGATCGTCATCATTTTCTGCCGCATCATAAAAATGGCAAAGGCATTAAACAGCTGCAACAGCATAAACGCATTTAAGCTATTGGTAAGGTGCATATTCGTCATGATAATGAACAGTGGAATAAAAGTGATCTGCGACGGAATCATCAGCGCCGTAACATAAATGCCAAAGACCGCATTACGTCCCTTGAACGGAATTTTTGTCAGTGCAAATGCAGCCATCGCGGCACACAGAAGCCGCACTGCCGTGCAAAGAACAGACACGTAAAAGCTGTTGAAGATAGAGCCCACAAATTCCGGCATAGCAAAAAGTTTTTTGTATGCATCAAGTGTCGGTTCTTTTGGGATCCACTCCACGGGAATGCTCATAATAGCGCCGCGGCCTTTTAAGCTGGTGATAATCATCCAATAAAACGGGATGCAGACAATTACGGCAACCAACAATCCCAGTACATAAAATGCCACTTTTCCAATGATTCGTCTTTGTTTCAGCCCTGTCAAAGAAGATGTTTTAGCGTTAGTCATCGTAGTTCACCCACTTGTTCTGAAGTTTCATCTGAACCATTGTCAGAAGCAGCAAAATCGCAAACAGAATCCAGCTATATGCGGCAGCCGTACCCATTTCATAGTAACGGAAGCCGCACTTATAAATGCGTTCAACCATCACCATTGTCGAGCCAAGCGGGCCACCATCGGGGGTCATGATCATAATCTGCGTAAACAGCTGGAAGGAGTTAATCAAGCTGATAATCAAGACAAAGAAAAGCGTAGGAGTCAGCAATGGCAATGTAATTCTTGTAAACTGTTTGATTTTGCCGGCACCGTCGATTGCCGCCGCATCGTAGTATTCCTGATTGATTCCCTGAAGGCCAGACATCAGCATAAGGCCAAAGTACCCCATATCCTTCCAGACCGAGGCAAGAACAATTGCGGGCATTGCCCACTTTGAGCTTTGAAGCCACGAGGGCCCCTCAATTCCGAACAAGGCCAGAATATTGTTAATAGCACCATACTCAGGACTAAGAACCCATTTCCAAATCAATGCGCCCGCAACCCATGAGGTGATAACCGGGATATAGTAAAGAACGCGGAAAATTCCAACACCCGTTACATGACTGTTCAAAATGAGCGCCACAATCATGGAGGCAATAAGCATCAAAGGAATGTAGAGGATCACAAATTCCAGCGTGTTTCCAATCACCTGATAAAACTCTTTTGATGTGAGAATTTCCTTATAGTTTTCGATCCCTACATAGAATCGATCCATGAATCCGCCAAAATCACTGAACAATGTCAGTTCGCTCAATCCATCCCAACTGGTCAGGCTGACAAAAATTTGCATAATCATTGGGATGATACTGAACACAACAAAACCAGCCAAACTTGGAAGCAAAAATGGTAATGCTGTTTTCCAGCTTGCCAATCGGGAATTTTTCATATTCTATAAACCCTCCGATAAAAATACGGGGACAGGCTCCCGCCTGCCCCCGTCAAACTATTTACTTGGTCAAATCGATTTTCTGTTCGCACTCAGCCTGCATATCCTTCAGCGCCTGCTCCGGGGTGACAGTGCCGGCGGCCGCAGCGCTCAAATGCTGACCAACGATGTCCTGCAGCTCTGCATACTGGGTGATAACAGGAGGAGTCACAAGGTAATCAAGGCTCTTAAAGACCGCTTCGCGATTTGCCGGAGGAGTCTTTTCTTTGTACTGAGCGATGATATCCTCGTCCTGAACCGGAGGCAGCTCCCAGCCTGCGTCCAGGCGGATCTGCGTTGCTTCACGGTTGGAGGAAATGTAGGTGATGAACTTAACGGCTTCATCAGCAACCTGAGAATCTTTGGATACGACGTAACCGTTGGAGAAGAAGTGCGTAGCCTTCTGAGTGTGACCAGGTTCAACAACGATATCCCAATCGAAGTCGCAATTGCTCGTATATTCGGGGAATGCCCAAATACCCGTCACAATCATGCCAAGGCGGCCAGACTCAAACAGGTCCCAGTCACCCATGCCTGCCATCTGCTCCTCGGTGGGCATAACATTGGTTTTCTGCTGCATATCAACCATGTACTGCAGCGTTTCAATGTTTTCCGGGGTATCCATCGTGAACTCCGTAAAGTCATCATTGAAAAGGCTGCCGCCGTTCTGCTTAACGGTCTTATAGAACTCGTTGAAGGAAATGGGATGATAATAGCCAAAGATATTATCACCCAGCGCACGGATTTTCTCCGCCGCAGCCATTGCATCCTCCCACTTCCAGTCATCCGTGGGATAGTCGATACCGGCCTGATCAAACAGATCCTTGTTGTAAATCAGCACAACATTCGAAAAGCTATCAGGAACGCCATACTGTACGCCGTCAGCGCTGAACGCTTTCAGGGCCATATCGTTGTAGATAGAGGTGTCGATGCCGTCTTTGGTCAGGATGTCATCCAGCGGCATCAATGCGCCCTTCTTTGCGTAGGAGACGAAATTCTGGTAATCCAGTTCAAAAACATCGGGAGCCTGGCCGCCGGAAACCTTCGCCGTCATCTGCGTAAAGTAGTCGTCATAGCCATAGGTCTGCAGGTCGATGGTGACATTGGGGTTCTCTTTCATATAGTTGTCAACCATCTGCTGCAGATACTGCTCGTTGTCTCCGGACCCGGAGTACTGTGCAAACGTGATTGTCACAGGCTCATTAGAAGCCTCCGATGCTGCCGTGCTTTCCGTAGAAGCTGCATCAGAAGAGCTTGCCACGGTACTTGCAGACGAGGCTGCAGAACCACAGGCACTGAGTGCAAGCATTGCGGCCATCGAGCATGCCATGTAAGAAATTGCCTTTTTCATTGTTTTTCCTCCTTGTATAAGTAGTGGAACACTTGATTTTTTGCTCTTCTTCGCTTACACTTATTATAGAAGAGCAATAAGACGCTCTTTGGATTTGGGCTGCACAGACTTTGGACGGTTGGTGCAGTCCTTTTTTATTCCTCCCCTCTCATATCTCGAACGGATTCCCGGCGAGAAAGGCTAACCGGAATAATAACCTCTCGCTTTGTCATATCCGCGTCTTGAATGTTATCTAAAAGCAGTTCAACTGCCTTTTCACCTTTTTGAGAAATTTCTTGGCGAACCGTCGTCAGCCCTGGTGTCAGGTATTTAGAAATCTCCAAATCGTCAAATCCAACGATAGAAATATCATTGGGAACCGAAACTCCCTGTTCGTAGAACCCCTTCATAGCTCCAATAGCTAAGATATCTGCGGTAGCAACTACTGCTGTGACATCCTTATTTTCATTGCACAGTTTACGTGCAAGCTCGATGCCACTATCGTAATCAACTTTGCCTTCGTAAACAAGCGTGGGATCATATGGGATTCCGGCTTCTTCCAGTGCCTGTTGGTAGCCGCAGAGTCTTTTCTTTATGACACCGTTTTCTTTGATTTGACCGCAGAAAAAAGCAATTTTTTTATGCCCATATCCAATCACATGATTGGTAGCCAGATAACTTCCATAGGCATCATCAATTCGTATGCTATGGTAATAATGATCGTTACAGTAGCTGTCAATCAATACAATGGGGATTTGTGTTTTCTTCATTTGACGGTAAAAGTCATCCGGGTACATACCGATAACAATAATTCCGTCAAGGTTCCGTTCTTTAGCCAAAGTTAAGTAGCTTTCATTTACATCCGTGGCTGAAATAATCACATGATAGCCATGCTGTCTTGCGTGATACTCAATGCTGCCAACGATTTCACTGTAAAAATCATTTTGCAGCATCAGTTTGCTGCCGGGCTCGGTCTGTGGAATGACAATTCCAATCAGCTTTGAATCTCTACTGGACAGGCTTCGCGCACTGAGATCGGGAACATAATTCAAATCCCGAATCGCGTCGTACACACGGGTCTTGGTCTGCTCGGAGATTGATTTCTTGTCATTCAAAACATAAGACACCGTAGCCGTACTGACTTGGGCACGCTCTGCCACATCTTTTAGTGTTGCGCGTCTTGCCATATCGACTCCACCAATCTTACGGATTTAGTTTAAGCGTTTAACTCGTTTCTCTGGCATTACAATACCACGCCGGCAGCAAAATGTCAACAGTTAATTAAATTAACCTGCTATTTATGAAAAAATATTGTTGACTATGCCGAACATTCCTGTTATATTGATGATAGCAGCAAGGTTAATCGCTTAATCTTATTTGTATACTTATTTCACTTTATAAGGGGATTCACTATGGACAAGTATCTGCCAACTGGCAATGATTTCGTTTCTTTGCCCCGCATCAACGAACGAACGGGCGGGATAGAGGACATAACATTCCTATATATGGCTGCAAAAGGGCTTATAGATATTCGCGGGAGCGAATCCACACCTTTGATTCAGCCTTATGTTCATTTAGATGGCGTTGGTTCCCTCTCTCCGGCTCATCTTGCGTGGACCCGGCTTGATGATTGGCTGCCCCAGTCTACTGCACAGCTTGGCAGTCTTGAACTCAAAACCCTTTATATACCGCCTATCGATGAACGTGGTTTCGCAATTCAGATGACGGTTCATAATACTTCTGAAAGCGCACAAGATGTTGTTATAGGGTTAAATGGATGCTGGGCCTCCTCTTGGCACTGTGTAAACGAGGACAAGCCGTTAAGTGGTAAAGCAACTTGTTTCCGCAGTGGCTGGAACAGCAGTTTGATTTTCGAATATCATGCAGGATTCCCGATGTTCTCCTTTGCCCCTATGGCCGATGCACAAACAGATTCTTCTTTTACCTGTTCCGATGATGGCAGTATTACTTACGATTTATCCCATCACTGTACAATTGCTGCCGATGGAACAGCCTCAGTCGTATTTTATTGGGGTCTCGGTTTCGAGGAAGTTGCTGCCGCAACAAGCGCTAAAGAGATGCTTCGGCAAACTTTCGATGTAGAACTTACAAAAACAAGAACTTGGCTTCAAGAGCGTCGTGTCACCTTTAATGGTGATGCAAAGCTCACACAACTCTACAATACGAATCTGTTCTTCTGTATGTTCTTCTCAACCGGCATTACACTTGACACCGAAGAGTTGGTGCTCGTTACCAGCAGAAGCCCCCGCTACTATGTAAGTGCCGCTTATTGGGATCGAGACAGTCTGATTTGGAGTTTCCCTGCTATTTTGGATGCCGATCCCGAACGTGCCAAAGAAATGCTTTCCTATGTATTCGGCCGACAGCGCCGAAATTTTGGTATCCATTCACGATACATTGATGGCACTGTTTTGGAGCCGGGCTTCGAACTGGATGAGCTCGTTGCTCCTCTTCTGGCGCTTGAACGCTACATTAACAAAACCGACGACAAATCCATTTTGAGTGATCCTGATATTGTTCAAGGCATAAGCCTCATTTTGAATCGTCTGCGGCAGCATGAAGCCGCATCTTGCAGATTGTATGATACTTTCCTGCAGCCAACAGATGATGAGCACGTTTATCCTTATATTACATACGATAATGTGCTTGTGTGGAAAGCACTTAAAGATTTAGCCCAACTCGCACCTCAATATGCACATCTTGAAAAAACTGCCAGTGAGATTAAGGATGCCATCATGACGCATTGTGTCCAAAAGGACGCAGAGGGGAAACCTTATTTCGGATGGTCTATTGATTTGAACGGCAGCCATGATGTTTATGACGAGCCGCCGGGAAGTCTACAACTGCTCCCTTTGTTCGGCTTTTGCAGCCTCACCGATGAGGTATACCGCAATACCGTTGCAATGATTCGTTCACCGGAATACAAATACAGCTTTGCTAACAGTCCAATCAACGAAATCGGGTGTCCACACGCACCTCACCCCTGGATCTTAAGTTTAGCCAATAGCTTGCTGTGCGGGCGCGTAGAACATTGCCGCGCCATTTTGGAAAAAATCTCTATGGACAATGGCATCGCATGCGAAAGCGTTGATGAAGTGACTGGTTACTGCACCACTGGCGAGGCTTTCGCTACCTGCGCAGGATTCCTTTGCCATTCTATCCGTGAAGCATTACTATAAAAGAAAGAAGGATGCTTTTATGCGTCAAGACATAATTTTGAAGCCTTGGCAAATTGAGCTTACGACAAATAGCACAAATGATAGTTTTGAAGAAAGCACTTTTTTCACCGGGAACGGCCGCATGGGCATCCGTGGATATCTTCCATTCTGGCAGGAGAAACGCACCTTTGAGACAGGTCTGTTCGTTGCCGGTATCTTCGGTGAAATCAAACCCGGCATCACCGATTTTGTGAACCTGCCTACCCCCGTATGGGGAAATATCGAATGTGATGGACATCCTATTACACTTTCCTCCCCTGTATCCAGCACGTTAGATATGAAAACAGGCGTTCGCTCACAGTCTTTTTTAGCCAAAAGCGGTGAAACCACTCTAAATATTGAGCATCAGGTGTTCTGCAGTATGTCAGATCCCTCACTGCTCGTGCAGAGGCTTTCTTTCTCCGCATCACGCACCTCCAATATCTCGGTATATGCAGGAATTCATACTGCTTGTTGCAACTGCCCTGTTCCGGATGATCAGGTAAAAGAAAATCACGAAACCATCAAACTTGCCGAGCCAACCCAGCATGACATGTGCAAGGATTCTGTTGATTGTACTTTCTCTATTTTAGGTACCGGCTTGATTGTAAGAGAACAGATGTTTTTCCATACTTCTTTTGCCGATTCCGAGGACTATATCTCTGATGATGTTTTTGGAAAGCAGTGGCGCGGGATTTTGCAAAGCGGTCAAAAGGTTGTTTTGGAGATCACCACACGCATCACCACAAGTCGAGATATCGACCCAATTATTGGGAGCAACGAAATTTCTGACACTTATGATGAACTGCTTGCCAAATCCTCGCTTGCATGGGCCGCTCGATGGAACGAGTCTGATATCGAAATCGATGGAGCACCTGATGATCAGTCCGCTGTGCGGTACAACATCTTCCAGCTTATCACCAGCTGTTCTGCCCGTGACAGCAGCGTAAGTATCGGCGCTCGCGGATTGACGCACACACGGTATAAAGGATGCTATTTCTGGGATACCGATCTCTTTATGCTGTCTTTCTTCCTGTATACCCACCCCGAAGCCGCCAAGAGCTTAATGGAATATCGCGTAAGAACCCTTCCGCAGGCAAAAGAGAACGCCAAAAAGATGAACAATGCCGGCGCTCGGTATCCTTGGATGACATCTTTCGACGGTTCTGAGCAGTGCGAAAGCTGGGACATTGGTGCCAGTGAGCTGCACATTACCGCAGATATTCCTTTCGCTATGCAGCAGTACTTTGATGCCACCGGTGATGAGAATTTTCACCTGCAAGCTATGGAAGTTTACATCGAAACTGCCCGCTTCTGGTATAGCCGCTGCATCATTCATCCTGATGGCTCTGCTGACCTCATGTTCTGCAAGGGGCCTGATGAATATTGCGGCATTACCAACAACAATCTCTTTACCAATTGCATGGTAAAGTTTAATCTTGATTTGGCCATCAAGGCAGCGCTGAAACTCAAGGAAACCGATTCCAATCGGTATTCGAAGCTTTCCCTCAGCGATGAGGAAGTCCTTGCCTGGCATTCTCTGCGAGACAATCTAAAAGAATGTCGCGATCCGCAAACTGGCCGATATTTGCCGGATGAGACTTTTACTCGGCTAGAGCCCGTAGACATTAAAACGCTCAAAACCGATGACGGTGCCAGCTATCATCATGTTTGCTTTGACCGTCTGCAAAGGTATCAAGTTATCAAGCAGGCTGATACACTGCTTCTGATGTCCCGGTTGCCTAAGAAGTTCACTCCTGAAGAGCGTCTGAACGCATGGGAAGATTTCGAGCCGTGCTGCTTGCACGATTCCACTCTGAGCTTCGCCAGCCATGCACTTTTTGCTGCACAAAACGGCCTGCAGGAAGCTGCCGAAAAATATTTCAAAAAAGCGCTGTATCTCGACCTACACGAAATCATGAACAACACCGGAAAAGAAGGTCTTCATCTTGCCTGCTTGGGCGAAACGTGGTCAAGCATTTTCTTCGGCTTCTTGGGAGCGAACTTTGATGGAGATACTCCAGCTTTCTCCCCTGCATTGCCATCCGGGTGGAAGGCGCTGAGGATGAATTTTTATTGGCGGGGAAAGTTCTATCGGCTTATGGTCTTTGAAGGACGTTATTCCATTTCGAGAATTTGACTTGCATTCCGTTTAATAATAATTCAAGGCCCTCCATATAATTAATTCAAATAATATGCCCTATAAGGCTCAAAATCGTCAGCTATTACGAGCCTTATAGGGCAATTTCTTTTTACCCTTTTATTTTCTTAATCAAATATCATCGTTAATTTATACGTTCCGAGGTTTAGTTTTATCATTATTTTTCCACTTTAATATCATTTGTATAGCCCCGCTTGTATATTCACAGAAAGCAAATCATGCGATGTATAAAAATAGCCCATCACACTTCAGGGATGCGACGGGCTTGAAACAACAAGGATGTTTTACTTTTTATGCATTTTTGAACAATTTTTTCTGCAAACCGTTCCATTAATAAGCTCCCATTACTTAATAGCTATATATA
>OGZL01003114.1_pt1 | contig 11740 bp, 10 predicted proteins | sample 1576761 | NCBI WGS metagenome assembly OGZL01 (sample SAMEA3541595, study PRJEB24748) | human gut metagenome | biome: human gut; feature: human-associated habitat; material: faeces | place: China | collected 2012
ATAAAAAAATATGGAAGTACAAATACAGGTTGTGCTATAATGAAGTATCTCAAAAAGAATTATTTATACAGGAGGAAGTTCGCGGATGGTATCATTTACCTATATCATCAAAGATAAATTTGGAATACATGCAAGGCCCGGACTGCTTCTTGTGCAGGAAGCCGGAAAGCTTACGAGCAATATCACTATTTTTAAAGGAACAGACAGTGGTGATGCGAAGCGGATGTTCTGTGTTATGAATCTTGCAGTAAAACAGGGAGATCAGATAACAGTACATGTGGAAGGCGAGAATGAAGAGGCAGATGCCGAAGTAATGAGAGAGTTTTTGAAAAATAATCTGTAACTGTGAAGATGTCAGACAGTTATGCCATAATCTTTAATAAGGAGAATTGGAGTAATGAGAGTATTAGAAGGTAAGTCCGTATTTTCAGGAATCGCAATTGGAAAGATTTCTATTTTGCAGAAAGCAGACACAAGTGTAAAGCGTACGAAGGTAGAAAATCCGGAGGCAGAGATTACACGTGTGCAGGAAGCAAAAGAGAAAGCAGTTGAACAGCTTCAGAAACTGTATGATAAGGCACTCCGGGAAGTAGGAGAATCAGGTGCTGCTATTTTTGAAGTGCATCAGATGATGTTGGATGATGAGGACTATCTGGATTCTATTGATAACATTATCCGTACGGAGAATGTAAATGCAGAGTATGCAGTAGCAACAACAGGTGATAATTTTGCAGACATGTTTGCGCAGATGGATGATGACTACATGAAAGCAAGAGCGGCAGATGTAAAGGATATTTCAGATCGTCTGGTACGTGTATTATCAGGACACGATGAGGGAGATATGGATGCTGCAGAACCATCTATTATCGTTGCTGAGGATCTGGCTCCAAGTGAAACTGTACAGATGGACAAGAGCAAAGTTCTTGCATTTGTTACAAGGAAAGGTTCTTCCAATTCCCATACAGCAATCCTTGCAAGAACTATGAATATCCCGGCGCTGATCAATATTGAATATGATGACAGCATGGATGGAAAAATGGCAGTTGTAGACGGCAAGACCGGTTCTCTTATTGTGGAACCGGATGCAGATACCCTGAAGAAATATCAGGATCAGAAAGACGAGGAGTTGCGCCAGAGAGCAATGCTCAAAGAATTAAAAGGCAAAACTACAGAGACAAAGAGTGGACATAAGATTCATCTGTACGCAAACATCGGAAGCACAGGCGATGTAGCCAGTGTACTGGCTAATGATGCAGAAGGTATTGGTCTTTTCAGAAGTGAATTCATTTATCTGGAAAAAGATAATTATCCGACAGAGGAAGAGCAGTTCCAGATTTATAAAGCAGTAGCACAGAATATGGCAGGAAAGAAAGTAATCATCCGTACACTGGATATCGGCGCAGACAAGCAGATTGATTACTTTGATATGGCACACGAGGAGAATCCGGCAATGGGTTATCGTGCAATCCGTATCTGCCTGGACAGACCGGAAGTATTTAAGACACAGCTTCGTGCACTGTTCAGAGCAAGTATGTTCGGAAATATCTCCATTATGTATCCGATGATCATCTCTGTAACAGAAGTAAAACAGATCAAGGCTATTGTTGCAGAGGTTAAGAAAGAGCTGACAGAGCAGGGCATTCCGTTTAAAGATGACGTAGAGCAGGGTGTAATGATCGAGACACCGGCTGCAGTTATGATCAGTGATCTTCTTGCAAAAGAAGTTGATTTCTTCAGCATCGGAACTAACGATTTAACACAGTATACACTGGCAATCGACCGTCAGAATGCAAAACTGGATAATATTTATGATTCTCATCATGAAGCTGTACTTCGTATGATCCAGATGGTCATTGATAATGCACATAAAGAGGGAATCTGGGCAGGAATCTGCGGAGAGCTCGGAGCAGATACTACATTGACAGAACGCTTTATACAGATGGGGATTGATGAATTATCTGTATCACCTACATTTGTTCTGCCGGTACGTAAGATTGTAAGGGAACTGGACTGATTCTGGCATAAATATCGCAAAAGAATAGAAACAGGCAGTCAAAATTCCGCATGGGTCAATCTATGCGGGATTTTTTTGCGATAAATTAGCGGTTCCTGATTGTGATACATAAAAAAATATGATAAACTGAACATAGTCTGTAATTTTATGAAAAGATAATTGATACATAAAAAATCTGAAGTGGATCAGAAGCAAAGGAGATATGAATATGGGAAAAATTGCCATTGTCACAGACAGTAACAGCGGCATAACACAGGACCAGGCAAGAGAACTTGGAATCAGCGTAATTCCAATGCCTTTTTATATTAACGAGAAGCTTTATCTTGAAGGAATCACTCTTTCACAGGAAGAGTTTTATGAGAGACTTAAGAATGATGAGGCTATTTCTACTTCACAGCCGGGGCCGGCAGATGTATGCGGACTCTGGAATACATTACTGGAAAAGTATGATGAAGTAGTGCACATTCCAATGTCAAGCGGACTGAGTGCATCCTGCGATACAGCAATGGGACTGGCTCAGGAATATGACGGAAGAGTACATGTAGTAGACAATCAGAGAATTTCTGTTACACAGAGACAATCTGTACTGGATGCCCTCACATTAAGAGATGCGGGCAGAAATGCGACACAGATCAAACAGGTTCTGGAAGAGCAGAAGCTGGATTCCAGTATCTATATTACTCTGGAAACTTTGAAATACCTTAAGAAAGGTGGAAGGATTACTCCTGCAGCAGCAGCAATCGGAACAGTTCTGAACCTGAAACCTGTGCTTCAGATCCAGGGTGAGAAGCTGGATGCATATTCCAAAACAAGAGGCAAGAAGCAGGCAAAACGTGTCATGCTCAAGGCTATGCAGAATGACTGGGAGAACCGTTTCGCAGAATACGTAAAACGTGGCGAAATGTGCCTGCAGTCTGCTTATACAGGAAATCAGGAGGAAGCAGAGGAATTTAAGAAAGAAATTGCCGAAGTATTCCCCGAAATTGAGATTGTGCAGAATCCGTTATCATTAAGTGTTGCATGCCATATCGGACATGGTGCTATTGCAGTTGCATGTTCAAGAAAAGTGGTAGTAGAATAAAACAATCTGAGGAGTTAGGAAAGAATGAAGAAACTTATGGAACAGATGGCGGAAGAACTTTCCGCAGCATTTGAAAAATCCGGATACGACCCATCCTACGGAAAAGTAACCGTATCCAACAGACCGGATCTTTGCGAATTTCAGTGTAACGGTGCTATGGCAGGAGCCAAAGCATACAAGAAGGCACCGTTTATGATCGCTGATGATGTAGTAGCATACTTAAAAGACAGCCAGGTTTTCTCCATGGCAGAAGTAGTAAAACCGGGATTTATCAATTTAAAAGTAAAAGGTGAATTCCTTGCAGATTACTTAAAGGAAATGGCAGCAGACGAGAAACTTTCCGTATCTGCAGCAAAAGAGCCGAAGACGATCATCATCGATTATGGCGGACCAAATGTTGCGAAACCTCTTCATGTAGGACACCTTCGTTCTGCAATCATTGGAGAAAGTATTAAGAGAATCGGTCGCTTTGTAGGACATAAAGTGATCGGTGATGTTCATCTGGGAGACTGGGGTCTTCAGATGGGACTGATCATTACAGAACTGAAACACAGAAAACCGGAGCTGGTTTATTTTGATGATTCTTACACAGGAGAGTATCCGGAGGAAGCACCATTTACGATCAGCGAGCTGGAAGAGATCTATCCATGTGCAAGCGGCAAGTCCAAAGAGGATGAAGCGTACAGAAACGAAGCTCTGGAAGCAACTCATCTTCTTCAGCAGGGCAAACCGGGATACATGGCTCTCTGGAACCATATTATGAACGTATCCGTTACAGACCTGAAGCGCAACTATGACAAATTAAATGTGTCTTTTGATCTCTGGAAAAAGGAATCCGATGCACAGCCATATATTCCCGGAATGGTTGAGGAGATGAAAGAAAAAGGATTCGCCTATGTAGACCAGGGCGCACTTGTAGTAGATGTAAAAGAAGAGAACGATACAAAAGAAATTCCTCCATGTATGCTTCTGAAATCAGACGGAGCTTCTCTTTATACAACTACAGACCTTGCAACAATCGTAGAGCGAATGAAATTATTTAACCCGGATGAGATCTTGTATGTGGTAGACAAACGTCAGGAACTTCACTTTATCCAGGTATTCCGCTGTGCAAGAAAGACCGGGCTTGTAAAAGATGATACAAAACTTTCTTTCCTTGGATTCGGAACCATGAACGGAAAAGACGGAAAACCGTTCAAGACAAGAGAGGGCGGCGTTATGCGTCTGGAAACTCTCATTAAAGACATCAACGAAGAGATGTTTACCAAGATTGTTGAGAATCGCAGCGTGAAAGATAAAGATGCGAAAGAAACTGCAGAGATCGTAGGGCTTTCCGCGATCAAATACGGTGACCTTTCCAATCAGGCTACCAAGGATTACATTTTTGATATTGACAGATTTACATCATTTGAAGGTAATACAGGTCCGTATATCCTTTATACGATCGTTCGTATCAAATCTATTCTGAACCGTTTTGCAGAAGAGGGCGGCAACCTTGAAGCAGGTGCAATCCTTGATCCTGTAAACGACAGCCAGAAGAACCTGATGCTTCAGCTGACAGGTTTCGGTGCAACCGTAGAGAACGCCTTTGAAGAAAAAGCACCGCATAAGATCTGTGCATATATTTACGAAGTATCCAATGCATTCAACAGCTTCTATCATGAGACAAAGATCCTCATCGAAGAGAACGAAGCACAGAAAGCTTCCTTCATCCAGCTGCTGAAACTCACTAAGAAAGTTCTGGAGACATGTATCGATCTTCTTGGATTTTCTGCACCGGACAGAATGTAAAAATAAGATTCATCAATAAATCAACTTGTTGGCACACTAAGCCCTGTTTACATATATTGTAAATGGGGCTTTTCAAAAAGAACGAAGTGTGCTATTCTGTATTTATCTAATCTATACGTGATGAAATTCTTTCATCACATTTTCCATTTTTATTTTAAACGAATTGTGAATATCTGCTTGGTTCAGATAAACTGCGGAGCAGTTATTCGGTTATGAGCAAGTAGCGAATCTGATGATTTTATCTGTTTGACAATTGAACAGGAGGTGAACCAGTGAATTTATCTGGAACTGTATTAAAAGGGCGTTACTGTATTCTGGAGCCTGTTGGAAAAGGCGGTGGAGGGAAAGTTTACCTTGCCAGAGATCTGGAACTGGGCGTTTTGTGGGCGGTAAAAGAAATACCGGTATCCGGCAAAAGTGAAGCACGTATGCTTTTGAAGCTTTCACATCCGTCTCTGCCAAAGATGATAGATTATATAGAGGATAACCGGAAATGTTACCTTGTTATGGAATATGTCAGGGGAAAATCTCTGGGTGAGTATTTAAGAGGCGGAAAACATTTTTCCATAAATGAAATCGTTAAATATGGAATGGAGATTTCAGATGTATTCTCCTATTTTCATGGTCGGAAACCACCGGTTTATTATGGAGATCTGAAGCCTGACAATCTGATGCTGGGTGAGAATGGAAGATTATATCTGATCGATCTGGGCGGTGCTGTAAACGGATATAAATATCACCATAAAGTATGTACAGGCACTGCCGGTTTTGCTGCGCCGGAACAATATGAGGGAAAGATAAATGCAGCAACAGATATTTATACATTTGGAAAAACATTATCTGCCTTATGTGGAAAAACAGATTGTCTGTTATTCATCCGGAACATGTCATTATTCTGGCTTATTTTCAGATGCTGCATGAAGAAACCGGAAATGCGTTATCAAAATATGAAGACTGTACAGAAAAAACTAAGCAGAATCCAGAAGAGACAAAATCAGAGTAAAATTAAAAACATGTTGGTTTTGGCAGGGAGCAGTATTGCTTTTGCAGTAATAACTGTTTTTCTTCTGTTTAGTTCTAATCTGGTATCCGGCTCCAAAACATTTGATTTTTATGAAGAGCTAACTGATATTACAGACCTTTATTATCAGGAAGAATTTCAAAACGGCAGTAAAGCGGACAGGGAAAAAATTTGTGAACAGGCAGATACCGGACTGCGGAAATTACAAAAACAATGCACTGAAAAAGAGGAGTCCAGAAAGATATTACAGCTTCTGGCAGTAAACAGTGAGTACCAGGAGAATTATGAAAATGCAGGATTCTACTATGAGCAAATGCTTCTTTATGATGAAACTTACAGAACCGGATACGGTGAATATGGAATGTTCCTGTTCCGTACCGGGAAAAAGGAAGCCGGTCAGGCACTATGGACAGAATATAAGTCGAAAGAAACAATGTTAGACGATACAGTCAGCAGAAATCTGAGATTGTGGGAAAAGGAGATGACTAAGAGTGAAGAAAAATCATAACAGACTCTGGATTGTGACATTTGTATGTTTATGTCTGTGTCCGACTTCGACTATCTCTGCCATGCAGATGGGAGGTTTTGATATTGATGTAGGAAATGGAGAAAACAGCAGCTGGCAATGGCATGAGGAACAGCAGTGGAATCAGAGCAGTTGGGAGAATACGTGGGAAAATAACCGGCAGACTGGAGACAACACATCAGAAACTCCTGTACAGAACGATCAGGCCCAGGACAATGGATATCAGTATGATTCTGATATAGAAAACGGAACACAGGATAATATACAGCAATGGGATGGTGTACAGCAGAATAACACTGACTGGAATAACAGCAGTCGATGGAACAATAATTCTCAGTGGGATAATAATTCTCAGAATAATAATGCCCAGAATAATAACGTTCAGAGTAATAATGCCCGGAATAATAATTCTGCATGGAACGCTCAACCTCAGACAGATAACAATATGCAGATAACATCCCGGACGGATAATGAATCCGCTGTTAAGATATCAGAAAAACCCACCCCAACATCAATACCTGTACCAACACCTAAACCTGCGAAAAATCCGAAGCCGACAAAAACACCCAAATCAACTCAGCCCCCAACTCCTAAGCCGTCAAAAAAGAAAAATAAGAAGAAACAAAATAAAGCAAAGAAAACAGAAAAAGAAAACAAGAATACAGGTAATTCCAAAGTGTTTCAGAATAAAGAAAACCAGGGGGATACTGTTGAATACACGCATGTAAAAGATGAAGCTGTTAAGTTTCATTGCACACAAAATACAGATAGTTTTCATACCCCGCGAATTCAGATAATATCCCGGGGCTCTGTTCAGATTCTTTCTTTTCGGCTTAACAAAACAGAATGTCCCTGGCATTGGGAAGGAGACTGGATCATACCGGATACGGAAGATGAAAATGTAAAAGAAATAGAATTGTTGGTTATCTCTCAAGGCGGAAAGCTGATAAAAATGAATCCCCAGATTTTTTCCTCATAGACGCTTCAGGAAAACAATGCTATAATCTATCATATTATATCAATTTTTCTGAGACAGGAGGAATCTATGTACAAAGTAATTTTGTTTGATTTAGATGGAACATTGACAGAATCCGGAGAAGGTATCACGAAGTCTGTTCAGTATGCACTGGAGAGAATCGGCAAGCCTGAACCGGATCTTGAGAAACTGAAGGTTTTCATAGGACCGCCGCTTATGGAGATGTTTATGCAATATGCACAGATTGATGAGGCAACCGCAAAACAGGCGGTGGAAATTTACAGAGAACGCTATTCTGTGACAGGAATCTTTGAAAATGCCTTATATCCGGGAATTGAGAACATGCTGGCACAGTTGGAGAAGAAAGGATATATTCTCGCAGTAGCATCCTCTAAACCGGAAGTATATGTGAGACAGATCCTGGATCATTTTGGACTTACCCGGTACTTCACAGAAATCGGCGGAAGCGAATTGAATGGTCGAAGAACAAACAAGACAGAAGTGATCGAAGATGTTCTGAAACGTCTGAATATGGACAAACACAGAGATCAGGTTATTATGGTTGGAGATAAAGAACATGATGTATACGGAGCACGCAAAGCTGGCCTGGAATGTATTGCAGTTTCTTTCGGATATGGAACTGAAGAAGAGCTTAAACAGGCAAAACCTCTGAAAATCGTTGATTCTGCAGAAGGAATCGTAGATTTTTTCGCCTGAGCCCTCTGCGAAAACAAAATATTGTTTCTAAAATCTGGAGGGCAGGATATCCGGCAGGAATCCATTTTGTGATTTCGCAGATCGTTGCAGGGACTGCGTTGGCAGTATTTGCAAGAACAGCAGAAAATTCGGCAGAGACATACTATAATTACACGATTTTTCTCACAGGCTTAACAGGAATCCTGGCTATGATCCCGGCATTGTATTTTTATCGAAGAGATAAAGTTAGAAGAATTGCCAGCGGTCTGATCCCGGCGCAGAAAAAAGTACCGCTTTCTATATCGGAAACAGTTCTTTTACTTCTGGCAGGAGCCGGATTTGCACAATATGGAAACTTCCTGATGGCAATACTTCAGTCATTTATCAACAGCAGCACCTATCAGGAGAGCATGACCAGAATTACAGAAGGAAAATCACTTCTTATGATGATTTTCTGGATGGGAATTATTGCACCTGCGGCGGAGGAAATGATCTTCCGCTGGTTAATCTATCTGCGTCTGCGTGACTGGCTGAAGATGCCGGTGGCAGCAGTGATTTCCGGGCTGATATTTGGTATCTATCACGGAAATATCGTACAGGGAATTTACGCAAGTATCCTCGGAACTGCATTTGCATGGATACTGGAAATGAGTGGAAATATTTACAGCAGTATGCTGCTCCATATGGGAGCAAACATCTGGTCACTGCTTATCTCAGAATATGCACTGGATTTGTATTCCATGAAATATGGGGTACAGATTCTCATATTGATCTATCTGATTCTGTTGATCAGTGTGGTATATTGCCTTACCCATTTCGAAAAGATGTGCAGTATAAGAAAAAAGAAAAGAATGATATAAAAATAGAGACAAGATAAAGACATCTGCAATTGTGGAATGACAGTACACATGCAGGTGTCTTTGTTATTAGAAAAAAGATTATGTTAAGGCAAAAAGAAAATAATCAGTATACGGAAATTTAGATGTACTGGAAAGAGTAAAACCTAACAGTTTGATTAGGATTCGGAAATAACCTTTTACTGAATTAAACAGAGAATATCTGTTTGACAAATAAGTATTTAGCTATTAAGTACTTGACAGATACAACAGTATTTTGTATTATGAGTGTATCAATACAACTAATACACTAAATACACACATAAAATAAAACAACACATCATGAAACACGTAACAGAAAGGAGGAATCACCAGTGATTGTTTTGGATTATCAGGACAGGCGTCCAATCTATGAACAGGTTACAGATAAATTTCAGATCCTAATCCTGAACGGTGTCCTGCCGCCGGGATCGCAGATGCCGTCAGTAAGGCAGCTTGCCACAGAACTGTCCGTCAATCCCAACACGATCCAGCGTGCATATATGGAGCTGGAGAAACTGGGACTGATCTATCCTGTAAAAGGCAGAGGAAATTTCGTAGCAGACAGCTCTCAGGTACAGAAGATAAACAGAGAGAGCTACCGAAAAGAATTCACAGCACTGATACAGAAAGGCAGAAACACAGGATTCAACAGAGAGGAACTGGAGAAAATGCTTGCGGAAATCTTTGAAAAGGAGGACGAATCATGATAGAGATCAGAAACTGCAGTAAAGCTTTCGGAGAGATCCATGCCATTGACCATGTATCAATGGAAATCGGTGAACGCCAGATTTTCGGACTGGTAGGGACCAACGGTGCAGGAAAGAGCACGCTGCTTCGAATGGCTGCCGGAGTGATAAAGCCGGACGAAGGAGAAATCCTGGTGGATCAGGAACCGGTCTATGAGAATGAAAAGATAAAACAGCAGATATTTTACATTTCAGACGGTGGATATTTTCCACAGGGATATACGGCAGCAGATCTGAAAGATTTCTACAGAGAATATTATCCGGACTTTATGACTGACCGTTACAGTAAATTAATGGACCAGTTTCATCTGGATGAGAAACGCAGGATCAGTTCCTACAGCAAGGGAATGAAGAAACAGCTTCTGGTCATTATGGGAATCAGTGCAGGGACAAAATATCTGTTATGCGATGAAACGTTCGATGGACTTGATCCGGTCATGCGTCAGGCAGTAAAGAGTCTGTTTGTGTCTGAAATCATGAATCGGGATTTTGCCCCGGTGATCGCATCTCATAATATGAGAGAACTGGAGGACGTGTGTGACCATGTAGGACTCCTGCACAAAGGAGGAATTCTTTTATCCAGAGAACTGGAAGACATGAAATTCCATATCCATAAGATCCAGTGTGTACTGCCGGATCAGACAAAAGAAGAAGCACTTTTGAAAGAATTGGACGTTTTAAAGAAAGAACATCAGGGATCACTTCTGATACTTACTGCAAGAGGGACCAGAGAAGAAATACTTCAGAAAGTACAGACACAGAATCCAATATTCTGCGAAGTGATTCCATTGACACTGGAGGAGATATTTATCAGCGAAACGGAGGTGGCAGGCTATGAAGTCAAAAACATTTTCTGGTAGATCATTAAGAAGCAGCTTAAAAGGCAGTACCTGGATTCTGGTGCTGTTGTTACTGGGGTTTATGGTTGCATTTCCGGTAGCAGAACTGATGCTGATCGGAAATCAGACGGATGAAATCCACAGGATGACTTTTGCCATGATCTGTTCCTATCTGATAGTTCCAGGCTTTTTGGTTACAATGCTTGCGGCCGTTGTAAATGCCCTGAATGAATTCTGGTATCTTTTTTCCAGAGATAAGATTGATTTTTATCACAGTCTTCCGGTAACAAGAAGCAGGTTCTTTTGGGAAAAAGCAATCAGAGGTCTGGTGCTGTATCTGGTTCCATATGTGATCATGGAACTGATCACAATGGCGATCGCAGTCAGCAAAGGACATGGTAGTCATCTGATCACGGCAGCGGGGAAAATGTTTCTGGAACATTTGCTTATGTATCTGCTGCTGTATTTCGGAGCAGTGTTGGCACTGGCAATTGCGGGAAATATTCTGGCAGGTATTCTGTCATTATGCTGTGTTTACCTTTACGGACCGGTACTGGGCATTCTTTTATGGGTGCTGGAAATGATGTATTTCAGAACGAATATGGGACTTAAAGAGGGAATGGCAGAAAAGATATCTGTTTTTCTTTCACCTGTATCTATTTCCGCGGCATTGCGGACTTATTCAGGACAAAAGAATTTCTGGATCATTATAGTGGGCGGGATACTGCTTCTGATTGTTCTGGCAGTATGTGCATATCTGGCATATACAAAGCGTCCAGCTGAGAAAACAGGAAAATCTTTTGTTTACGGATTTCTGGAACCAATCCTTTTGTTTATGGTCGTAATCCCTGCTGCTCTGGCAATTGGAACGATGTTTGCGCTGATCGGACCAGAAGAGAACAGGACTGGCTGGTGGATATTCGGGCTTGTGCTGGGGACAGTTGTATTTTATGGAATTTTGCAGGTTATTTTTGCAATGGATTTCCGTAAAATGGCAGCACATAAGCTGCAGCTTCTGCTTTTGGGAATATGTGTAGCTGTCAGTGCCTGGATATTACACACAGATGCCATCGGATATGATACAAGAATTCCGACAATGGCAAAAACTGAGGGAATCAGTCTGAATCTGGAGTGGATAGGAACTGAGAGTGTGAATGAACCGCAGATGGAAG
>OGZL01003115.1_pt1 | contig 11739 bp, 8 predicted proteins | sample 1576761 | NCBI WGS metagenome assembly OGZL01 (sample SAMEA3541595, study PRJEB24748) | human gut metagenome | biome: human gut; feature: human-associated habitat; material: faeces | place: China | collected 2012
CCTTTTTGCCCATGCTGGCCTGATCCTCGGTCATGCGGAAGAACTCAAAGTGGACGAATCGGCTCTTCACGCCAAAGCTCTTGACGGCGGCACGTCCGGCGGCGCGGGTATCCTCGGGCAGGTCCTTGATGATATAGTAAATGGAGTTATCGTTGTCGTTGACGATGTCCATGATGGACACCGGGCTGACGTTGCCCGCCTCAAAGATGGGGTTGCCGCTGCCGTCGATGATGGCATCGTAGCTGTTGACCTCGGCATGGACGAACTCCTCCATGATGTAGGCGAGATCGGGGTGATAGGTGCTCTTGTAGAGCAGGAAGCGCTTCAGCTCCTCATCGCTGGACAGCTTATGGGTATCGGAGGCACCCACACCGTTGTCCGGCTTGACCACCACCGGATAGCCCACCTCGTCGATGAACTTCCTGCAGCTTTCCAGGTCGTCCACCATGTGGTAACGTGCGGTGGCGATGCCGGCCTTCTGGTAATACTCCTTCATCTTGCTCTTGTACTTGATGCGGGGCATATCCTCGGTCTGGAAGCCGGACTTGATGTTGAAGTCCGTGCGCAGGGCCGCATCCCGCTCCAGCCAGTATTCGTTGTTGGATTCCAGCCAGTCGATGCGGCCATACTTGAAGGCGAAGAACGCCACCGCACGGTAGACCTCGTCATAATTCTCCAGACTGCCGACCTTATAGTATTCGTTCAGGCTGTCTTTCAGCTCCGGCTTCAGCTCATCATAGGGCTGGTCACCGATGCCCAGCACGTTCATGCCGTTATTTTTCAGCTCCCGGCAGAACTGCCAGTAGTTGGTGGGGAAATTGGGGGAGATAAAGATAAAGTTCTGCATAGCTTGATGATTCCTCTTTTATCCAAGAATATAAGGCATATAATATACGGCCTGCTGATACCACCAATCCCAGTCGTGCTTGACATCATAGCCCCACAGATCCACCCAGACAGGGATGCCTTTCTGCTCAAAGATCTGCTTGAGCTGCCGGGTGGTATCGGGCTGTTCCCAAGCGCCCTGACCGCAGCAGATGACCGCCTTCCTGCTGCGGTAGAGGTCCATATAGGGGTGATCGGTGGGGAAGTTGGCCATATAATCCACGGGGGAGTTCTGGTAGACCACCTCGTCCATGTAATCGCCAAAGCCGTATTTTGCGGTGTAGATGCCGCTGAGAGCCAGACAACCATCGAAAAGATAGGGGAACCGCAGGTAGAGGTTGACGGCATGGGTCGCGCCCAGGCTGCAGCCAAAGGCGATCACGCCGGGGAGGCTGTCCCAGCCGTTGCGCTCCTTGGCGATATACTGGATTTTGGGCACAACTTCCTCCACAATGTAGCGGATCCACTGCTCATAGCGGCGGATCCGCCAGTAGGGGTCGCCGTTGGTGTCGGACCAGGTCTCCTGATCGATGGTGTCGATGGAGATGACCATGATCTGCCCGGATTCGATCCACGGAGCCAGCGTACCGGCCATGTGGAAGTCCTCAAAGTCGAAGAAACGGCCATCCTGACAGGGAATAAAGAGCATGGGGCGGCCTGCGTGGCCGTAGACCTTGCACTCCATCTCCCGGCCCAGTGCGGGGCTGTAATCCTTGAAGTATTGTGTTTCCATGTAGTTTCCCTCCTCTATATAAAAAACCTCTCCGGCGCTCCACTTGGCTCTCCTATCAGGCGAGGAGGCATCCCGAAGGGATGACGGAGAGGTTCAGTCCAACTCGTACATCAAAGTATGGAACACGAACGGCAGCTGCTTTTCCCAGCTGGCTTCGCTGTGGGTGCCGCCGGGCACCAGGCGGCTGGTCAGGTGGATGCCCCGGACCATAATCTTGCTGCACATCTCGGCAAATTCCCTGCGCATTCCCTCGTGGCTGCCCATCTCCTGGGAACCGTAGTCCATGTAGAGCACCGTGCCGGGCTCCAGCTTTGCGCGGCCCACCAGACCGCTGAGCTTTTCAGGAGACACCCAGATCGACGGCGACAGAGCTGCCGCGCGGCTGAAGGTATCGTTATACTGCAGCAGGGCGTACAGGCTCATCAGGCCGCCCATGGAACTGCCGCCGATGAACGTGTGCTCCCGGTCCGGCAGGGTGCGGAGATTGCGGTCAATGAAGGGCTTGAACCGGTGAATGAACCAGCTCATGGTCTCCTGCCCCTTGCCGTCAAAGTGGCCATAGGTCGGGTCATCGAAGCGGTAGGGCGAATACTCCACAAGGCGCTCGTTGTTGGGGCCTGCATTGCACTCCACTGCCGCCACGATGAGGGGGGTGTCGGTGTAGTCCAGATAATCCGCCACGCCCCAGCTCTTGCCGTAGGTGGCATCCGCATCAAAGAACACATTCTGGCCGTCGAACATATACAGCACCGGATACCGGCGCTCCGGGTCGGCTTCGTACATGGTGGGCAGGTAGACATACACCCGGCGCTGCTCCACGCCGTTCACCGCAGGATAGCTGACGCTCCATTTTTTGACCATATTCCAGTTCCCTCTCGTTTCTGTTTTTCTGCACATAGTCTAGCACTGTGCAGGCGGAAAAGCAATCGGGAGACAAACCCATGATACGGCAAACGCCGCCCGGCGGCATCCCCACCCGGCGGCGTTTGCAAAAATTCTGAACAGAGAGAAGCGCGGGAAGGATCAGTACTTTTTCTCAACCGGAACGATCCAGCCCTTGGTATCGGGGATCTTGCCCCACTGCATCCCGGTCATGGTGTCGTACAGCTTCTGGGTCACAGGGCCGATCTTGCCATCGCCAATGTAGGCGTGCTCGCCCTTCCAGACCAGCTCCTTGACAGGGGAGACGACTGCGGCGGTACCAGTGCCGAAGACCTCTTGCAGCTTGCCCTCACGGGCGGCCTGCATGATATCCGCAATGGCCAGCTTGCCCTCGATGACATCATAGCCCCAATCCTTCAGCAGCTCGATGCAGCTGCGGCGGGTAACGCCGGGCAGAACGGTGCCGACGGTTGCAGCGGTGTAGACCTTTCCGTCGATCTTGAACATGATGTTCATGCTGCCGACTTCCTCAACGTACTTCTTCTCCACACCGTCCAGCCACAGCACCTGTGCGTAGCCCTGCTCCTCGGCCAGCTCACCGGCCTTGATGGAAGCAGCGTAGTTGCCGCCGCACTTGGTGAAGCCGGTCAGGCCGGGAGCGGCACGGATGTATTCATCCTCAACGTAGATGCGGACGGGGTTGATGCCCTCGGCGTAGTAAGCGCCGGAGGGAGCACAGATGATGCAGAAGATATAGTGCTTGGAAGCGTGCACGCCCAGACCCACATCGTTTGCAAAAATGAAGGGACGGATGTACAGGGAAGCACCATCGGTATGGGGCACCCAGTCGCGCTCCACATCCACCAGAGCCTCAACAGCCTGCACAAAATCCTCTTCCGGGATCTTGGGGATGCACAGACGGTCGGCGGAATCCTGGAAACGCTTTGCATTGCAATCAGGGCGGAACAGCTGAATGGTGTCATCCGCGGTGCGGTAAGCCTTCATACCCTCAAAGATCTCCTGCGCATAGTGGAACACCACCGTGGCCGGGTCCAGCGGGAAGGGTGCATAGGGGACGATGCGGGCATCGTGCCAGCCCTCGCCCTCGGTATAATCCATCACAAACATGTGGTCGGTAAATTTCTTGCCGAAGCCCAGCTTGGTCTCGTCCTGAGGCTTCTCCTTGGGAGAAGTGGTACGAGTGATCTTGATATCCAACATGATATATTTCCCTCTTTTCTGATCTCACACAGCAGATTTTGCGCGGCACGCGCCCGCACCTGAAATGCCGAATGTTGTTTTCTATTATAGTAGTATGAGCCGGATTTGCAAGGAAACGCAAAATCTTTCATGTTTGGGGGCTGTAAGTTGTCGCAAATTGTGATAGAATAAAAAATAAGCCCTCTCAGTCAACGCCGATGGCGTTGCCAGCTCCCCCAAAGGGGGAGCCCATTGCGGCTTTTAGATTTTGGTTTTGCGAAAACCTTTCTCAAGAGGCAGAATAGCCTCTCCCTTCGGGAGAGGTGGCATTGCGAAGCAATGACGGAGAGGGTTATAATAAAAGGAGTTCTACCATGATCAACGGCGTGATTTTTGATATGGACGGCCTGATGTTCGACACCGAGCGGATGTGGGCCACTTTCTGGGAACCGGCGCTGGCGGCGCTGGGTCTGGAGTACAAGGAAGGCCTTGCCGAGGCCGAGCGCGGCACTGCAGGCGAAACTTCCCGTAACATCGTACGGCAGTTCTACGGAGAGGACTGCGATGCCAACGCCATCATCGACAGCCTGCACCGGGTGGCCGATGAGGAGTTCCAGAAACCGGTGCCCAAAAAGCCGGGGCTGGACGAGCTGCTGGCCTGGCTGGATGCCAACCACATCCCCATGGCGGTGGCATCCTCCAGCCGGGTCCATGTCATCGAGGGCAACCTGAACAACTGGGGGCTGACCCACTACTTCAAGGCGCTGGTATCCGGCCAGCAGGTCAAGCACTCCAAGCCCGACCCGGAGATCTTCCTGCTGGCGGCGGAAAAGCTGGGCACCGCCCCCGCCCACACGCTGGTGCTGGAGGACAGCTACAACGGTGTCCGCGCCGGTGCCGCCGGGGGCTTTGTCACCGTCATGGTGCCCGATCTGCTCCCCGCCGACGATGAGATGCGCGGCCTGTACACCATGGAATGCACCAGCCTGAACGAGGTGCTGGACAAACTGAAAACGGGAGAATTATAATTGAGGGAAAGCGCCGCAAAATCGCCCCGTGTTCCGGGGTTTTATTGTCTCCTGTGTTATGTTATAATAAAAGAAAAGAAAAAAGGAGACATCCCCATGAAGATTGCAGTTCCTTATGAAAACGGTATGGTATTCCAGCACTTCGGCCACACGGCAGAGTTCAAGTTCTACGAGGTCGAAAACGGACAGGTGACGGCCAGCGAGGTCGTTTCCACCAACGGGCAGGGCCACGGCGCACTGGTGGGCTTTCTGGCCCAGCACAATGCCAATGCGGTGTTCTGCGGCGGCATCGGCCCCGGGGCACAGAACGCCCTTGCACAGGCAGGCATCCAGCTGTTTGGCGGGATCAGCGGCCCGGCAGACGCGGCAGTAGCAGATTATCTGGCCGGAAAGCTCCGCTTTGACCCCAATGCCCATTGTGACCACCACGACCACGGCGAGGGCCACCATTGCGGTGAGCATCATTGCGGCGGGCACTCCTGCGGCCAGTAACCCATAACATCACAAAACCCCGGAGCGATGCATCACAGCAAACGCTCCGGGGTTATTTTATGCCTTAGAAGAACCGGCAGAAGCCAGGGCAGTGCCGCGAACACTCGGCCTCATCTTGACAGCATTTTATTGGGACACAAAAGAGATGCTCTCGGTCTGCTTCGATGCGGCCGGGCGGGGCGGGTCTGCCTTGGTCAGCATCTGCTGGAATTTCCGCGCCGCCGTGTTCAGCGGACGGTGGCGGTCGTAAACAAGGCAGATCGAACGGGTCGGGATGATCTCCTGCAGATGAAGCTGCACCAGCTCGCCCCGCTCCAGAGCTTCCTTCGCCATGGGTTCCGGCACAAAGGCAAGCCCCAGCTCGCTTTTGACCAGCGTGAGCATCTGGTCGGTAGTGGCAGCTTCCGTATCCGGCTTGAGGACCGCGCCATGATCCAGGAAGAACTGCCGGTACAGGCTGCGGGTCACGCTCTCGTCGCTGAGGGAGATGAGGGGATAGCTGCGCAGCTCTTTCAGGGTCAGGCTCTGACTTGCCAGCGCGGTGAAGGTCCTGCCACCCACCAGCACCTCGTAAAACGGCTTCAGCTCCACCATTTTCAGCCCTGACTCGATCTCCGCCGGGGTGCTCACAATGGCAAAGTCCACCTCGCCGTTCTTCACGGCCTGCACCGCCTGCGGGGTGGAGTGGTTCGAGATGCGCAGCCGGATGCCGGGATATTCGGTGTGGAAATCCCGCAGCTTTTTAGAAAGATAAATGTTGAGCGCCGTCTCGGTGGCGCTGATGCTGATGGTTCCGTGCTCCAGCGTGGCACTGGCGCTCAGCTCCTCTTCGGCATCCTGGATCTGCACCGCCGCCGAAGCAATGCGGGAGTAGAGCATCTCGCCTTCCGGTGTCAGGGTCACACCCCGGTTGGAGCGGATGAACAGCACGCAGTTCAGCTGGCTTTCCAGCCGGTTCATCGAGTGGGTGATATTGGGCTGGTTGTTGCCCAGAACCCGCGCGGCCTTGGTAAAGTTCTGATACTTCGCCACATAATAGAAGATCTTGTAGTACTCCCAATCCACATACATGATGCGTCTGCCCCCTCCATGTAAAAATCGCATTGCTGCCTTGTGCAGAATACTTTTTGCACATTCTATTCCTGCCCGTATCATAACAACTGCAATCGAAAATTGCAAGAGGAAATTGAAAAATAGTACACCTATCAGGACGTGCACGGCAAGAGCTGCGACAAATGGGAGAGCTTTCCCACCCAAGAGGAGGCGGTGAAACGCCAGAAGCAGATCGAACATGCCGACCCGGAAATGAAGGCAAAGCTCCGCTTAGCCCTGCTCACCTGATGCAAAAAAGGGCACTGATTGCAATGCAATACAGCGCCCTACATCATCGGACATGGATAACACCGACCGTGCAGAAACCGTGCAGAAACCGTGCACTTACTCTCAGACAAATGAAAAATCGACTTATCCGACAACGGCTTGACGGCATTGGTTCGAGTGACCGCACACCAAAAATCAAGTCTTGGAGGATACGACTATGACAAAATTGCTTTCCTGCCGCTACAACATGGACACCAACCGGGTAGAAGCCCGGTTCGAGGATGGCACCACTCTTGCCATCGACTGCATCGCCGTCGAGGATGAGTACGGCAACACCCCGACACAGCGGGCAGAGCTGGACTGGCTGCTGTATAATAAGCCCTTGGAGTACGCACAGATGGTGCTGAGAGGGGAGATGGAGCGCTATCTCTGCCTCGGCTGTGACCACAGCAGGCTGGAAGATTGATTGTTGCCTTTTTCAAAGCAACCAAGCGGTTCTTATCTGCTTTGCCGTTTCTCTTTATGCTGCTTTTACCGTTTCATCGCCCTAGTTTTGCAACGAAAGTCTGTTTTGCGAAATAGACGTTTGTTGGCTATTTTTTTTTTTTTTTTAAAATTTCAATCGATGATATGTTATATATGAAAAAATATTGCATATAGGCATGTTGCACGATTTTTTTGAGGTGGTATACTCCTCCTTGTGGCATACGGTTTGCTGCACACGAACACAATGATAACGCAAAAGAGAGGAATACCGCAATGAAAAAACGGTTGCTCGCAGGCTTGCTCGCAACGAGTATCGCACTGAGCATTTCGATGGGAGCTTTCCCTGCAATGGCAGCAACAAACGACGACTTCGTCGAAGACCGGGAGGACATTGCCGACTACACAGACGACAGTTACTCTTCCGGCTACTCTTCCTCGGAACAGCTTTTTGACGACATCATCTTCTTTGACTTGGACGAAGAAGTAGACGACACCGCAGCGGAAGTCATCGCAGAAGAAGATGCCAACGATTCGAGCGACACCGAGATTGATAGGGCGGCCGATTCAATCGAGGAGACAGAGCCGGAGGACGAAGTGCAAAACACGGATGCTGCCGAAGATCGGAACGATCGGGAATACCCGGACGAAGAAACAAAGTCAGGCACGAACCCGGGGGAAGCAGGCCCCTCCGATGCAGAAACCGAGGAGGATGTGCCGGACTCGTGGGAGGAAACGTCGAAGATCGACAGCGAATTGGAGGCAGCCATCGCTTCCGAAGATCCGTTCTCTTATTATGACGATGATGCGTCAGAAGAAGAAATGGATGACGACATTGCGCTGCTGGCTGCCGGAAAAACCATGGCGCACGAAGACTACGCATACACCGATGTGTCGTCTGGTACAGAGTACATGGTGGACCTCTACACGGACCACACGGCAAAAATCTGGAAGCTGACCACCTCCTCCGGCGGAGCCGAGTGCATCCTTCCAAGTACGATCTATTACACAGGCGATGACGGCGTGCAGGAGCCGAACCCCTATACGGTCACCGAACTGAGATTCTCACCCTATGGGAACAGTGTAACTTCGGTCAATAACAACTATACTGCGCTGGTGCTGCCGGATACCCTGACCGACATTGGGGGCTCATTATCCGGCTTCAAAAATGTAACAGAGATCACCATTCCGGGCAGTGTCAAAGTTTTCAATGCGACTCTGCAATACATGAAGCAATTGAGGACTCTGACCTTCGATGAAGGCGTGGAGGAGATTGCTTCGGGATCGGTCGTATCCGGCTGCAAGAACTTGACAACCATCCATCTGCCCAGCAGCCTGCAAAAACTCTCAGGGACGGGCACCTTTTCCGGCGCATCGGCGCTGACGGATATCACGCTCCCGGAAGGCATTGCGATCACAGAGGGTTCCACCTTCAGCGAGTGTACTTCTCTGAAATCGATCGAGCTTCCGGCCTCCATTACAACGATCCCCAGCTATATGTTTGCAGGCTGCTCCGCTTTGGAGCGTGTGACGGCCAAGGGGACCATTACAACCATTGGCAACAGTGCCTTTAAAAGCGATACAGCCTTGACGGAGATCCCGGATCTAAGTCAGGTCACGTCCATTGGAGACCGTGCATTTTACGGCTGCTCGGCATTGAAAACGGTTGACCTTCACAGCGTTACCACCATGGAATATGCCGCTTTCCAAGGGTGTGATGCGTTGTCCGGGGAGATCGACCTGAGCAATCTGGAGGTAATCCCGGGACATGCATTCTGCTATGATCCTAATATCACCTCGGTCGTTACCTGCCCCACGCTGAGATCGATCGGGGATTGGGCGTTTATCTGGGCGGGGATCTCAACCATCTCGCTGCCGGAGACGCTGAATTCCATCGGAACTTACACGTTCTATAAGGCCTCTTTGAGCGGCACCGTTGCACTACCGGATAGCCTGACTCAACTGGGTGCGAGTGCATTCAGTGGATGTGAAAAGGTCGAAGCCATTCAGATCGGCTCAGGGCTCACAGATATCCCTAAGGATGCTTTCGATGGTTGTAAACCAAAAACGATCACGGTAAACAATCGTCGGGAGGATGTGCACATCCCGGAAATCGATGGGGTTACCGTCACATATACCATCCCGTCTCTGGAGGCTACTGACGACAAAGTCTCCAATGCAGAAGGTGCCTTGAGCTTACAGCAGGCGGTCGATCAGGCAAATGGAACGCCAGTCACCATTGAAAAAGACATTCGTTTGAATGCACCCGTTACGATAGCCGCAGGGCAGCGGGTCGAAATCACTGCAAATGAGAACTACAACCTTTTTGGCAATAAGGACGAGAAACCCACGAATCTGTTTGTGGTGGAAGAAGGCGGTGAGCTTTCGCTGACCGGCGCGCTGACATTGGGCGGCTGGAACAATACCGGCAGCATTCTTGTTAATCATGGCAAAACGACGATAGATGGCAATGTTGTAATCGAAAAGTCCACTCTGGAAGGGGACAGCATGGGTGTCATTGAGGACAACGGCTCAAGTGCAGAACTCATTTTGGAGAACGGCACCATCCAGAACCATAAGATCCGCGGTGCACGCAGCGCCTCGATACGGGTCACAGAAGGCGCATCGTTTACCATGAATGGGGGCACCATTCAGGACAACATCGCAAATACCTCTTCCAGCGATTCCTCCTCCCCCGCAGTACTGCTGCTGGGTGCAAGCACGTTTACCATGAATGGAGGCTCCATCTGCAACAACAGCGGCCAATGTGGAACAGCTGTTTACCTTACGGCTTCCAGCAATGCCGCAAAAGCCCGTTTTACGATGAATAGCGGAACCCTAAGCAACAATGAAAGCCGCTCGTATACGCCGAAATCCACACCTACAGGTGCTGTTTTTGTAAAGTATTCCGCAGAGTTTGTTTTGAACAATGGCACCATTACCGGCAACTGTGCATACGGCGGAGCCGGTGGCGGTGTGGCAGTTATGGATGAATTGCCAAGGGAAGAACATGGCACCGCCTTTACGATGAACGGCGGTACCATCTCGAACAATACAGCATCGGGGTATCGTTGTTCCGGCGGTGGCATTTACTCCTGCTCGAATTGTGTCTCTTTGTTGGGAGGACGAATCGAGAACAACTCCGCCTACGATGGCGGCGGCATCTACAGTGAGGGCAATACCGAAATCTATACGACCCTGCACATTCAGAATGCTCTGATCACGGGGAATACTGCGGACCAAGGCGGCGGTCTGTGGTTCTGCCCCACAGGTGATGCGAAGCTGTATATGCAGGATGGTGCCGTGATCTATGGGAATACGGCAGCATCGGCAGGCGACGACTTCGCTTCGCCAGAGGTTGCGGCAGGCGCAGGCGGAAACGGCGGTGTTACCCTGCCGGATTATTTTCCCAATGGCAAAGTGATCCAGTGGTTCAGCGACGGCTTCCTGTACGCTCCCCCTGGAAATCGCGGTACAGCCGGGCAGGGAACCCGATACAATACGGTTGAGTACGCCAAGCGTGTGACAGGGGTACAGAATGAGAAAAAGGGATTGGCGTTGAAATCCGTTGTTTCGGACGGTGTGTCGATTCCTGCAACGGGATCGCTTATCATTACAGGCAATCAGGCTTCGCACGGTGGTGGCGGTATTGGTGCCAACGGCGGCGTGGTCATCGGCGAAGCGACCTCCCTGTCCTATTCGATCTCGGTAAAAAAAGCCTGGGATAATCCGGGCTATGAGGACACCCAGCCTTCCGGCGTGACGATTCACCTGAAGGAACGCGACACCGGGGATATTGTAAGCACAGCAGAGCTGACCGGCGAAAATGGATGGCAGCATACCTTCACCGATCTTCCGCTTTCGCCGGATCACTACACGGTGACCGAGCAGCCGCTAGAAGGATATAAAGCGACCTACTATCAGGATGCAGACGGAAACTTCATCATTACCAATACCTATTTGACCACACCTACGCCGGATGTGCCCGCTGTAACGATCTCTGTCCCGGTGGAAAAGAAATGGGTCAACGATTACAAATGGGAACGCCCTGCAAGCATCCATGTTTCTCTGTGGAACGGCGATGCAAAGGTCAAAGAAGCAGACCTGACTGCAGATATGGGCTGGACGTATATTTTTGAAGACCTGCCCGAAGGCACCTACTCCGTAACAGAAGACGCTGTGCCCGGTTATGAGACCTTGATTGAGCGCAGCGATGCGGGTGGTTTCATCATTACCAATACGTATGAACGCCCTCTGTATCCCGAACCGATTGAGCCCATTGACCCCATCCCGCCTGTGGATCCCCCGCAAGAGGAGATCGTGACGCCGCCGATTGTTCCAGGGACCACCGGGAATGAACCCAACCCACCCTCCACGGAGGAGACTACAAGCGTACCTCCAACAGAACCGACGAAGGAATCAACAGAAGAATCAACGGAAGAACGCTCGGCTGAAAGCGATCCAGAGGAATCTCCCATAAAAGAAACGCAAGAGACTCCCTCTGTTTCTGCAAAACCGCCCAAGTTGATCCAGACCGGCCAGACATGGTGGCCTGTTTTCCTGCTAATGTTTGCTGGCGCGGGCCTGCTTGTGTTTGGCTTCTATAAGCGCTCGAAAGAGAACATCGATCACGAATAAATCAAAAAGCCCGCTGCTCATTTTGAACTGCACCCCATTTGTTAGACAGTATGGTATACTGTTTAGGAAATGGGGTGT
>OGZL01003119.1_pt1 | contig 11728 bp, 10 predicted proteins | sample 1576761 | NCBI WGS metagenome assembly OGZL01 (sample SAMEA3541595, study PRJEB24748) | human gut metagenome | biome: human gut; feature: human-associated habitat; material: faeces | place: China | collected 2012
AGCGTGAAATGCATTGATGGTGATATTGTAGAGGGAATGTGTGAAATATTTACACCTGCGTTGGGTAATGAGCCGAAAGTCGTTGAAATAGATTTAAAAAACTGAACAATATAAATGTGGACTGACATCTATAAAATTGCCTGAAATTAAAACTATTGAAGAAATCTAAACAGTTATACAACAAAGGATAAACAGATGGCATCGAGTAAAGAATTTTTAGAATACATATTAGAACAATTATCGGAGTTAGAGGAAATAGCGTACAGGGCGATGATGGGGGAGTACATTATTTACTACAAAGGCAGAATTGCCGGCGGAATATATGATGACCGACTGCTTATAAAACCTGTTAAATCGGCTATTGACTATGTTTCTGACATTCGATACGAAGTACCTTATGAGGGTGCGAAAGAAATGATTTTAATAGAAGAAGTTGACAACAAAGAATATTTAACCGAATTATTTAAGGCGATATATGACGACTTACCGACACCGAAAAAGAAAAAATAACCAATATTGAAAACACCTCAATATTATGGTATAATTCATATAATGAGGTGAGAGAGATGAAAGTAAAGGAAATATGTGATTATTCGGGTTCGACATTGCTTGGAATGAACGGCGGAATGGTTGAGAGTCCCGATTCGAAAAGAATTATATATGCACGCAAAGCAGATTTGACAAAGCCTGAAACGGAAATATGGATATGCGACAGGAATTTTGAAAATCATCGCAAGGTATATGATGTACACTGCGGCAATCACAACGGCCCGTCAGCAACCTTTATAACAAACAGCCTTATAGTTTTTCGTGATGTGGAATTTGAGGGCATAGCCGCCAAAGAGCCGTCTATATGTGTATTCCGTATACTCGATGTTGATACAGGTGAGGTTAAGTACAAAATTCGCGGCAAAGAAAGTCATTGTGCGGAAAACGGCAAGTATCCGTTTTCAATATCGACAGAATATCTTGACAAAAATCCCGATTATCCCGAAATTAATTCGTGCGGAATTTACATACTTGATGTTGAAAGCGGAAAAATAACGCTTGTTGCAACAGAGGAAGATATTTTAAATATGGTAAGGGAACATGGTCTTACTCCGAACGAGCATACCGCGTCTGTCAGCCACGTTCAGCTAAATCCGTCCGCAACGGCAGTTATGATGCGCTTGGGCGTAAAGGACTGCCCTGTATTCGGTGCGTTGGGTTGTATAGATTTAGACACTAAAAAAACGCATATGATAGCGGACAAGCCTGTACATCAGCTTTGGTTTGACGACGACACATATATGGCAACGCGTCAGTTTAATCAAGGCAGACACATTGAAATGGAAACAAGCTACATTGCACGTTTTTCAAAGGACGGAGAGGAATTAGAAGTGCTTGGCGGAATTTCAAATCATATGGACGGAAGTTTTGACAGAAAATATTTTGCCGGTGACAGATGTTATCCCGACTTTGCACCGAATGTTTATTTGTACAAGCGCGGTGACAAAAATCCGATTGCGACTTTTGAAATATCGCAGGACGAATACACCACATGGAAACTTCAGGTACATCCAAATCCGTCGTTTTCGCGTGACGGAAAGCGCCTGTACTTTAATAAACAGTGCAAATGTTACAACGGAATATACAGAACGGTAGCTGTTTTTGCAGATGTTTCTGAAATTATTTAAAACTAACTTGCAAAAATTGTCCTTTTTTGCTATACTGTATATGTTGTAATTATTAAAGAAAGAATGTGAACATAAATGATTATTATTATGAAAGAATCCGCATCGGCAAAGGAAATCGAGAGTGTTGAAAAACTACTTGCCGAGTTCGGATTCCAAACGCACCCTATTCAAGGCGAAAAGAAAACAGTTATCGGCGCAATCGGCGACAAGCGTCTTTTGAGTATGAATCAAATTCTTACTATGGACGGTGTTGAAAACGTTGTTCCGATTATGAAACCATATAAACTTGCATCTAAGGAGCTTCACAAAGAACCGTCAGTTATCGAAATCGGTCACGGAATAACAGTCGGTGGCAAGCAGCTTGCAGTATTTGCAGGTCCTTGCGCAATCGAAAGCCAGGAACAGTTCACAACTGTATCAAAGGCTGTTAAGGCCTCGGGTGCAAACATTCTTCGCGGCGGTGCGTTCAAGCCACGTTCATCACCATATTCATTCCAAGGTCTTGAGGGTGATGGCCTGAAGATTATGTACAACAGCGGTCAGGAACTTAATATGCCTATCTGTACTGAAGTACTTGATACAAGAGATGTTGAACTTGTTGCAAAGTATGCTGATATTATGCAAATCGGTGCAAGAAATATGCAGAACTTCAAACTTCTTCGTGAAGTCGGTAAGTGCGACAAGCCTATACTTCTAAAGAGAGGTCTTGCTTGTACTATGGAAGAGTGGCTAATGGCTGCCGAATATATTATGTCTGAGGGTAATGAAAAGGTAATCCTTTGTGAAAGAGGTATCAGAACATACGAAACTGCTACAAGAAATACATTTGACATTTCGGCAATTCCTGTTTCAAAGGAACTTTCTCATCTTCCTATTATTGCCGATCCGAGCCATGCAACAGGTACATATAAGTATGTTCCGGCTATTGCAAAGGGTGCTATTGCGGCAGGTGCTGACGGTCTTATGATTGAAGTACATAACTGCCCTGAAAAGGCTGCGTCAGACGGCGCTCAATCGCTTACACCTGAAAAGTTTGACAAGCTTATGAAAGAGCTTGATCCAATCGCGAAGGCAGTAAATAAGATTCTATTATAAGAAATTTATAGGCTGGATGAAGTTGCCCACATTGTGTGAACAATTTTATTTCAGCCTTTCGTTTTATTGAAGGGAGTTATTGACTTAATATGTTAGGTTATCTTGGTCCGAACGGGACATTTTCACATCAGGCGGCTATGGAATGGTCTGAGGGTAAAGAAGAAATAAAGGAGTTTTCAACGATTTATTCTGTAATTTTGGCGGTTGAAAAAGGCGAAATTGATAGGGCAATCGTGCCGATTGAAAATTCTATTGACGGAAGTATCAACACAACTTTGGATACTCTTGCTTTTGATGTGGATTTATATATAACAGGTGAATACATTCTTCATATAAGCGAAAATCTTATGGTTAAAAAAGGTGTAAAGAAAGAGAATATAAAAATCATCACGTCCCACCCTCAACCGATAGGACAGTGTTCAAAATTATTGTCGCACGAATTTGCGGACGTGAAAATCGAATTTGCCGATTCAACTGCGTCTGCGGCAAAACGTGTAAAAGAATCGGACGGCTCTGTGGCGTGTATCGGCTCACCGAACAGTGCAAAAATTTATGACCTTGATATTTTGTGTCACGACTGCGGTGACGACGCAAATAATTCAACTCGATTTGTTATTATTGAAAAAACACCGAATAAGACAGTTACAGGTCACGATAAGTCATCAATCGTATTTGCGATTGATAATAAACCGGGCAGCTTGTACAGTGCGATTGAGCTTTTGGCGAAGTCCGGAATTAATATGACTAAAATCGAGTCACGTCCTATGAAAAAGGAACTCGGTAAGTATGTGTTCTTCATTGATATTGACGGCAATATTGATGATGCGTCAATTTACTTTGCACTTGATAAAGTAAGACAGAATACATTTTTCTATAAATTTCTCGGATCATACAATTACTAAAATGCGAAATATTAAAAAAGGAAGTTTTCAAAACTTCCTTTTTTAGTTTGAATTTATAATATCCATAATAGTTTTTTCGGCAAGTTTTACTTCCTGCAACAGTTCATTTGCGGAAAGTCGTGTCGCACCGTTGCCGAGAATGATAATTTGTTCAAGGTTATCCGAAGTGGCAACACGCACACGATGTTTTTTACCGATTTCATGTGTGATTTTTTCAATATACATATCGGCGGTTTCAGCCTCTTTTGTGTACACAACGTTTATATTGTGAATTTTTTCGGCACTGCCGACATTTCCTTTAACTTTATACGCATCAAAAACAAGTATTAAATTGCATTGCTTAAAGCCTTGATAATTGCAAAGAATATCAATCAGTCGGTCACGTGCCATATTAAGGTTATCTTTGGCGAGTGCTTTCAGTTCGTCCCACGCAAAGATTATATTGTAACCGTCTACAAGCAAATATTCGTCACCTAATTTAACAGGCTTTGATTTTTGATGTTTTTTCTGTTCGGTGGCGGATTTCTTTACAGTGTATGACGCTACTTTACGGCGTACAGGACCGTATGTACGTTCAAAAATCTGCATAAGCTCATTATCATCGGCAACCATATTGATGTAGTCGTTTGCACGCTGATAGACGTTTTCTTCTTCATCATCGTCTTGGTCAAGCTTTATGCCGTCAATGTGCATATGGTCGTAAACCTTATCCCACTTTACAACAAAGCCTGCACCGTGCGAACAGAAAACCGAATCGGCGGGATTTTCAATATCGGTTTCGCTGTCGTAACCGATTTCGGCAATCACTTCTTCGGTGTTGTGGCAAGGCTCATAACCGCTTAAAATACAGTTTAATCTGCCTTTGCCGTGAGTGTAGCCTGTTACGTCCATTTGATAGTCACGCATTGTAGCAACGGGTGCAGAGCCTGAAATTCGCGTCATATCACCGATTGTTTCAGGTTGACTGAATGTACCGCCCATTTGCTGAATATCGGTCATTGCACGTCCTACGTTTTCGGTAGGTATTTCAAGATGAAATTCGTACCACGGCTCAAGCAAAACACTTTCAGCCATTTTCAAGCCTTGACGTACCGCACGATAAGTAGCTTGACGGAAGTCGCCGCCCTCAGTATGTTTTTGGTGTGCGCGTCCTGCGATAAGCGTTATCTTCATATCGGTAATCGGTGAGCCCGTCAGAACACCGATATGTGCTTTTTCTTTTAGATGGGTGAGAATAAGTCGTTGCCAGTTGCGGTCAAGACTGTCCTCACTGCAATTTACCGCAAACTGCATACCGCTGCCTTTTTCGGTTGGCTCCATAAGTAAATGCACTTCAGCATAATGCCTTAACGGCTCATAATGTCCGACACCCTCAACAGGTGCAACTATCGTTTCACGATACGCAATACCGCCGTGACTGAATTCAATATCAATACCGAATCTCTCTTTTATAATTCGTTTTAAAACTTCAAGCTGAACTTCGCCCATAACTTGAACGTGAATTTCCTGCAACTGTTCGTTCCATATTATATGAAGCTGTGGGTCTTCGTCCTCCAAATGACGTAATTCGGTAAGTGCTGTATGCACGTCAATACCGTCCGTAAGCTCCATACGGTACGTCAAAACAGGCTCAAGAACGGCATTTTTTGAATCAGGCTCACAACCTATACCTTCGCCCGAATATGTCTGCGTAAGACCGGTTACCGCACAAACCGTACCGGGGAATGCCTCGTCAACCGCTTGGAATTTTGCACCGGAATAAATTCTGATTTGATTTACTTTTTCCGACCACTCATTTTTCTTGTTACCCTTTAAAAGTGTTTTTACCTTTAAAGTACCGCCGGTAATTTTCATATAAGTAAGACGTGTGCCTTGCTCATCTTCGGCAATTTTGAATACCTTTGCACCGAATTTGTTATCGTAAATAATTTGTCTTGTATACAGTTCAAGTCCTTCAAGAAATTCCGATACACCTTCCATTTTAAGTGCAGAGCCGAAATAGCACGGGAATATTTTTCTTTGTACAACGGCATTTCTTATGTCTTGATTTTTGACAGTACCGTCCGCAAGAAATGTATTCATTATAGCTTCGTCACACATAGCGAGCGATTCTCTGAAATCTTCATTTTCATGATTTTGCGTAAAATCAATACAACCGTCCGAAAATCTTGTATGCAATTCATCAAGAACGGCGTTTCTGTCGGCGTTTAAGTCCATTTTGTTCACGAATATAAATGTAGGTACGTTGTATCGCTCCAAAAGCCGCCATAATGTTTCTGTATGATTTTGTATCCCGTCTGTACCGCTTATAACGAGGATTGCGTAATCAAGCACGCTCAAAGTACGCTCCATTTCGGTAGAAAAGTCAACGTGACCGGGGGTGTCAAGTAAAGTAAATTCGGTGTCACGAAAACGCATAACGGCTTGCTTTGAAAATATCGTAATGCCTTTGTCGCGTTCAATTTCGTGTGAATCGAGAAATGCGTCACCATGGTCAACACGACCGATTTTTCGTATTTCACCTGCACTGTATAACATTCCCTCAGATAGCGTAGTTTTACCCGAGTCAACGTGTGCAAGTATTCCAATTACAACTCTGTTCATATCATCTCTGCCTTTACAGTATATATTATTTTAATTATATCATTAATCGACACTGTTTTCAATAGCTTTTAAAAGTTTTAATGTTCTTTGCACGACCATTCTGTCACAGCTAATTTTATGACAGCCGTGCGTTCAAGCACGTTTTCGTTAAATTCATAATCGGATTTACCTGTACAGTGGTGCATGATTTGATTAAGTCCTTTAATTTTAGTGTCCCTGTCTGCCACTATTTTTACCTGTCCCCTACCCATAATGCTTTGATACAAATACGAATGACCGCAAGCAGTATCACTTGTTACAAGCTCATGTTTCGTATCTGTTTCAAAACTTATTTCAGGTTGATTATTGATTAGATCAATCTTCTTCCCCTCTGTCGCTCCGTGGAAATACAATGTAAGTTTGCCGTTATTATCTTCATATCCGAAGTTCATCGGAACAATATACGCACCTTTATCGTCCACCAATCCTATACGACAGCAGTCACACGATTTCAATATTTCAATCATTTTATTGTAATCCGTAACTTCACGTTCTTTTCTTCGCATAATCACAACCTCAGTTCTTGCTCTCCAAAATTATTGTAACAGGTCCGTCGTTTGTAAGCGACACTTTCATATCCGCACCGAATTCGCCTGTTTCGGTATGTATACCTTGTTCCCTGATATATGCAACAAATTTTTCATACATTTCATTTGCGCTGACAGGCTCCATTGCGTTGCCAAAATACGGTCGTCTGCCATGCGAGCAATCGCCATATAAAGTAAATTGCGATATAACGAGCATGCTTCCGCCGACATCTTCAAGACTCAAATTCATTTTATCGTTTTCGTCACTGAAAATACGCAACTTTATAATCTTGTCTGCGATATACTTCATATCTTCTTCAGTATCACAGTTGCCGACCCCGAGAAGAACAAGCAAGCCGTTATCAATTTTTCCGTTTACTCTGCCGTCAATTTTAACATCGGCATTTGTTACTCTCTGTACAACCGCTCTCATACGTCATACCCACTTTCTTCTATTATCATTTGCAAGCGTTCCCATTCTTCCATAAGGCTTTCGATTTTGTCCTGCAATTCTGTTATTTTATCGGTTATCTCGCCTGCTTTGACATAATCGGTTGCAATATCGGAATTTTCAAGCTCTTTAGAAAGTTCCTCAACCTCCGATTCCTTATTTGATATTTCGTCCTCAACCTTTGCAAAGCGATTAAGCGTTTTACGTTTTTCCGCCTCCAAACGCTTTTGCTCCTTATAATCAAGATGACCTGCCGACTCTGTTTTCTGTTCTGTCTTAATCGTTTCGCGTGCCACAAAGCTGTCGTAATCACCGCTGTAACTTTCAACACCGTTCGGTGTCAAATACAAAATTCTGTCGGCAAGTTTATTTATAAAATATCTGTCGTGCGATACCATTATCATAGTACCGTCATAATCGGAAAGTGCATTTTCAAGAGCCTCTCTCGATTCAATGTCAAGATGGTTTGTAGGTTCGTCCATTATAAGCAGATTAACACTCTTAAGCATAAGTTTTACAAGTTCAACTCTCGCTCTCTCGCCACCGGACAACTTATGTATTTCCTTAAACACATCTTCGCCTTTAAACAAAAATACTGCAAGTGCATTTCTGATTTGAGTTTGAGTAAGGTTAGGATATTCATCCCATACCTCGTCTATAACTGTTTTATCCATATTAAGATTTTCTTGAATTTGGTCATAGTATCCTATATGAATATTCGCACCGATTTTATATGAACCTTCCGTCTGCTCATAATCGCCCATTAAAATTTTAAGCAACGTCGTTTTACCGCAGCCGTTCGGACCTAAAAGGAATACCTTTTCACCCTTTTTAATAAGCATATCAACATTTGAAAACAATCTGTTATTATCAAATGCCATACCCAAACTTTCCGTCTGCACAACGTCTTGTCCGCCGCCTGCACAAGCCTTAAACGTAAACTCCATTTCTTCAGGCGACTGCATAGGTGCATTCAAATCTTTTTCAAGTCTTTCGATAACTTTCATTTTGCTTTCGGCGGTTTTAATATTTTTCTCTCTGCCCCAACGTCTTTGTTGCTCAACAACATTTTCAAGACGCTGAATTTCACGCATTGTGTTATCATAATTTCTCTGTTCTGTCTTTTTGTCAATCTCCCTTTGTGCCATATATACACTGTAATTTCCGTTATACGAACGGAAACGACCGTTTTCAAGTTCAAAAGTCTTGTTCGTAACTCTGTCAAGAAAATATCTGTCGTGCGATATTACAATAAATGCACCGCTATAATTTCTTAGGAAATCCTCAAGCCATTCAACCGACTCTATATCAAGATGGTTTGTCGGCTCGTCCAAAAGCAACAAATTTGCATCGGACAAAAGAATTTTACCGAGTGCGACACGCGTTTTTTGACCGCCGGACAATTTATCTACACACAAGTCAAATTCATCTTCCGAAAAGCCCAGTCCCGTAAGTGTGCTTTTAACTTTTGATTTATAATAAAATCCATCACGTTCGGCAAATGCTTCCTGCAAAGAAGTTTGACGTTTTACAAGCTCGTCGATATTGCCGTTATTATTTTCTATATCGAAACGAATTTCATCAAGCTGATTTTCCATTTCGATTACATCGGCAAACACCGTAAGAGTTTCTTCACATATACTCTTTTCACTGCCGTTTACGGAATACTGATCAAGGTAACCGACACGCAAGCCTTTATTCTTAAAAATTTCACCCTCATCATAATCCATATCACCTGTGATTATCTTAAAAAGGGTTGATTTTCCCGCACCGTTTACACCGATAAAACCGATTTTATCGTTACTGTCAACATTAAACGATACACTGTCAAAAAGCGTTTCATCAAGAAACATTTTCTTTATATTACTTCCATTAAGCAGTATCATAAATTACTCCTTGTATTTTAGTATTTCAACATATTTTCAACCATTGTCATTATGTCATATCCGTAATTAATATCAGGACACCAACGTCCGCCAAGTTGCTCGACATACTTTACCGTACCTGCCCAAGCTATACTCTTTACAACATAATATCTGTCGTGCGGCTCTCCTACGGGTGCAAGTCCGACATACGCAGCCATATGATTATAATGTGCTCTTACACCGTCCTCAGGTGTTGCAAAAGTTTCGTGATCCTCTGTTTTGTCACCTGTCGGTTTTTTAATTTTTATGCCTGCCCAGTTATTCATTTCAGGCAATACAGCGCCGCCGTAATTTCCGTATGCTGTTTCTTTGCCGGCTTGTGCATACATCACTTCCGGTCTGATTCCGAAAACCTCTCCGTAATACCAATAAATCGGTGCTATATCAATAAATCTTTGGTGTGCCCCTTTTGCCTTTGCCCAAGCCTGTGCCTGTTCAACCGTCACCTGTGCGTTACCTGTGATTGAAGTTTTGTCTGCCGCAGGATTTACCACTCTGTAAAGGAACGTACAAGCCTCCGCTCTTGTAAGCAAATCTTTCGGACGTATATTACCGCTGTCACCAAGCATATACAAATTTGTTACTGCGGTTTCAAGAAAATTTTTATATGCGTCATCAACGCTTTGAGCGTCTTTAAAGCTGTAATTTGTGATTGTATAACTGTCAGCTGCCTTTTGACCGCTTGCTTTTACCAATGACGCCGCAAATTCTTCACGCGTTACATATTCACCGCCGTTAAATAACGAGCCTTTTTTCGGCATATAATCTTGAAATGCCTGTACATATTTATATGACCACTTATTTTTTCCCACATCATTAAATTGAACTGCTGAATTCGATTGTAAATTAAATGTATCTGTAAATATTTTCGCCATTTGTTCTCTTGTAAGATTTCCGCCGAGCATAAGGTCACCTGTTTCGTCACCCGAAATTATATTGTTTTCCAAGCAATATTCAACGCTTTCCTTTGCCCACGGATACTGTTCCTGCCAGCCTGCCGCCATAACAGGTGCAGACACCGACGCACAAATCAATGATGCCGATATTAACGATATTATTTTTTTCATAATAGAATGTTTCCTCCAAGTCGTATATTTTACCAATAATACATTATATATCAAAAACATACCGATTTCAACATCATAGTTAAAATTATTTTGATATATTACCAAAATATATATGTATCATATCTCAATTTACCGAATAAAATACATTTTTAAGGTTATTACTATACACAAAAGGAGTGATATTATGATAGAACAAGATACTGTAAAACTTTTAAGAGAATGTGACGCCGGTATAAAAATGGGCGTGTATTCAATAGAAGAAGTTCTCGGTGATGTAAACAACGGTAATTTCAAGCAAATGCTTGAAAAAGCAAAATCAGACCACCAACAACTTCAAGATGAAATTCAAATACTTCTTGACAAATACCACGACGACGGCAAAGATCCTAATCCTATGGCTAAAGGTATGTCGTGGTTTAAAACGAATATAAAAATTTCTGCCGATTCTTCGGATAATACGATTGCCGACCTTATCACCGACGGCTGTAATATGGGTGTTAAAACATTGCACAAATATCTTAACAAGTACAAAGCCGCCGATGAAAAGTCAAAAGATATTGCTAAAAAACTTATCAATATTGAAGAAGAACTTACCGTTGATATGCGTTCTTATTTATAATTTATTTAGATAAAAACGAAACAAATCTGAACTTTTTATCCATCATATTGCCGATAATGCCGACCGTTTTACCCATAGTAAACGCCGCAAGGACAGTTCCTATTCCCAATCCGTCAAGACGTCCGAGAAATATAAGCGTCATACCGGCAGTTACTGCCAAACACGTTACGTCAAAAATTATTTTGACTTTTGAATATGAAACGTTTATAATCTCCGATAACTCTCTCGGGAAAAGGTCTGTCGGTATTATCGGTAATTTACATCTGTTCGACAAAGCTATTCCTATACAAAGCAAAAAATAACTTACGGCGAAGTATAACACGCACCAACCCAAATCTGTCGGTAAAACGTCTATCCACATTTTATGTACATCAAGCAATTCACTGAATATAAAACCTACCGCAAAACTGAACAAATATTGCGGAACAAACTTTTTTCTAAGAATCATTAAACTCAAAACAAGCAATCCTTGAAAAATATACGTCCATGTTCCAAGCGATACTTTCGGAATAACCTCCGAAAACGCATACGGAACACTCGATATAGCCGAAATTCCCGCACCTGAATATAACATAAGCACAACGCCGAAACTGTTGATTATAACCGCCAACGCAAGTGCCAGTTCTCCTCTGAATATATGTAAATTTTCTTTGGTCGTTGTGTATCCCTCCATTGTTTTTGCCTTTGATTTACATATCGGGATTTATTATACCACAAAATTATTTCTGATACAACAGAAAAACTTCTATAACACAACGTTACAGAAGTTTTTGAATATCTATATTTTTAATTTTCACATTTTGTATTGCATTTTCATTAAAGC
>OGZL01003126.1_pt1 | contig 11718 bp, 8 predicted proteins | sample 1576761 | NCBI WGS metagenome assembly OGZL01 (sample SAMEA3541595, study PRJEB24748) | human gut metagenome | biome: human gut; feature: human-associated habitat; material: faeces | place: China | collected 2012
CGCCTGCCACCTCGGTTCCTGCGTGGATGCAGCACAGGATCTCAATGGTGGAGGGGCAGTGGTCCCGGAACCGGCAGCCGATGCAGGAGGCCATTTCTCCGGGAGTATTGATTAAGATGCTTCCGTTTTCGATCACCTCCTGGAGGGAGGGAGTATGGACGGAGCGTCCTTTTTTCTTCGAGTAGGTAGGCGTACAGTAGAACAACTGGCAGCTGCCGTCAAAAATTGCCATTTCCAGCCTCAGGGAATTGCTGACGGCGGTGATAAAACGTTCAATGAACGGGCGGATCACTTCCAGGTTTGTCATAAGACAGACTCCTTTCCCAAAGGTCAGTGGAGAGAGTTCGTCGAAAATCTTTATAAATTATACCATGGAACCAGGGAAAAGACAAATACAAATGGCAAAAATGGCACAAGTTGACATTGAATGACATGATAGTGACAGGTGACATCGAAGAGACGTGATGGGATGACAATTTTCTTTGTGTCAATGACAGGCAGAGACAGATTGACAAACAGACCAGATAGAAAAAATCCCTGTAAATGCAGGGGACTATTGAGAAAATAAATAAAACAGGGCGGAGATGCGAGAAGTTGGCATGGGAATTGCTTTTATAAAAGGGCAGTACAAAAAGGTCAGTACAGTCGGAAGTCATCGGTCTGGTCCTGGTGCCGGACGGATAAATGAAATGGAAACTTATTGTAACATCCAAATATCAATTTAGGAGGAAAATGTATGTTAGTTAAGAAAGATCCCTTAAATCTCACAGGAAAAGTTGCAGTTATCACTGGAGGCAGCTCCGGAATCGGTCTTGGCGTATGTGAGTTATTATCCGCTTACGGCGCAAAGATCGCTATGGTAGATATCAGCCCCAAGGGCGAGGAGAAGGCACAGGAGTTAAGAGACGCAGGCCGTGACGCTGCTTTCTTCCAGTGCGACGTTACCAACGAGGAGCAGGTTAAGGCTACGGTGGACGCCATCGTTGCAAAATTCGGAAAGATCGATATCTTACATAACAACGCAGGCGTTACTGTAAGAAAGAAAATGGCTGACTTATCTGAGAAGGAATGGGATTTCGTTCTGGATGTTGGTCTCAAGGGCCTGTTCCTGATGAGCAAGCACGTCATCCCCGAGATGCGCAAGGTCGGCGGCGGCTCCATCGTCAACACCGGCTCCGGCTGGGGTCTCAAGGGCGGCGATCAGGCGGCAGCCTACTGCGCCGTCAAGGGCGGTATCGTCAACGTGACCCGCGCCATGGCCATCGACCACGGCAAGGATAACATCCGCGTTAACTCCATCAACCCCGGCGACACCGTGACCGCCATGATGATCAGCGAGGGCCGTCAGACCGGCGAGATCAAGAGCGACGCCGATATCGAGGAGTTCCTCAAGTCCTGCGGCAGCGGCCGTCCGCTCGCCCGCATCGGCCAGCCCGAGGATATCGCCAAGGGCGTGCTGTTCCTGTGCTCCGACCTGGCTTCCTGGGTCACCGGCGCTGCGCTCGTCGTGGACGGCGGCGGCATCGCCTAAGCTTCGACACCCGATTTTGATATAGACAGAAAGGACGACTGTAATGAGTGTGAAAGGCTTCAAGAGCCATCCTTACATCCCCAACTCCGTTCCCGAAGTGGAACAGGAGATGCTGCATGAAATTGGCCTGACCTCTCTCGAAGAGCTGCACGAGGAAGTGCCCGACGAGATCATTCTGAAAGAAAACATGGACCTGCCCGAGGCGTTCGGCTCCGAGTACGAGCTGCGCCGCCACGTGGAGAAGCTGCTCAAGAAGAACAGCTCCTGCGCGGACAACCTCAACTTCCTCGGCGCCGGCTGCTATCAGCACTATGTGCCCGCCATCTGCGACGAGATCAACGGCAAGGGCGAGTTCCTGACCGCTTACGGCGGCGAGAGCTACAACGACTTCGGCCGCTTCCAGAGCCTCTTTGAGTATGAGAGCCTGATGGCCGAGCTCGTCGACATGGAAGTTGTCAACGTCCCGACGATGGACTACTCCCAGGCTGCCGCCACCGCTATCCGCATGGGCTCTCGTGTCGCTAAGCGCACCGGCGTTCTCGTTCCCGGCTCCATGGACCGCGAAAAGCTCGCCGTCATTAAGAACTACTGCACGCCAGACCTCACGATCGAAGAGGTCAAGTGCGACGAAAAGACCGGTTGCATGGATCTCGCTGACCTCAAGGCCAAGCTGAACGATTCCATCGGCGTCGTCTATTTCGAGAACCCCAACTACTTCGGCGCGTTCGAAGTGAACTCCCGCGAGATCGCGAACGCCGCGCATGACGCGCTCGCGCAGTGCGTCGTCGGCGTTGATCCCATCTCCCTCGGCGTTGTGGCCGTGCCCCGCAGCTACGGCGCAGACATCGTCTGCGGCGATCTGCAGCCGCTCGGCATCCACATGAACTACGGCGGCGGCCAGTCCGGCTTCATGGCCACGATGGACGACCCGACCTACGTGCTCGAATTCCCTTCCCGTCTGTTCGGTATCTGCCGCACCAACACCGAGGGCGAGTACGCCTTCGCCGACGTTGCGTATGACCGTACCTCGTTTGGCCACCTGCGCGACAAGGCCAAGGAATATGTCGGCACGCAGACCGCTCTCTGGGGCATCACCGCGGGCGTTTATCTCGCGACCATGGGCCCCGAGGGCATGAAGGAAGTCGGCGAGACCATCATGCAGAACGCCCAGTACGCTGCAAGCAAGCTCGCCGCTCTGCCGAATGTGTCGCTGCGCTTCGAGACTCCGTTCTTCAAGGAGTTCGTGCTGGACTTCAGCAAGACCGGCAAGACCGTCGCGGAGATCAACAAGGCGCTGCTTGAAAAGCACATCTTCGGCGGCAAGGATCTCTCCGGTGATTTCCCCGCGCTCGGCCAGTGCGCCATGTACTGCGTGACGGAAGTCCACACCAAGGAGGATATCGACACTCTCGTCTCCGCGCTGAGCGAGATCCTGTGATGAAAGGAGAGGAATGAACATGAAAAAGATCGACAGAAGCTCCAAGGTCCGCACCGGCTTCCACCAGGCCAAGTGGGACGAGCCCGTTATTTTCGAGCTGAGCAAGCACGGCGAGCGCGGCATCCTTGTCAACAAGGCCGACGCGAAGGTCGCCGAGGCCGTGGACGGCGTGAACGCGCTGCCCGAGTTCCTCAAGCGCAAGGAAGCCCCCGCGCTGCCTGAGATCTCCCAGCCCCGCGTGCTGCGCCACTACTCCCGCCTTGCGCAGGAGACCCTCGGCGCCGACGTCAACATCGAGATCGGCCAGGGCACCTGCACCGTGAAGTACAGCCCCAAGGTCAACGACCAGCTCGCCAACCTTCCCCAGATGCGCGAGATGCACCCTTTGCAGGACGAAAGCACCTGTCAGGGTATCATGGAGATCATGTACAGCACCGGCAAGTACATGTGCGAGATTTCTGGCATGGATCGTTTCTCCTTCCAACCCAGCGGCGGCTCCCAGGGCATCCTGGGCATGGCGTCCCTCGTGTACGCCTACTACAAGTCCCGCGGCGAGGAGAAGCAGCGCAACGAGATCATCACCACGATCTACTCTCACCCCTCTGACGCGGCGGCTCCGCACGTCAAGGGCTTCAAGATCATCTACCTGCACCCCGATGAGAACGGCTATCCCGACTATGAGGCGTTCAAGGCTGCCGTGAACGAGCACACCGCTGCCTTCTTCGTCGCCAACCCCGAGGATACCGGCGTTTACAACAAGAACGTCCTCAAGTTCACCAAGCTCGTGCACGAGCACGGCGGCCTCTGCGCTTACGACCAGGCCAACGCCAACGGTCTTCTCGGCGTGACCCGCGCGCGCGACGCCGGCTTTGATATGTGCTTCTTCAACCTGCACAAGACCTTCTCCACGCCGCACGGCTGCGGCGGCCCCGCCTGCGGTGCTGTCGGCTGCTCGAAGGAACTGGAAAAGTTCCTGCCCGCGCCGCTGATCGGCTTCGACGGGGAGAAGTACTTCTACGATTACGAGACCACGAGCAATCCGTCCGCCATCGGCAAGATCCGCGAGTTCAACGGCGTTGCGCCGGTCGTGCTCAAGGCGTATGCCTGGATCCGCTCCATGGGGCCCGAGGGCCTGTATCAGGTCGCGAAGACGGCTGTTCTGAACAACAACTATATGTTCAAGAAGCTCATGGAGCTCCACTGCGTGGACGCGCCCTACATCCCCGGCAAGCAGCGCATCGAGCAGTGCCGCTACACGCTTGAAACGCTCGCCAAGGAGACCGGCGTCGGCACGGCGGACGTGCAGCGCCGCATGATGGACTTCGGTATGCACTACTGGCAGAGCCATCACCCGTACTACGTGCCCGAGCCGACTCGGGAAAAAAGGTCGGCAACGGTTTTAGCAAATATATCGTCACCGATCTGCTGCGGAACAGATACGGATACAACGGCGTCGTCTGCACGGATTGGGGCATCACGCACGACTATTCCAGCATCGAGGAGGCTGACGGCAAATGCTGGGGAGTGGAGGCATTGAGCATCCCGCAGCGGCATTACGAAGCGCTCAAAGCCGGAGTAGACCAGTTCGGCGGCAACAACGACAAAGGTCCCGTGCTGGAAGCCTACCGAATGTGGACCGCCGAATTCGGCGAAAAATCTGCCCGGGAGCGGTTCGAACGTTCCGCCATAAGGTTGCTGCTCAATATTTTTCGGACCGGTCTGTTCGAAAATCCCTATGTAGACCCGGACCGGACGGAAGCGACGGTCGGGAATCCGGAATTTATGCAAGCCGGTTACGAAGCGCAGCTCCGGTCGGTCGTCCTGCTGAAAAACCGGGCGGGAACCCTGCCCGCATCGACCCGCCGGAGCGTATATCTGCCCGAATGCGGACAATCCCGCCTACCTGTAGACACCTCTTTGGTCAAACAATATTACGAATTGGCAGAAAGCCCCGAAAATGCCGACTTCGCGATCGTTTTTATCGACGAACCCGACGGAGGCTGCGGATACGATGCGGCCGATCGGGAAAAGGGCGGCAACGGTTATGTCCCGATCAGCCTGCAATACGGCGACTACACGGCCCGCCACGCACGCCCCGAGAGTATTGCCGGCGGGGACCCGAAAGAACCGTCCATCGACCGGAGTTACCGCGGGAAAACCGTCCGGAGTTCCAACCGGGAAGAGTTGAAACGGGTACTCGGAACGAAACGGCAGATGGGAGACAAGCCCGTCGTGGCTGTCGTTTCCACGACCAGACCGTTCGTTCCGGCCGAATTCGAACCTTCGGCCGATGCCATACTGCTTGCTTTCGGGGTACAGCGTCAGGCCGTGCTGGATATTATCTCCGGCCGGCGGGAACCGTCGGCACTTCTGCCGATGCAATTGCCCGCAGACATGAAAACCGTGGAACAGCAGCATGAAGACGTTCCGAGAGATATGGTTTGTTATACGGACTCGGAAGGAAATACATATGATTTCGCTTTCGGGCTCGACTGGAAAGGTGTCATCCGGGATGCAAGAGTCGAAAAATACAAATAGTCAAGAAATCGCATGAAGAAGCTGTTTTCAATTATTGCACTTTGCCTCGTCGGTACCGCGACGAACGCCCAGGCCCCTTATGCCCAGTTTCAGGGCGGCATGATCGGCTGCATAGAGCCGCAGGGCTGGATCGAGGAATTCCTCCACCGCCAACAAACGGGACTTACGGGACATCCCGAGGCGATGTCCTATCCGTACGACTCCTGCCTTTGGGCGGGTGAGATCGGACGTAACACCGAAACCTACGGAAGCGACTGGTGGCGCTACGAGCAGACAGCCTATTACACCGACGGTCTGCTCCGCCTGGGTTACCTGCTCGGTGATCGGGAGATGATCGCCAAAGCCGAGGAGGGGATTCGCTACACGCTGGCCAACGCATCGTCCACAGGTGTTTTGGGCAACAAAGCGATTGAGTCGATGTGGCCCATGTGTGTCTACTTCCGGGTGCTGCAAGCCTATTACGAGCGCACGGGCGATCCGGCGATCCCCGCAGCCTTGGAAAGGCACTACATGAACTTTACGCAGGAGCAGGTCGAGAAATGGCGCAACATCGTCAGCATCGAGGGAATGTTGTGGACTTACGGCAAAACCGGCAATGCGAAGTTGCTGGATATTTGCGAGAGAGCCTACAATGGCGGAAAATTCGGGGACCTGACGCCCGCAGTCGCGGCCGGCGACGAACGGTTCGTCATGCATGGCGTCACCTGCATGGAAGAACTGAAACTCCCGATGCTGCTCTATGCCTATACGGGCAAACGATATTACCTGGACCTTGCACTCAACGCCGAACGCAAGCTCACCCGCGACCACATGCTCCCCGACGGCGTTCCGGCCAGTGCGGAAGCGCTCGTCGGAAACGGGAACGTCATCAACAGTCACGAAACCTGCGACATTTCCGACTACACCTGGACGCTGGAGCAATTTCTCCTGACCACGGGCGAAGTCCGGTGGGCTGACAAAATAGAAAAAGCGGTCTTCAATGCCGGACTAGGAGCCGTTACCAAGGATTTCCGATCGTTGCAGTATTTCTCGTCCGTCAATCAGGTAATCGCAACGGGGCGTTCAAATCACAACGAATTCTTCCACGGTTCGACCTGGATGGCTTTCCGGCCGACGCATGAAACGGAGTGCTGCGCCGGAAACGTTCACCGTTTCATGCCCAATTACGTCGCACATATGTGGCTACGCGGGAAAGACGGCTCTATTGCCGCTGCGCTCTACGGACCTTCGGCTGCAACGTTCGACCTGCCGAACGGCCGACAGTGCCACATCGCACAGCGGACCTCCTATCCGTTCGACGGGGAGATCGAGTTCTCCTTCGGCCTGAAAGAGAGGACGGATATCCCGTTTCTGCTGCGCATTCCCGCATGGTGCAGGGATGCCAAAATATATGTCAACGGCAAACTGTGGCGAGACGCATGTCCCGCCGGCACGTTCGTGACCCTCCGGCGCAAATTCAGGAACGGCGACCGGATTCGGTTGTGTCTCAGCATGCAACCCGTCATGAACACCGTTCCCGGACAGGGAATCTACGTGCAGCGCGGACCTCTGCTCTTCTCCTATCCTGTTCCCCAGCGGAAAACAGCCGACCGGACGGTCTATGCGAATATGAACGGCAAAGTTCCCGGCAACCCCGAATTCGAATGCTGGAGCATCGAGCCTGCCGGACCCTGGAACTATGCCCTTTGCTCCGATCCGGTCATACCCCTGAAGGTCATTCGGACAAAACCCGCAGCCGCAGGAAGCTATCCGTTCGATCCGGAACATACGCCCGTGAAAATCTCGGTTCCCGTCAAACCGATCGACTGGGAATTGGAAAAAGGACGCTACACGCCGCGCCTTCCGGCCGAAGGGATAGCCCGCGCCGTATCCGACCGTATCGAATATCTCGAACTGATTCCCTACGGATGCACGGAACTCCGGCTTACTGTTTTCCCGCAATGCAATTAAGAATTCAAACCGAACCCGAAATGAACATTTCCCCGCTCCGACTTCTCGTCAACCGGACGATCCGGACTCTTTGCCCTGCACTCCTGATGCTACCGGTAGCCTGTAGTGAAAGCGGACTCACGATCCGCGTCATCGATCCTTTGACCAATGTTCTTCCCGGAATCGTTTACCCTCCTGCCGGGGACGATACCGTTCGCGTGGCCCGCGGCGAGAACGCCGTTCTGCAATTCGTTATCTCCGCTGACGACTCCGTAGCGGCAATGACTCCTGTCCTTCGGAGTCTTAAAACAGAGCAGGGAACTTCGCTCGACAAAGCCGTTCTGGGCTGGGTCCGGAACGTACAGGCTTCCCACGCCTACGTGCCGGCGGCCCCCGATGCCCTGCAATCACCGTCCGGAGAATATCCCGATCCCATTCTGACCGACACCACCGTATCTATCGCCGCAGGCGGGACAGCTTTGCTCTGGTTGGACATTCCGATTCCGGCCGATGCCGAAGCGGGGCTTTACGAAGGATCGGTACGCATTTCCGGGCTAAAGAACGGAAAGCGGATCGTTGCCGACCGACAATTCACCATACAAGTTTATCCGGTCACGCTTCCCGAACAGTCGTTATTGGTTACCAACTGGTATTTCCCCGATAAATTCTCTTTCATGAACGACAACGAATCCGTGGAGGACGATTCACCGGCCTATTGGGAATGTATGCGGCGGCTCGTCGAAACCGCCTCGGCCTATGGTCAGAACGTCTGGTTGCTCTACGAAACGGGAACGCCGGTTCCGACAGCCGACGGCAAAGGGCTGACGTTCGATTTCTCACGGATGGACAAAACGATCGAATTCCTGCTCCGACACGCCGACGTACGGCTGATCGAGGCCAACCATTTCGCCAAGCGGTCCCGCAACGGGTGGACCGATCCTTTCTGGGCCAACGTACCGGTCCCCGACGGCAAGGGCTCCTATGTTTATCAACGTCTGCCCCATGACGACCCGCGCGTGCAACGATACATCGCAGCGTATTTTCCGGCTCTGCAGGAGCATTTGCGTTCCAGAATGATCGATGACGGAAGCGGCCGCAGTTGGCTCGACATCTACACACAACACATTGCCGACGAACCGCTCAACGAAAATAAGACCTCCTGGGAAGGATTGGCCCGCCAGGTAAAACAGGCTGCCCCCGACATCCGAATCATCGAAGCTTACCGTTCTTCGTCCTACGACCCGGCGCTGATCGACATCCTCGTGCCACAACTCGACGAATTCGTATGGGAAATCTATCGAACAATGCCAGCCGGACATAGTTGCTGGTTCTACACCTGCATGTATCCCCGGGGGAATTTCGCAAACCGTTACGTAACACTGCCGCTCATCAAGACACGCCTGCTGCATTGGATAAACTACAAATACGACTCTCCGGGATACCTTCACTGGGGCTTCAACGCATGGGGAGCGAACGGCGATCCTTTCGGAGACGTTTCCGCCCCCGCCAATGACTGGCCCGGCGGCGACTCGCATATCGTCTACCCCGGTTACCGTAAGCTCTACCCGTCGATTCGGCTGGCAGCCATGTGTGACGGCATCCGTGACTACGACCTGCTGAAAATGGTTGAGGCCCGGGATTCGATCCGTGCACAGGCTTTCGTCAATGCGATCATATTCGATTTCGACCGGTACGACACGTCAGTGTCCAGATTCCGGCAGATTCGCCGGGAAATATTGGATTTTTTGGAAGACATGCATTAATCGGAATATTCAAGCAGTCAATCTCTGATTCAGTTCAGCAGATAAAATAATCCCGTTTGTCAGTTTTCGGTCGGTATTCATGACATCGGTTAAAAAGGCGTTCGACTCGGGAGCGATCCCGGCCTCGCAGAGCGAGCACCTTTCGTATGCCGAAAAGTTTTTCGGCATACAAAGGTACAGCTCGCTGTTATCTGGCGATAACAAAAATCCGCGGCGGAAATTTTTTGTGAAAACTTTGAAAAACCTCCGCTACGGCTTTCGAGGACGGGTCTTTCCCGGTTGCAATATTACAACCGTCCGGGCACCAAAACAAGCTCTCGGTGCGGACTGGAGCGGTCGTGGCCGGACATCAAAACCGAGGTATTTCAGTCGGTGGTATCTTGCATCATGAAAGGTAGGTTTTCTTGTTCCGTTCATTATTCCGATATAAACTGCGTGAAGCAGAAAATGGTATTTTGAATGGTTTAAACCATAAAACAGACACACACGCTTTACAAGCATAAAGCGAACGTTCAATCTTAAAAACATTGTACCATGGATTCATTAAAAGAAACCGACAACCTCGCAACAAAACCATCGAAGCGTCCCCGTATCGAAGTCGACGAAGAATTGATGCGCCAGATGATCGCCGGATAGGCCCCTTTGGATTCGAAAGTCGTCCGCCGGATTCCCGAACCGGAAGCGGAAAATACGGACGCTCCCGAGGGAAAGACATCGGAAACGGTATCCGGAGCATCGGCTCCGACTGCTGAAAGGACAGACGTCAATACCCAAACGAGTGACGTAAAGGAGCTGGCCAGATTCCGTCGCAAAAAGATTCCGCTGCCGGATTTCGAACGCACGTTCTTTGCCCCGGCGGACTGCCGTAACCGTTCGGCGATCTATATCAGTGCGGCAACTAAGCACAAAGTATCGGCAATCCTCCACTTATTGGGGAATGAGAATACAAGGCTTACAGTTTTGGTCGACAATATGCTGCGCTTTGTAATCGGAATTTACAGCGACGAGTTGAATTATCTCCACGAGAAGAAGAACAACAGACGACTATTTTAAATAGACAATGCGATAAGCGATTACTTTGGGTTTCTAATATGGACGTAGCGAAACGACTGGCGTCCGAACCGCAGAATGTCGCCTTTTCCGACGATAGCGACCAGCAAAATGCCGGGGATGGAAATACGCAAGGCTCGCCCTCGGGCGATTCGCATGGCCTTGCGTATTTCCATCTCCGGCGTTTAATTGACTATCGGCGGGAAACTTGTAATCGCCGATGTCTTTCGGATTAGCCGTCGCTCTCTTCTTTCAGAGTCGGGAACTGGAATCTATCGCCTATTTTATCCTCTATTCGGCTTATCGCATTGCCTATCATTTGGTTTGTCACCTTGGCATAAATCTGAGTCGTGGTCGTATATTTATGCCCTAACATCTTACTGACTGTTTCCAGTGGAATACCGTTCATCAAGGAGACCGTCGTGGCGAAGGTATGCCTTGCCGTGTGGAATTTCAGATTCTTCGCAATCCCGCATTGTCGGGCGATATGTTTCAAACTGGCGTCCGAGGATTTCAAGGAAGCGACCGGGAAGACCTTTCCCGGATTCTCGGGAAAGAGCCGGTTGAATCGGTTGGCAGGAATACGATACTTTTCAAGAATAGCTTTCGCAACCGGAAGTAGTTTTACCGTAAACGGTACTTTCGTTTTCTGACGGATACTGCTAATCCACCATGCTCCGTTCGGAGTTTGTTTCAACTCCTCATAACTTAGTTTGGCCAGATCGGCATAGGACAGGCCCGTAAAACAACAGAACAGAAACATATCCCGTGTCCGATCCTGACGCTGCTGCTTGACTTTGCCGATAATTAGTTTATTGATTTCTTCTTCGGTGAGATATTCAATTTCCGGCTGGTCGGCAAAGTAGTAGTAATAGGCAAACGGATTCTTCTCCATTTGCCCGTCGTTAAACGCTTTCTTGACGATATGCTTCAGTGATTTGATCTCAACGCTGATCGTCGTGTCGGCAAGGCCCTTGACATGTTTCAGATAGGCGGCAAACTTCTCTGCAAAAGACTGATCCAGTTCCACAAGGGGTATATCCTTGACTTTATAGTCCTGACAGATGAAAAGACTCAAATCGCGTCGTAGCGTTTGATAACGGAATAAGGAATGGATAGTACGGTCCACATCTATACGGTTCTTGTACTCTTTGCAGAATTCATCGCATAACTCCAGTAACAGTTTATACCTTTTACTGAAACCCAGATAGGCGTTCTTCACCTTATCGGCGGAAACATATCCGTCATGGTCGCAGATAGACTGGTAATGCTTTCCGATCTGGATACGGATATTATCCAGATAGCGGTTGATACGGTCGGCTTCGAGGCTTTTGCCTTTGGCGCGACCGCCCTTCACCTCCCACAGATGGGGAGGAACGCTGAGTTTGGCGCTGAACTGGGCGATCGTACCGTTGACGGTAATACGGCCCATGACGGGAACAACCGGCTGAACTTTGTGTTTGTCCTTT
>OGZL01003127.1_pt1 | contig 11709 bp, 6 predicted proteins | sample 1576761 | NCBI WGS metagenome assembly OGZL01 (sample SAMEA3541595, study PRJEB24748) | human gut metagenome | biome: human gut; feature: human-associated habitat; material: faeces | place: China | collected 2012
GGGGGGGGGGTATGATGTTGTTAGAAAAATTGATAAGAAATTACAACATGGGAAAACAAATTAATAAATTAATATAAGTAGGATTGTTACTTTCAGTAGGCAAAACCGGATTTTATGAACATCATTGAAGAGACAGTTGTTTGTAAAATTTGGTTTTTTTTATTTGAATTCAGAATATTAAAGAAACATGAGAAAAAGTGAGGGGCAGAGCTTATGAAGAAAGGACAGAAGAAAAGAAGGAGTGTTATCTTACGAAGGGTTTTAGCATTATTGTTAGCAATTGTGCTCATTCATTCCCAAATCATGCCGGCTGTATTCGCCGCAGATACGAATTACAGTCAGGAAAGTAATACAGAAGAGAAAACTGTGGTGGATGGAGCAGAGACAGTACTGCCAATGTCGGAAGATGCAATCTCCGAACCGTCGGAACCGATACAATCGGAAGAACAACAGACAGAAGATAAGGTATCGGAAGATGCAACCGTCGAATCATCGGAACCGATACAGTCGGGAGAACAACAGACAGAAGATACAGCCGACGCAGAACAGTCACCAGAAGTAGAGACAACAGGTGAGGCTGCGGAAGAGACGGTAAATATCGCAGATGCTGTTGTACCCGTAACCGTCAACTATTATCTTCCGAAATCACAGAATTTACAGGTAGATGCACCGGAAAGCTATACCGAAGGAGAAGCACAGGAAGAAGCAAAAAGTGCAGTAATTGAACAGGCACTTGGAGATGAGATAACACAAAAGCTGATTGAACAACAGAAAGAGAAAGGGATAGAAAGCAATACGCAGGAGCTGACAGCATCTGCTGTATCGGAAGAAGAATATGACAGCTACACACAGATGGCTGTGACAGGAGAAGGGCTTCAGGCACCGGAGGTTTCACTTTCAGATGATGTACAGTTGGAAGAGGATGCAGATGCGGAGAACACAAATCCACTGATTGGCTGGCAAGTAGCAAAGACGGCAGGTATTATGTTGTCCTATCCAGATGGGACTGAGATTAAGATGGGAGATGTCATTCCAGCCGATAAGATTAGCGAAGTACAGATGACAGCAGCCGATGATGGAATTTCATTGTTGAGTACACAGGCGAATATGTCGATAGCAAGCTTGATTGCCCTGACACAGGATATGACAGTAGTACAGCGTGTGGGTCCTGCAGGAACGAATGGAAAGTGGTCGGTTCTGGTGCAGGGAGGAACCAACCAGACGCCTTCAGCAGGTACTGTAAGACATGCGTATGGAACCTTGGAAAATGCGCTGATTGCAATCAATACTGATACAACATCCAACAGCTTTAAAATTACATTCCTAGATAATTACACGGCAAACTCAAATGATATAAGTGCGATGGGAAGTCCATCCAGTACGAGTGGAGTACTGGGGAAAAGAACAACGAATAAACCAACAATTGTATTCACAGGAGCAACCAATTATAGCACAGGGACTTCTTATAGCAGTTGGACAACATTTACTTCCCAAAATCAAAGAATGTGTTTTAATGGATTCAATGCTTATTTTACACACGTTAATCTGAACTGGAGCAAATCAACAGTTTATGGAAACCAGAATGACACCACTTTTGATGATGTAAAATTTGTAGGCGGAGCAGTAACAGCAATTTATGGTGGAAGATATTCTGGTGGTAATAGTACTAATGTATCCTATAATTTGAAATTTGAAGATGTAGAGATGACAAAGGATGCTCCTGTAAAGAAGATCTTTGGAGGCGGACAGGATAATTCAACAGGAACTATTAATCTAACAATGACAAATTGTACAATCTATGGAAATGTATATGCATCAAGTGGGCCATATAACTCTACCACCTATACACATACAGGAGATGTCCATGCAACACTGCAAGATACAGCCATTCGTAAATTCGATACAACTGTAGTAGATCCAATGTTGAAACCGAAAGAAGTCCATACCGTAGGTGGATCTTTCTGGGGATTGTATGGGAAAGTAACAGGAAATCTTAGATTAGATGCATCAGGAAGTTACGTAGCAGAATGTGGAACCTGGTTTACAGCGAAGGAGGGCTGCACAGCAGGATCTATATCGTATATATTCAATGATATTAAGGAAAGTCTGAGATTTGTAGGAGTATATGAACATGCTGGATATGATCAAGCAACCACATCGAAAGGTTATATTGAAGTCAATAACACGCAGGTTGCTAACGTATTTGGCTGGGGATATCTGAGGTTGAATAATTCTGTTACATGTGATGGGGGTGTGAGCAATTTCGGACATATGCAGTATGATTCCAGTTTCTATCATTATTGGACAGAACAGAAAAAGCAGGATGCCAAAGGTGGAGATCGCTATGTTCCAAAGGACTATAAACCGGACTTGCCGACTTGTATTGGATATGTAGCAACAAAAAGTTCAACCATTTGTTCTGGTGGAGATTGCTATGAAGCATGGAATCGCCAGCGTTTTGGAAGAATTGTATTAGAAGATAATTATAACACATTTCAGATATACAATGCCATGGGGGGAAATAGTACAAATGTTGTAGATGTGGATTATCTGGATAGAATTTCAGATTCTTATAAAGCTACTATTGAATTGATGGGAAGACAAGCGAATACAAGCGCAAGTAGTGCGTTTTCCATGATTCATATAAGGGGAAATTATTTTTCGACGTCAGTAAAGGCGATAGGGACATTAAAAACACATACGAATGTTACTTGCACAATGGCACAAGATACAACGAATAGATTGATTAAGCTGTATGCTACAACAAAAGCACAAAATATAATCTATCTATACAGTGGAAGTTCCATTACAGGAAATGCATTATATTCGGCAGATTCATTTGCAGAGGTATTAGATAGACTGCGGAAACAGTCTGGAGGCACTTATACGCTATGGTTTACAAGGGGATATAGTCTGATTAATAAGGATGTTACTGCATTTAATAATGCAACAGGGTTTGCAAATAAAAATGTGACAATCATATGTGAGGGTGCAATAGCAGGGTCAAATGAGCGGAATTCTCCGAGTACAGGATTAAGGCTTTGGGATCAAGTCTTTCCAAACTTTAATTCACTGACATGGAAAAATGTGGAATTCCGATCAGATTTCTACGAATTTAATAAGTATTCATTTGTGATGCATGGAAATGGACACAATCTGACATTTGAAAACTGTAGATTCACAGGTGATGTAACAATAAACGCAGGAGGAAACAGTACGCAGGGAACATCAGGCTCTACGCTTACATTAAAAAATTGTGTGAATGTAAATGAAATCTATGCTTCAAAGCAGCAAGATGGATTAGGAAATACAACGATTAATGTGGAGTCCTGTACAGGCCATACTGGTACTATAATAATTGATCCGGCAAGGTATAGTGTTAAAGATCTGAACATTAATTTGAAGGATTGTGTTGCAAAGGTTAATCCGTATTTTAAATCCGTTATAGAAGTTGAGGGAAATTATAGACTGACAGCAGAGAACACACAGCTGATGTTCACTAACCCAAATGTTTCAAGTGGGCATACTGCAAAGGTTTATCTTAACAAGGATTCTTCAAATCATGAAGTTGTTTTATTAGGGGATTGCATGGGAGCATACGATGCACCAGCTGGATCGTCTAGTCTGTATGTAACTGCAAAAGTAAGGCCGAAAGATGCTACAAGTGTAAATTTGGACTACTTTGACCAGATAGAGATTAATGGAGGAGAACTTCATCTTGGTGACAGCGCCAATTTAGTGGAAGGTGGATTTGGAAGCAGTTCAAGAGCAGCGGATGTTTCTCTCAAGAATTCAGGAAAACTGATGTTAGACTATTTGTCTTCTACATCAATGAACCGGACAATCAACAGCCTTACAACAGATGGTACAAATACAGAAGTATCGGTTACATATGACTATAAAGGTGAGACTTCTCCAAGTGGAAGACCATTGATTATTAAAAATGCGCTGACTGTACCAAGCTATAGTAAGCTTCGCATATCAACAACGCTTCCACCAAGACATAAGGGGACTGTGGAATATCCATTGATTCAGTTTAATTCTTCGAATAATGCGAAGCTGGAGCAGTATAACTGGATTGCAGACAAACAATATTATTTGACAATAGGTTCTCAAAACAGTAACCAAATCGTACTTCGTGCAGATACATATGCGCCGTTGGTATATCAGGCGAAGACAACGAATATGTCTATGTCTCTGAGTGGAAATCAGATAGGACAATTGGAGATTTATCTGAAGGATTTATATCGTGACGGAATTGACAAGAGTGGCTATAGCATTAATGATGCATCGGATGGTGCATATCCAACTGGTGTTCAAGTGTATTTAAGTACGCAGGATGTTCAGTTAAAGGATGGAGTTTATGGATATACATATAATTCCAGTACAGATATTCAGTTGAAGTCAGCAAATGTATCTTCTTATGGTTGGATGAACAGTGGGTCGTTTATAGATATCAATGGAACGTCAGTGACAGCTACAACAAAGTCACCGGTATTGCATTTGAAATTGAACTCACGTATTTATCAGGCAAACACAAATTATTTTATTTACGCAAGAGATAATGCCGGAAACTGGAGTAAATTCCTTCTGGATACGAAAGGCCCGACAAGTACTTACACAAATATTACATCAAAGAAAGTATCAGATGGAACTTACAGTTATACATTTACGGGGCTAAAATTTACAGATCCAATACAAACTGCAACATATGGAACATCAGATATTGCAGATGTAAATTACAATGCGAATGCAACGCAGTATATTCAGAGTAGTAAGAAGATAGCAGAGGTACGATATAACAAAACAGGTTTAGACCCATGGTCAGGGAACACTTATACCAGTGCAACCGTTAACAGCAGTACAGGGGCGTGTACACTCAATAATGTAGCTGTTTCCGTAACGGAAAAATTATATGTCTTTGTAAAGGATGGCTATGGAAATATCTCGAGATTTACTTATGTACCAATTGTTTTTGATGCACAGAGCGGTGGAGCTACATCAACTGGAAAGTTCAGCGATGGGTCTACCACTTCATCTACACTGGGACTGGTGGGAAGTACTTTGAATATTGCACAGGAGCCATCAAGTCCGCTACTTGGAAATCAGAGGTTCCGCTACTGGTATAACTCTAAGGACAGTGGAAAATATCAAGTTTCATTAACAAGGGAGACTGTAAGTGATGAAACTACTTATTATTATCCACAGTGGACATATCCGACCTTAACGATTAGTAACCAGGTTACAGGAAATGTTGCAGATAAGAACAAAAAATTTACTTATACCATTTATGCGCAACGAGCTTCAGGTAATCGATATAATGGGCAGGCCTTTCCATATACAGGTGGAACGATAGCAGGAATATCAGGGGTTACGGCACCGGCTAATGGAACGCAAACGGGAGATCAAAATGGAGAATTTATAATTCAGCTTTCTCATGGACAGAGTGTTACGATTCAGCTACCAGATTATTATGATTACGTATCTGTAAGTCAGGGCAAGGAATCCCCTTACTGGACAGTGTATACAACAGAGGAAAATAAACAATATAACCAAAATTACAGAGAGAAATTCAGTGTGAATGCAACGAATCGCTCACTTGCGTTTGTTAATAGCAATGATTCCAGCCAGCCGGTAATCTATCAGCAAAAGATGGAAGGTGAATGGACAAAAGACCAAGGAGATAACTATGGAAGAAGACTGACAGTTTATATCAGAGATCTTTATGGAAATGGAATTGATACAAAAGGAAGTTCATTCTCAACATCGGAGAAAGCAGAATTCCCAGGATGTACATATGCACAGGTATATCTCAGCACCTATGATGCACCAAAGGCAGACAGAGGATTCAAATTCCGTTATAAGGACGCAGAATCTGAGATCTTGGAAAGTTTGTGCAGTTGTTATCTGCTTAACAGTGGAAGTTTTACAGATATTGAAGGTAAAACAGTGAAGGCAACTTTTGAAAAACCGGTATGGAAATTTGAGATGACTGATAATTATCAGTTCGATCAGAATAAGAATTATTTCATTTATGTGCGCGATCTTACAGGAAAGTGGACAAAATATCTGCTAGATACTAAGGGACCTAGAATAGAGAATACAGGAATTATCACGAAATCAAAAGAGAATGATAATGACACGGAGTTTAAAATTTCAAAGCTTCAAGTCAAGGATGAAATGATTGATGCAGCAAATGGTACGTCCGATTTGACAAACGAGTCGCAGGAGAACTTTACATATGTTGCAAATGCAACAAAATATAAGGGAACGCAGGTTTCACTTGTACGTAACAACAAAACTGGAAAATTTTCAGATACTTACAAAACTCCTACAAAAGCAACTGATGGAACTTATACAGCTGTGGAGTCAATGAATAATGGAGAGATGCTCTATGTATATGCTCAGGACTATTATGGTAATACGACAGCACAGCAGTATGTACTGGTTGGATTTGATGCATCAGGAAATGCACAGTACAAGAAAGCAATTTTTAAAGATAAAACGAAACTAAAGAGAGAATTGGTTGCAAAGGGACAGAAACTTTCGTCAAGTCAGATTCCATCTGATCCAGGCTTCTATAATGATACTACAAGCCAGAAATTTACGCAGTGGTCAGATAGCACAGATCCGAACAAGAAAAAAGTAGATCTGAAAACAGCACAGATGACAAAATCGGTAATCTTAAATGCAGATTACGACAAACCAAGTGTAATAATTAAACAGATGATAAAGGGAGATGGTATCTGGAATAATCAAGAATTTACTTATAAGGTTAAGACAAGTTATCCAGAAGGAAAAGTGATTCCGTGTAAAGGAAGTTATGTATCACCAGCAGTAAATGCACCAAATATTACATCGCTGACAGTAGATGCGAATCAGGAGATTACATTTAAGCTGAAAGCAGGACAGAGTTTAGAACTGATACCTGGGGATAACCAATATACGATTAAGAGCATCATTCAAGACAGCAACGGAACAAATTGCGAGATTCAAAAAGATGCAAAAGTTATTTCAAGTGTAGCGAATGTAGCTGTAGATGAGATCAGTACCAATTTTGTTTTTACCAATACGAAGAATATCGTAGTTACAGGTGTTGATGGAGGAAATACAGATAACAGTCTGTTACTTGTAGGTCTGATGGGAGTTCTTCTAATCACAGGAGTTTCTGTCTTACGAGTGAGAGGGAGGAGGAGATCCTAGATGGACACTGCAGAGGAAAAAGTAATTTCTGAGGAATCAGTGGCAGGAGGGATTTTCCGTGAGATTTTGTACCTTCTGTTGAAGATTGTAGCAATTGCAACTGCAATTGTGGTTATCTTCACATTTATCTTCGGAGTGTTCCGTTATGCAGACAATGCCATGCTTCCGGCAGTGAAAGATGGTGATTTGGTCTTCTATTATCGGTTAAGGAATAGTTATGTAGCTTCGGACCTGGTTGTTTTGAACTATCAAGGAAAAGAACAGGTCCGGAGAGTGATTGCTACTGCAGGAGATGTGGTGGATATTACAGAGGATGGTCTTACAATTAACGGAGCACCGCAACAAGAACATCAGATTTATGAAAAGACACAGCGGTATGATACGGGAGTGGACTTCCCAATCAAACTACAGGAAGGGCAGATTTTCGTCCTGGGAGACAGCCGTGAGAATGCGTCAGACAGTCGAGTGTACGGGGCAGTAGATGTGAAAGACACGAAGGGAAAAGTTATGACGATAGTCCGAAGAAGAGGCTTTTGATAAGCCGCAAGAACTTGTTAATATTTCTCCGCATAATGGCGGAGGGTGTTAAATAAAAAAATATACTAAGGAAAAGGAGAAAGAAAGATGAAGAAAAAATCCTTACAAAAAATGAGCAGACTCTTTGCAGCCGCAGTATTAGTCGGAACAATGTGTCTCGGAAATGTAGCAAATGTAAACGCAGCAGATGTTCCTGCTGAATGGGGACCAACAGAGACTCCAAGCGCAGCAATTACTGTAGAGTACAAGATGGGAAATGATGTAGTAACTCCAGCGAACGATGTCAGCTTTACCTTTACTAAAACTAGTGCACCTACAGGAATGAATCTGAACGATATGCCGGATATTTCAGTTGGAAATGTTAAATTCAATGCAGGAGAAGACAAGATTAAAGATACTTCTGTTACAGACATCAAAGTGTTAAGAAAACAGAGCGATAACTTTCTTGCAAGTTTCAAAACAGCAATGGATACTAGTACAAAAATGACAACTGGTGAATATGTGTATACAGTAAAGTCAACTAGTAGTGTAACAAAGGCAAAAAAAAATGATGTATTTACAGCATCAAGCGCTGAATACAAACTTAATATTTTCGTAGCACAGGATACAAATAGTAAATTATACATTAAAGGTCTTTCAATTATTAATACTAAGAATGATGCAGGAACAGATACTGGTAACGATGCAAAAGTAGATGGTAAGCCAGGATCAACAACAGGTGGTACAGCAAGTAACTTTAGTGGTCTGAAATTCGTGAATGAATATGTTGCAAAAGCTGGTAGTGTAGATCCAACAGATCCGGATGTACCAGATCCGAATAAGCCAGCCTCTTACGCATTCAAAGTAACGAATAATACTGAGAGCAAAGGAACTCAAACTGGAAGCTTCGACTATACTATGACAGTAACAAAGCCATCAGGAATTGCTACAACTGATAATACATATGTTTATTATGTAAATGGAAAACAAGAAACTGGAACTTATGGAGCAGAGGTAACATTTACATTGCCAGATACTAAGAGCATGATGATTAAGAGCTGCTATGCTGGATCTAAAGTAACAGTTGAACAGAAAGGTGTAGCAAACTGGACAGCAACAGCAGAAACGACATTCAATGGAGTAAAAGATACTCAGAAATTATCAGCAGCAGTAGGTAAGAATCTTAAGGTTGCAGACAAAACTCTTGGACAGAAAGAAAACAAGGTTGATTACAAAAACATTTACAAAGATATCGCAGTAACAGGTATCATCGTAAATAACTTCCCATTCATTATCATGATTGCTATCGCAGTTGTTGCATTTGCAGGTATCGTAGCAATGAACAGCAAGAAGAGAATGGACAGAAGATAAGGGTAACGAATATAGACAGAGGAATGATTTAGCATGTGCAGACACAGAGGTATTTGCAGAGTAATAAGAGGGATAAATGGAATACTGGATTATGGTTTACTTCTGCTTTTGCTTCTGGGTCTGGTATATGGATGCTATGCATTATGGGATTCGCAGAATCTGGCAGAGGAAGCAACGTCAGAACAATATGCGATTTATAAACCTCAAGAAGATACGCTGGGATTCCAGGAATTACAGTCGATGAATTCGGATGTGATTGCCTGGATCACAGTGTATGATACCCCGATTGATTATCCGGTTGTACAGGGAAAAGATAATTGGGAATATGTTAACAAGAATGCAGAAGGTGAATATTCCCTGACCGGTGCAATTTTTATGGATTCCGAAAATAATCCGGATTTTCGAGATTTTAATACTATTCTCTATGGACATAACATGGTTCCAAATGTCATGTTCGGAAGTATCAAGGAATTTAAAGAACAAGCCTTTTACGAAGCACACCCGTATGGTAATCTATTTGTTCAGAATCGTAATTTTGGATTGGAAATCATTGCATTAATTGAAGCGGATGCTTATGACAGTTCTGTTTTCAATATAAATGTAACAAGAAATGACAGTATCCCTTATTTGGAAGTGATTCGAAATCATGCAGTTTATATGAATGACATTACGTTAGAAGCAGATGATAGAATTCTTTTATTATCTACTTGCTCATCAGAGTCAACTAACGGAAGAGATATTCTTGTAGCGAGAGTTACAGAACAGACATACAAAGATACATACAGTGCCAAAGATCAAGAACATACGGGGCATGAAGCGGTAGACCGACGAGGCGGATGGAGAGATTTTATGCCTGGATGGAAGGCTGCGTTGTTCTTATTACTGCTCCTATTGATATTAATCTGTTTCGCAGATCAGTGGATTTGCAGACGAAGAAGGAAAGGACGGAAATAACATCAAAATGAAGAGACAGAACGCAGAAACTGACAAGGCGTTTCGTATACTGGATATTTGTAACGAGTTATTGAATTGGATTTTGATGATTATTTTAGTTATTCTTTTTTGTTATGGAACCTATGGCATTGGAGACAGCTACATGTTGGAAGAAAATGCCATGCCGGAACAATATGAAATCTATCGTCCAACGGAAGAAGACTATGGGGATTTTGATGAATTGAAGGCGCAGAACAGTGATGTATGTGGCTGGATTACGATTTATGGAACACATGTGGATTATCCGGTAGTACAGTCGGAGGATAACAGCACATATTTAATGAGAAATCCGCGTGGAGAATATAGCTTGTCTGGCTCAATCTTCATGGATTATATGAATCAGAAGGATTTTTCAGATTTTAATACCATTATTTATGGTCACCATATGGATGGCGGAGCGATGTTCGGGGATTTTGACCGGTATCTGGATCCGTCTTTTGCGGACAGTCATTTGTATGGAAATGTTTTTGCCAATGGAAAAGATTATGGACTGGAGTTATTTGCATTCTTGGAGTTGGATGCTTATAATACAGGTCTTTATGTAACACCGGTGCAGGAAGTTTCCCGGAAAGAACAGTATTTGCAAGAGATAGAAGATACTGCTTTGTGGTATCGTCAAATCAGTCTTTCCATAGAGGACCGGCTGGTAGTGATGTCTACGTGTACGGAAAATATCACGAACGGAAGGCATATTCTGATAGGAAAGCTTTCAAAACAAACGTATAAAGATACGTATAAGAAAACTTTGAAAAGGAATAGTCAGATTGACCGAATCGACTGGGGGATTTTCTGGAAAATCAGTATGAAGCGATTAGGTGTTCTGATTCTGCTGTTGTTCAGTATTTTGTTACTGATGGCAGTGGAGAGGAGCGGAAAGAGAAAGAAAACGAAAAATAACAGTAGAAAACTGGAAAACTGACAGAGGTATGTATGTGAAAAGTGAAAGATATAAACAGAGAATAAAGCTGGTATGCCTTGCTTTTTTGATGATGGTATGTGTGGTCATTCCAAATCAGGTATATGCAGCGGGGAAAAATAAAGAAGCTGCTCTGACGGTGGAACAGACTGTAAAAGGGAAAACAAACGGGACTACAGATGAGTTTCAATATGAGTTGACAAGTTTAGATTCTGGCAATCCAATGCCGGAAGGAAGCAATGGAGACAGGTTGAAATTTAGCCTTAAAGGTAATGAAAGTAAGGAATTGGTTTTTTCTTATGAGGAGGCAGCTACTTATCGATATCAGCTGAAACAGGTTGTTGAGAAAGATGATAAGGATTATGATGGGCAGGTTTATACCATAGAGAATTATGTAATGCAGAATGGCTCAGAAGATTTTTTAGTTAAGACTGCAATTAAAAGAAAAGATGGGAATAAATCGCCGACATTAAGTTTTACAATCCAACATAAGGCGAAAGATGAGACACCAGTGAAAAATACAGCAAGTGTCCCAAAATCAGGAGACGATCAGTCCTTTATTTCGTTGATTGTATTGATTTTGAGTGCACTGCTTATAATAGTAGTATATAAGTGGAATAAGAATCGGCGTGTTTAAGACCAGTGTAAAATAATGAAAAGGGAGGCCATTTGGGGACGGAGTTTACCGGCTTTTTTCTACGAAAAAAGCC
>OGZL01003141.1_pt1 | contig 11683 bp, 9 predicted proteins | sample 1576761 | NCBI WGS metagenome assembly OGZL01 (sample SAMEA3541595, study PRJEB24748) | human gut metagenome | biome: human gut; feature: human-associated habitat; material: faeces | place: China | collected 2012
AGAGAAGGGGATGGAGTCGTCTGCCATGCAGCTTGGCGTCATGTACTACGTACACGGATTTCGATTACATGACTTGCTGCCGCGATATGGAAGCACTGTTAAATGCAGGCGCGGACGGCATCGTCTTCGGCTTTTTGAAGCCGGACGGCACGGTTGACACCGACCGTTGCGCCGATTTTATCGGGAAAATCAAGAAAATCAACCCGAACGCCGAGATTGTGTTCCACCGCGCCATTGACGTGGTGCCGGACGTATCTAAAGCGCTCGATGATCTTATTGCCCTCGGTGTAACGCGCGTTTTGACGAGCGGCCAGCGTGAAAGCGCGATAAAGGGCGCAAAGACTGTGAAAAAGATGATCGAATACGCAAGTGACCGCATCGATATTCTGCCCGGCGGCGGCATCAACACGCAGAATGTCGGGGAATTTATCAACGAGACCGGCACGCACAGTGTACACGCCTCGGCGCGCTCCCTGCGGCACGACACAAGCGTCTGTGGCAACCCGGAGATCTTTTTCGGCGGTAAATTGAACGGCGTGGGTATCCCGGAGAACGAATATAAAGTGACGGACAGCGCTTTGGTGCAAAACGTCGTTGCAGCAATCGAAGCGCGGTGAGCTTTACCCGGAGAAAGGGGATTTTAGGTGAAAAACGATATTGACAGCATTTTGGACGCACTGTTTTCCGGCGGCAAGCTGAATGTGGGCAGCGGCACGAAAAGCCGCGCCGCAAAAGACGCCGAGGATTTTTTGAACAGCATCGAAAAAACGAATGCCAACATGCAGAGCAGCCTGAATCGGCAGATCAGCGACCTCGATAAGCTGACGAGCGACGCGCAGCGCAGCATGGACGAAATGCGCCGTCTGCTGGACGCCGAGGGCCTGACCGGCACGCCCGAAATGGAAGCGCCGAAAGCGGAGACCGCAGAAAAAAAGCCGAAGGCAAAGGGCGCGGAGGAGCCGCCGCAGGACCCCGCGCAGTCGTTCCGCGAGGCGAGGGAAGCGACGGGCAGAACGGTCATTGGGCAGGACGCATTTTTGGACAGCCTGTTCACCGCATTTCGCCGCCCGAGCGTGACGGGGCGCGAAAACGGCAAGCCCGCAGCGGTCGTCGTGATCTCCGGCAAAGAGGGCACAGGCAGGCACAGTGCGCTTGCGGCTTCGGCTGCGGCGCTCTGCAAAGAGGGCGTTTTGAAAAACGGCGAGGTCACGAACATCGACCTTTCCCGCTACCCGAACGCCGAAGACGGTAAATTACTCACACAGGATCTTTTTTCCGCGCTGCACAGCGAAAACGATATTGTGCTGTTTGAAAATTTTGAGCAGTGCCACAAATCTTTGCTGCCCATGGTGGCGGCGCTGTGCGAGACGGGCGTTTTAAAATTAGCTTCGCGTTATGCTTTGCAGAAAGGCATGCTCATCGATGTCGGCACGGCGCTTGTGCCCGATGCCGTCAGCGAAATTTCCGTAAACGGGAAGTACCTCGTCTTTTTGACGAGCCAAAAGGACAGCGCGTTCACCGATGCGTTCGGCGCGGCATTTTTGTCCTCCGTCACGGATTTCTGCCGCACGGCGGAATTCACGCGCGAGAGCCTGCTCAGGATCGGCGAAGCGGCGCTCGGTGCATTAAACGACCGCACAAAGGCTAAGCTAAACTACGCGTTCACGTTCGGTGAGGATGCCTCGGCGTTTTTGGCGGATAAATTCAGTCGCCGCGACGGCGTGGAGAGCATGGCGCGGCTGACGGAACGTTGCTTCCGCCTTTTGAGCGAAGAAAAGCTGCGCCGCGCGGAAAAGGACGGTGAAAAGACCGTTTCCGGCACACTCGGCGTAAAAGACGGTGTGCTCGCGTTCACATTCCCGGATTTTGCCGTCACGGTGGAAGAAGAGAAAAAGCATGCGGCAGACCCGAAAGCCGCCGAGGAAGTGAAATCGGAGCTTAACGAGATCATCGGACTTAGTGAAGTGAAGGACTACGTGCTGTCGCTTGAGCAGAACTATATCATTCAGCGGCTGCGCGAAGCGCGCGGCATGAAGGCCGATGTGCCCACCATGCACATGATCTTTACCGGCAATCCCGGCACGGGCAAAACGACCATTGCAAGGCTCGTTTCACGCTATTTAAAAGCCATGGGCGTACTGAGCGGCGGGCAGCTGATTGAAGTCACGCGCGCCGACCTTGTAGGCAAATACGTCGGTCACACCGCACCGCTCACGCAGCAGGTCATTCGCTCTGCGCTCGGCGGCGTGCTGTTCATCGATGAGGCATATTCGCTGTACCGCGGCGCAGACGACAGTTTCGGACTGGAAGCCATCGATACCATCGTCAAGGGGATGGAGGACCACAGAGAAGACCTTATCGTTATTTTGGCGGGCTATACAAAAGAAATGGAGGAGTTTCTCACGGCGAACTCCGGCCTGCGCTCGAGATTCCCGAATATCATCGAGTTTCCGAATTATACGGCGGAGGAGCTGCTGGCCATTACAAAGCTGACCGCAAAGAAAAAGGGCTATACGATCGATGAAACATGCGAAACGCCGCTGCTTCAATATTACGAAAAGCGGCAGGCAACGGACGCCAGAACGGCGGGCAACGGACGCTTGGTGCGCAATTTGGTCGAGGACGCAATCTTAAACCAGTCTCGCAGATTGACGGGCGGAGACGTGACAAGGCTGACGGAAGCGGAGCTTGCGGCGCTTTTAAGCGAGGATTTTGACCTAAGCGAAGGATAGAAACGGCGCGAAAGCGCATGAAAATGATGAAAGTGTAAACATTTATCGATTTCTCTTGCAACTTTTAAAAGAAAGATTTACAATACAAGATTGGAGAGACCGAAAGTTTCAGTAAACTTCCATTCTGTGATAAGCGAAAGACAACCGAGCGAATAAAGTTTCGCCCGCCTTTTCAAAGGCGGCGGATCCCAAGGACAGCGCCTTTGGTCGCTTTCCGCAGAAAGCGAATTGCGCGGCCCCTCCAAGAGCGTTTATCCAAACCGTAAATTATTGCGAAAGGGCATGAGAATATGACGAAAATCGATATTTTTTCCGGCTTCCTCGGCGCAGGCAAAACCACGCTGATCCGCAAGCTGATCTCCGAAGCTTTTAAGGGCGAAAAGCTCGTCCTCATCGAAAACGAGTTCGGCAAGATTGCCATTGACGGCGGCTTTTTGCAGGACGCCGGCATTGAAATCACCGAAATGAGCCAGGGCTGCATCTGCTGCAGCCTTGTGGGCGACTTCGGCAAGGCACTGCGTCAGGTGCTGGAGACCTACCACCCGGACCGCATTTTGATCGAGCCGTCCGGCGTAGGCAAGCTGAGCGATGTGATCCGTGCCGTGCAGAACCTGCACATGGAAGACGTTACGCTGAATAGCTTCACCACCGTTGCCGATGCAAACAAGTGCAAAATGTACATGAAAAACTTCGGCGAGTTCTATAACGACCAGATCGAGCACGCAAACTCCATCATTCTGAGCCGCACGGACGGTATCAAGCCCGAAAAGCTTGAAGCCTGCGTTGCTCTGTTGCGCGAGCACAACCAGAACGCCACCATCATTACCACCCCGTGGGATCAGCTCACCGGCGCACAGATTCTCGAGACGATGGAGCACAAGAATACCCTTGAAGAGGAGCTGAAGCTCCTTGCCGAGGAGACCGAGCACGAGCACCACCATCACCACCATCACGACCATGAAGAGCATGACGAGCACTGCACCTGCGGTTGTCACGACCATCATGACGATGACGATGAGGACGAGCACGAGCATCACCATCACGACCACGATGAGCACGACCACGAGCATCATCACCACCATCATCATGCCGACGAGGTGTTCACAAGCTGGGGCACCGAGACGACCCGCAAGTTCACGAAGGACGAGATCGAGCACATTCTCGAGGAGCTCGACAACAGCGAAAAGTACGGTATGATCCTGCGTGCAAAGGGCATCGTTGCAGGTCGGGACGGCGAGTGGATCCACTTCGACTACGTGCCGGAGGAGACCTCTGTGCGCAACGGCAGCGCCGGTGTCATCGGCCGCCTGTGCGTCATCGGTTCTCACATCAACGAGGCCGCGATCGAAGCGCTGTTCGCGTAATGCGGGCTGAACCTTACAGAAAGGCGGAATATGGATGGATGATATGCCGGTTTACCTGTTTACGGGCTTTCTCGAATCAGGCAAGACCTCTTTTATAGACGAAACGCTTGCGGATAAGCGTTTCAATAACGGGCAGCGTACCTTGCTGCTCGTCTGCGAGGAAGGCGAGACGGAGTACGACGAGTCCCGCCCCTACATGAAGAACATCTATGTGGAAAACATTGAGGACGAAGACGAGCTGACGAGCGAAACGCTTGACATCCTCGCGAAAAAGCACCGCGCTTCCCGTGTGCTCATCGAGTACAACGGCATGTGGCAGTTGAAAACGCTGTACGACAACATGCCGGAAAACTGGGCGGTCTATCAGGAATTTATGTTCGCGGACGCGACGACGTTCCTCACTTACAACGCCAACATGCGCGGCCTTGTTGTGGATAAGCTCTCCGGCTGCGAGTTGGTCGTGTTCAACCGTTTCACGAAGGACATGGACAAAATGGCGTTCCACAAGATTGTGCGCGGCATCAGCCGCCGCCCGGACATCGCCTACGAGTACACGAACGGCGACGTTGAATACGACGAGATCGAAGATCCGCTGCCGTTTGACATCAACGCGCCGGTCGTAAAGATTGAAGACGGCGATTACGCGCTGTGGTACCGTGACCTTTCCGAAGATCCGAAAAAGTACGACGGCAAGGTCGTCGAGTATAAGGGCCTTGCAGCCGTGAACCCGCGCATGAAGCCGGGCATGTTCTTCTTCGGCCGCCAGCTGATGACCTGCTGCGTGGAGGATATCCAGTTTGCGGGTCTGCTCACGCTGTGCGACGCGGACAAAATGCCGGAAAACGGAAAGTGGTACACCATGCGCCTTTCCGTTGCGTATAAGTGGCACAAGCTCTACGGCCGCAAGGGTCCGGTTCTGACGCTTCAGAACATCGAGCCTGCCGAAGAGCCCGCGCAGCCCGTTGCGACGTTCTATTAAGCTTAAATTCATTGCCCGTTGGCTTTTCAAAAGTCGGCGGGTAATTTTTTTATTTATTTTTCTGTATACGGTGTCGAAAGTGCGCGATTTATGGTATACTAAAAAATACTTAAATATATGAAATGAAAATGGTGATAACTTTGCATACATATCAGCTTGTTTTGCCCTGCCTTTTGGGTGTTGAGGGTCTTGTAGCGGAGGAGCTCCGCGATATGGGCGCGGAAAATGTCGCGCCGGAAAACGGACGTGTGCTGTGCGCAGGCTCCCCGGAGATGATCGCCCGCGCGAATATCTGCTCCCGCTTTGCGGAGCGCGTGCTCGTTTTGCTCGGTACATTTGAAGCGAAAAGCTTTGAAAGCCTGTTTCGCGGCGTGAAGGCCCTGCCGTGGACGGAGTGGATCGGCCGCGACGACGCATTTCCGGTCAAGGGGCGGTGCTTATCAAGTCAGCTCATGAGCGTACCGGACTGTCAGGCCATTATCAAAAAAGCCGTGGTGGAAAGCCTCAAGGAGGCGTATAAGCTGGAGCATTTCCCGGAGACGGGCGCGAACTACCAGATTCAGTTTTTAATTATGAAAGACAAGGTCAGCATTATGCTGGATACGAGCGGCGCGGGGCTGCACAAACGCGGTTACCGCAAAAATTCCAATGAAGCGCCCATCAAAGAGACGCTTGCGGCGGTCATGGCAAAGCTTTCCCGTGTGCGCACGGACGGCACGCTCATCGACCCTTTCTGCGGTTCGGGTACGATTTTAATCGAGGGCGCCATGCTCGCCATGCACATTGCGCCCGGCCTGCGCCGCCACTTTGCGGCGGAAAAGTGGAAAGCTGTCCCCGGAAATATCTGGGACAACGAGCACATTGCCGCAAAGGCACTTGAACGCCGCGATGAGGGCTTTTTGGCGTTCGGCTATGACATTGACCCCGAAGCCGTGCGCCTGACGCTTGAAAACGCGAAGAAAGCGGGAGTTGCGCAGTATATCTCCGCAGAAGTGCGCGACATCAAGGATTTCAGCAACGACGGCCCGTTCGGCTGCGTCATCTGCAACCCGCCGTACGGCGAGCGGCTTTTAGACGTGAAAACGGCGGAGGACATCTACAAAACGATGGGGCACGTCTTCACGCCGAAGCGCGGCTGGAGCTATGCTGCCATCAGTCCGGACGAGCGGTTTGAGACATGCTTCGGCAAAAAAGCCGACCGCCGCCGCAAGCTCTACAACGGCATGATCCGCTGCCAGTATTACATGTATTTTAAGGCATAAAAGATGCTTTAGGGGAGGGTACATATGCGGAATGTTTATATCATCAACCCAAAAGCCGGCAAGCACGACCATACCGTGCAGTTTATGGAGCGCATCCGCGCCGTGCATGCCACGCACGGGGAAGAGCCGGAAATTTACCTCACACAGCGCGCGGGCCATGGCGAGGAGCTGGCAAGAGCGGCCGCCGAAAAGGGCGATGCGGTGCGCATTTGGGCCGTCGGTGGCGACGGCACGGTGCTGGAGGTCGTGCGCGGTGCGGAGTTTCACAAAAACGCCGCCGTGGGCGTATATCCGTGCGGCAGCGGCAACGACTTCGTGCGCTCATTCGGCAAGCGCGAAGTGTTTTTGAATCCGGAAAATCAGCTGGCGGGCAAGACTGTGTCCATCGATATGATCCGCACGCAGCACGGCGATGCCGTGAACATCTGCTCTGTGGGTTTTGACGCCAAGGTGGCGGCGGAGATGAATTATTATAAGCACCTGCCGTTCGTTTCGGGCGAGCTTGCGTATACCATTTCGCTTGCAAAGTGCTTTTTGGGGCACCTTGCGGACAAAATGACCGTAACGTTTTACTATGCGGACGGCACAAAAGAGACCGTTACGGGCGAATTTCTGTTCACGCTTGCGGGCAACGGTCGCTGGTATGGCGGCGGGTACTGCGGCGCGCCGAACTCGGTGATAGACGACGGTCTGCTCGATTTTGTGCTGATCCGAAAGCCCGCCTATTCCCGCATTCCGGGTCTTGTGCCGAAGTATAAACGCGGCGAGCATTTAAGCAACCCGGCGTTTTCCGACCTGCTCGTTTACCGCCGCGGCGTGAAGATCGAAATTCAAAGCGAAAATGAAGTCGTCAGCAATATGGACGGCTTGTGCATCAAGGTGAAAAGCGAGGAATACAACATTCTGCCGCACGCACTGAATTTCATTTTGCCGCGCGGCGCGGCATTGCCGAAGGAGCCGAACAATGCGCGGTGATACACTCGGAAAAGCGGAAATCTTAACGCCGCGCCTGCGCCTTAGACGCTTTTCCATGCAGGACATGAGCGGCTTTCTGCTGTTTGCCGCCGATGCGGATACCATGCTGCGGGCGGGCTCCAAACCGGTTTCTACACCGGCGGAGGCGGAGAGTGAATTGAGGCGCGCCGCAGACGACCCGTATGCCTTTGCCATCACCCTGCGCGAAACGGGCGAAGTGATGGGCAAGATCAAGTACCAGCGCGATTACTGCCGCTATAATACGGACAGTATTTCGATTGGCTACGAGCTTTCGCGCCGCTACCGCCATAACGGCTACATGACGGAAGCGCTGCGCGCCATGGTGCAGAACGCGTTTGAAGTGATGAACGTCGAGGTCGTCGCCATCAGCCACTTTGTGGGCAACGAGCCGTCAAGAAAGGTCATCGAGCGCGCGGGATTCATCTTTGAGGGCGTTATGCCGTGCGGCTTCAAGCGGTTTGACGGAGAAGTTTTCGACAATGTGTGTTACTCCATCCTGCGTTCGGAGTACGATACGGGGCTCATTTCGTCCGTGCGACGCATGCGGTAAAGCTTACAAATAAATGTGCATGCCCATATTCCGTCAGAAAATTGTGGAAATACCGCTTTTTTCTATTGCCAATGTACAAAAGCGGTGCTAAAATTGAATAAATCCAAAAACTGTGACTTTGTTGTGTCTTGCACCGGCAAAGTCTGTTTTTTAACACGAAAGAAAGGAAGGAATAAAGATGGAACAGTCTTTTCCGAAGCGCCCGTTCCGCACGCACGGCGGCGCGCATGTGCCGCACCATAAGAACACGGCGCACACCGAAACGCGCGTGATGCCGCCGCCCGATGAGATCACGCTGCCCATGACGCAGCACATCGGCGCACCGTGTGTGCCCTGTGTGAAAAAGGGCGACCGCGTGTATGTCGGCACCAAGGTTGCGGACAGCGCCGCATACGTTTCCGTGCCGATCCATTCCTCGGTTTCCGGCACCGTGAAAGAGATCAAAAAAGTCATTATGCCCGGCGGGCAGGCGGTGGACGCCGTCATCATCACGTCGGACGGGTTAATGGAGCACGACCCTGCGGTATGTCCCCCACCGGAGATCAAAACGAAGCAGCAGCTGACCGATGCGGCGCGCGCTTCGGGTCTCGTCGGTCTCGGCGGCGCAGGCTTTCCGGCGCACGTGAAATTAAACGTCCCCCCGGACAAAAAAATCGATACGCTCATCGTCAACGTTGCGGAGTGTGAGCCCTATATTACCTCCGACCACCGCGAGGCGCTCGAAAACGGCAAAAACGTGCTTGCCGGTATTTATAAGATTAAAGAGATTTTAGACGTGCACCGCGTCATCATCGCGATTGAAGACAATAAGCCCGACGCCATCGAAGCGCTGACGCGCATTGCGGATGACCCGAAAATGGACCCGAACGACGAAGTGCGCGTGTTAAAGCTGCATGCAAGCTACCCGCAGGGCGCGGAAAAGGTGCTGGTGCAGGCGGCAACGGGCAGAAAAGTCCCGGCGGGCGGTCTGCCGGCAGACGTGGGTTGCCTTGTCATGAACATCGGCTCCGTCTCGTTCCTTGCAAGCTACATGCGCACCGGCATGCCGCTGACGATGAAGCGCGTCACGGTGGACGGCAGCGCCGTGCAGAACCCGCAGAATGTCATTGTGCCCATCGGCACAAAAATTCGCGAGGTCATGGAATTCTGCGGCGGTTATAAGGAAGAACCGCAGAAGCTCATCATGGGCGGCCCGATGATGGGCGTCGCCGTGACAACCGACGAGCTGCCGGTCTTAAAGCAGAATAACGGGTTACTCGCGTTCGGTGCGGAAGAAGCGCGCCTTTTGGAGCCGACCGATTGCATCCGCTGCGGCCGCTGCGTTGCGGCATGTCCCATGAACCTTGTGCCCGCAAAGCTTGAAAAATACGCGGAGCGCAAGGACGTGGAAATGCTGAAAAAACTCGACATCATGACGTGCATGGAATGCGGTTGCTGCGCATTCTCCTGCCCGGCGAAACGCCGCATCGTGCAGGCCATTCGCCTCGGCAAATACTATGTAAAGAAGGAGGCGGCTAAAAAGTGAACAAATTCATCGTTTCCTCCTCGCCGCACTTTCAGTCAAAAGACACCACCCAGACCTTGATGCTGGACGTCATTTTGGCGCTGACTCCGGCGATGATTGCGTCCGTTATCATTTTCGGCTTCCGCGCGGCGGTTATTATCCTGACAACGGTTGCGTCCTGCATTTTGAGCGAATACATATCCCGTCGCGTCATGAAGCGCCGCCAGACTGTCGGTGACCTTTCCTGCGTTGTGACGGGCGTTTTGCTCGCGATGAACCTGCCCGTTTCCATCAGCCCCATCATTGCGGCGTTCGGCGGCGTTATCGCTATTGTTGTCGTAAAGCAAATGTTCGGCGGCATCGGCCAGAACTTCGTGAACCCCGCGCTGACGGCGCGTATCATTCTGATGAACTCGTTCCCGGCGAAAATGACCGCGTGGACGGCGCCGATGGACCACAGCTTCTCCGACGCCATGACGACCGCAACGCCGCTCGGCGTTCTCTCCGAGGGCACGGGTGCGGCGCTGCCGAGCTACCTCGATATGTTTCTCGGCAACACGGGCGGCTGCCTCGGCGAGACCTGTGCACTTGCACTCATTCTCGGCGGCATTTACCTTGTTGCACGCCGCGTTATCAGCCCGGTTATCCCGGTCACGTACCTTGCAACGGCAGAGGTGCTTTCCGCACTGCTCGGCCGCGACCCGCTGATGGATATTCTTTCCGGCGGCCTCTTGCTCGGCGCGATTTTCATGGCGACCGATTACACCACAAGCCCCATCAACTTCAGCGCACGCGTGATCTATGCCGTCGGCTGCGGCGTGCTGACGATTTTAATCCGCCAGTTCGCGTCTCTGCCGGAGGGCGTATCGTACTCCATCGTACTGATGAATATTTTAGTGCCGCTCATTGAGCGCGTTGCGAAGCCGCAGACGTTCGGCAAAATGAAGGCAAAGAAAGCGGGTGACGCAAAATGAAGATCACCGCGAAAGATATTTTAAAACCGGCGCTTATTCTGTTTGTCATCTGCCTTGTCGTCACGGCGCTTCTGGCGGGCACAAACCTGCTTACGAAGGATAAAATTGCCGAGCAGTCCGCACTGGAAGCGGAGCAGTCGAGAAAAGTCGTTTTGAGCGACGCGGACAGCTTTGAAGAAGCGGACGGCTATTACATCGGCAAAGCGAATAACGAAACGGTCGGCTACGTTTTCCAGACGGAGGCGAAGGGCTACGGCGGTGCGGTGAAGGTCATGACCGGCATCAGCGCCGACGGGCAGATCACCGGCGTTGTCATTCTGGAGCACAGCGAAACACCGGGTCTTGGCGCGAACGCGGAAAAGGCTTCCTTTACGGATCAGTTTAAGCAGACTGCGCCGGAAAAGGGCATCACGCTTGTGAAGAATAAGGCGCCGTCGGACGGCGAGATCGAAGCCATGACCGGCGCGTCCATCACGAGCCGCGCGGTGACGAACGCCGTCAACGAAGCCATCACAAAGTACAACACGGTAAAGGAGGGCGCATAACATGGCAAAAAGCCTCAAAGAAGAATTTACAAAAGGCATTATCAAAGAGAACCCCGTGCTGCGCCTGATGCTCGGCACCTGCGCGACGCTCGCCGTTACCACGGCGGCCTCGAACGCCATCGGCATGGGCCTTGCGACGACGTTCGTACTCGTATGTTCCAACGCCGTTATTTCTCTTCTCAAAAAAATCATTCCGGATAAAGTCCGCATTCCGGCGTACATCACCATTGTTGCGGGCTTTGTTACCATCGTGCAGCTGCTCATCAAGGCTTACGTGCCGGCGCTTAACAAGTCGCTCGGCGTGTTCCTGCCGCTCATCGTTGTCAACTGCATCATTTTGGGCCGTGCGGAAATGTTCGCCAGCAAAAATCCCGTGCTGCCGAGCATCGTAGACGGTCTCGGCATGGGCGTGGGCTTCACCGCCGCGCTGCTTGCCATGGGCATCATCCGTGAATTGCTCGGCGCGGGTACCGTGTTCGGCATTCCGCTCCTCTCGAATTTCATGGATCCCATCATCATTTTCCTGCTCCCGCCGGGCGGCTTCTTCGTGTTCGGTATTCTCATCGCCATTGCGGGCAAGCTTTCCGCGGAGGGCAAAGCGCCGGAGACCATGGGCTGCGCTGCATGCCCGTTGGCGGCTTCCTGCTCCAAGGTACAGGAAAAATGTGAAAAGGAGGGCGGCAAAGCATGAGTCTTAAATTTTTAGTCGGCATTTTCCTTGCCGCAATCCTCACGGAGAACTATATTCTCAATAAGTTTCTCGGCATCTGTCCGTTC
>OGZL01003159.1_pt1 | contig 11646 bp, 10 predicted proteins | sample 1576761 | NCBI WGS metagenome assembly OGZL01 (sample SAMEA3541595, study PRJEB24748) | human gut metagenome | biome: human gut; feature: human-associated habitat; material: faeces | place: China | collected 2012
CCTACACTAACAGGGGAGTAATACGACAGAAAGAAGAATTAAGTGCTTTGATAGACTGGTGTCAGATAACCATTAAGGAAGTTCCGTTAGAAGCAGTTATAGAAGAGGTGCTGAGAATACCATTGGAACTTATGACGGTAACAGGTTATGAAAAGGGGATTGCAGGACATGAGGTTGTGGCAATCTTCGATAATATCAAGGTGCTAAAGCCAACAGGAAACGCACAGTATCAAGGCTTTCAGATTTTAATGAGTGGGAAAGGCTGTCGCAATTATGAGAATTTCTTACAACTAAATGAGGAAACATGGTTTGATTTCTTGAACAGAGTTTGTCAGTATCACATCAATTTTCCCCGGATTGATTTGGCGATAGATGACAGAAAACCGTATTTGAGTATTCCCGATTTAATTGTAAGGACAAAAGAGGGATTGCTTTCTTCAAAGCTACGGGATGTAGATTTTCATGACTCGGGAGAACTGAAAGAGGAAGTGTTTCAGAGTAAGGGTGGCAGTCTTTATCTCGGCAGTTCAGCCAGTAATTTAAGATTGGTATTTTATGAAAAAGGATATGAACAGAATAAAAAGTATGGAACGGAACTAGATGAAAATTGGAATAGATATGAATTGAGATTTCGACAGGAAATGGCAGTAAGTGTCGTACAGGAATTATTGAGATACAGAGATGTGGCAGGACTGGCAATGGAAGTATTGAACAGCAAAATACGATTTTTAGAGAAACCCACAGACAGCATGACAACACGAAAAAGGCTTTATCCAACCTATGGGGCATGGGCGGAACTGATGAAAGACATAGGAAATGTCAAACTTACCATGCAACCGCAGAAGAAAAGTTTACAAAGGGTATGGGAATGGTTAGAAAAGAGTGTTGCTCCGTCTTTGAAGCTGTTTTCAGAGATAGGAAAACTGGAACAGAGAGATTATATTGGTAATCTCATAGCAAATGGAGAAATGAATATCACGCAAAGACAGTTGTATGATGATTATGTAAAATCCTCGTGGTTGGGAGAGGAAGAAAGGAGACCATTTGACGGAGAGTATCAGACAGAGGAAAACAGCAATGACAGTGAATGAAGCGTCAGCGTATACAGGGATTGGACGGAATAATCTTAGAAACTTGATAGCATGGGAGAAGATTCCTGTGATAAGGATAGGAAACAAAATTTTAATACGAACTGAGGTTTTAGACTGTTTTCTAAGAGAAAACGAGGGGCATAATATAAAAAATAGGTATGAAGTAGTTGCGGTATAGAGAACTAAGAGGATATAATATTTTATAAATTAGTTTGTAGTACCTTGTTGGGAAAGGAGTGTAAATTGGGCAAGGACTTACAAGGAAATACATTGCCGTCTGGAATCATGCAAAGAAAAAGTAGCATTTATAGAGGACGGTTTTATTACAAAGGAGAAACGTATACAAAAGATAATGCCGATTTGAAAAAACTTGTGCAGGAAATGGAAGATTTGCGGTATGAGGTTAAGCATGGAATAAAGGGAAAAGGAGATAATGTTACTCTTAATGCGTGGTTTGATGTATGGCTTAATACCCATAAAAAGCGGAGCATAAAAGAAAGCACACAAGTGCGATATGATGATTTTTACCGTCGTTATATTGAAAAGCAGATAGGGAAATATCGGGTAACAGATTTCACACCGATTCTGATTGAACATCTGCTTCAGAATATGGCGGATAAAGATTTCAGTACCAAAACAATTCGTGATGTATATAACATTCTTAATGCGATGTTCAAATATGCTGTACATAATCGTATTATCACATTTAATCCATGTGCAGGCGTGGATATCCCAAAAACAAAGAAAAAAGACATTCGTGTTCTGACTGTAGAGGAACAACGAGAAGTGGTGGAGCACGCAAAAGGTCGCATGCATGAAAATATGATTTTGGTTGCATTGGGAACAGGGCTTCGGAGTGGAGAATTACGGGGATTGACTTGGGAAGATATTAACTTTCAGAAAAGGGAAATATCGATTAATAAGACATTGGTGTATATCAAAGATATAGAAACAAAAAAATATGTGTTTAAGTATCAGACACCAAAGACAAAGAACAGTATGCGAACGATTCCTATGCAGGAGAGCGTATACAAAGCATTGAAGCGTCAGCGGATTCAAGTAAAAGAGTTGCAAATGATGTGTGAAGAATGGACACCATTAGAGGGATTTGAAAATCTTGTTTTTCTCGGCATGAATGGAAAGCCGATTTCAGAACGGGCATTTCAAGTTACATTGGACGGGATAGAGAAAGCAATCAATAAAGAGCGTGAGTGCATCGCAAAGAAGAATAAGACAAGTTTTGAGCCGATACCTCACTTCTATCCTCACGCACTTCGACATACTTTTGCCACAAGGTGTTTTGAAGCAGGTATTGAAGCGAAAGTGGTACAAACGTTTCTTGGACACTATTCGATTGCGATCACATTGGATTTGTATACGCACGTCACAGACAACAAAGCAAAATCAGAAATGGAAAAGCTACAAAACCTGTATGAAGATATAGTTTAAAGAATAAAATCAACAGATATTCCTTTAGAAAAATTTGACCGAGATTTGACCGAAGCGGATTTTGCAACAAGTATAGAACAGCGAAAACCCGCTAACCACAAGGGCTAACGGGCTTCGTTGTTTTTATAGTTATCTAAAGGAATGAGATTATATCATGGAAGCAATACAGGTATCAACAGTATTAATCTTGCAATGTGCAGACCGTATAAAGATTTCGGAATAGGATTTTATCTGACGGATATAAGAGAGCAGGCAGAAAGAATGGCAGTGAGGGTAGCTAAAATTTATGGTGGTAGTCCGGTTTTAAATGTTTTTGATATACAAGATGATTTTAGAGAACTGCCGGGGATTAAAATAAAAGATTTTGGGGAACAGACAACAGAGGAATGGGCAAGATTTGTTATGAATAACAGAAATCATTCCTTTGACAACATAGAGGATATATTATGCAATCAGGATAATAAATATGATATTGTTATCGGACCGGTAGCAGACGATAACATGGCATTGTTATTTCGTCAGTATGAAAATGAAATAATAGATTTTCAAACATTATTAAAAGGCATGGTATATAAGAAAACATCTTCACAATATTCGTTTCATACAGAAAAAAGTATCAGACTTTTAAGAAAGGTGGAAGATTGAGTTGAGTTTACAACAGCAGTTAATGGAGTATATCATTCAGGACATTATTGAAATGCTTACTGTCCAGCAGGAAATGGAATATGATGAAGCAATGAATAAGTTTTATAATTCAGAAGTATTTGAAAAGCTCCAGGATGAAGAAACCGGTTTATATAAGGAAAGTTCAGCATATGTATATGACCTTTTTAAAGATGAAATGAACTTCGGACACATCATACAGGCAGAAATATAGAAAGTAAAAAATCTTTACAACAGTAAAGCAGAAAGGAAAAACATGAGCAGTAATACAAATATCAGAAAGATGACCGCAGGGGACAAGCAAGCCGTGATTGAAATGATGCGGGTGTTTTATACATCTCCGGCGGTATTTAGCAACGGTTCAGAAAATATATTTTTACAGGATATAGAGGCGTGTACGGGAGAAAATCCGTATCTGGACGGATACATATTTGCCGCACCGGATTCAGGCGAAATACAGGGCTATGGCATGGTGGCAAAAAGCTTTTCAACGGAATTTGGCAAGCCGTGTGCATGGATTGAAGACATTTATATCAAAGATTCCTACAGAGGACTTGGAATCGGAAGCCGCTTTATAGAGCATGTCAAAAAGACCTATGCAGGCTGTGTCATTCGTCTGGAAGTGGAAGAAGAAAATGAACGGGCAGTAAAAGTTTATGAAAAGAACGGATTTCACGTATTGCCTTACATGGAAATGATAACCAACGAATAGAAAAATTTGTAAAAGAAGTTTTGACAGCCGTAGACAATGTAATACAGATAAATAAGAAAAAACAGGGGAAAGAAGTTTCTAACGAAGTCTTTCCCCTGCATTTTTTAATTTACAGCAGCACTATTTTCAAGCTGTTTTAATTCCTTAAGTTCCCGCACGGTAAAATAACCGCAGACAACCGCTGCCGCGCCGTCCGCAATCGGACCGGCATACATCACGCCGTCAATTCCCATAAAAATCGGGAAAATGACAATCAGCGGAAGCAGGAATAGAATCTGTCTTGTCAGTGACATAAAAACACCCAGCCGAGATTTGCCGATAGAATTGAAAAAGTTAGACGTTACCGGCTGGATTCCGTTGATAATTGTAAGGAACATATAAATTCTAAAGTAACGCTCCGAAAACTGGAAATACAGTTCGCTTCCGTTTCCGAAAGCACTGATAATCTGCCGTGGAAAAAACTGAAAACAGATAAATGCAATCACGGACAACACCGAAGCGGCACTAAGCGCCAGCAGGTAGGTATTGCTTACGCGGCGGTATTTTTTAGCACCGTAGTTAAATCCGATAACCGGCTGTGTTCCCTGTGAAATACCGATGACAAAGGACATAAAAATCATATTGACCTTTGTAATAATGCCGGAGCAGGCAAGCGGAATATCACCGCCGTATACGGACTGCGCGCCGTAGTGTGCAAGCGTGTTGTTCATGACAATCTGTACAACGGTCATGGCAATCTGGTTAAAGCAGGCACTCGCACCCAGCATGAAAATGTTGCGGCAGTGTTTTCCGGTGACATGAAAGCTGTCTTTTGTCAGCCGTATTGTTTTAAAATGAAACATATAGCGCAGGCTGATACAAAATGAAATTATCTGTCCGATAATCGTTGCAAGCGCTGCACCGGTCATACCCATATTCAGGACAAAAATAAAAACAGGGTCTAAAATCGTATTCACAACAGCGCCAATCAGCATGGAAATCATGGAGTAGCGCGGGCTGCCGTCAGCCAGAATCAATTTACTCATGCCGGTGTTGGCAATCAGAAACGGAAAGCCGATTGCCGTAATGCGCGTATAAGCTTCTGCATACGGAAGCACGTCTGTGGTTGCGCCGAAAAATTTCAGCATCGGTGTCAGAAAAATCGTTGTCAGAAGGAAAAGGCTGATTCCGAAAACTGCCATAAGGCACATGCCATTTCCTGCGTATTTTGCGGATTCGTCTTTTTCACCGGCACCGAGGTGGAGTGAAAAGTTGGTGGCACTGCCGATTCCGAGTAAAAGGGAAATCGCCGTGCAGGTGGTCGAAAGCGGAAAGGCAATATTGGTTGCCGCATTTCCGAGCATTCCGACACCCTGTCCGATAAAAATCTGGTCGACAATGTTGTAAAGTGCCGTTACCAGCATGGAAATAATGCAGGGAATCGCAAATCCGACTAAAAGCTTGGATTCTTTTTCATATCCCAAGGGATTGTCCTGTGAACGTGTCTGAACATTTTCCTTTGAATTTCCGGGAGAATTTTGTGTTGTATCTGATGATTTCATAAATCGGTATCCTTTCAAATGTCTTTAAAATGCTGCTGTAATATGCCAGAAGCACGAAAATAATGTAATTCATTATCTGCGCAAGAAGTATAGTATAAATAAAGATAAAAGTCAAAATTTCTTGTGCTATTCGATAAATTCAGTTATAATTTGTTAAAAGGTTACATAAGGTGGGATAATGAGGTTATTAATAGATAAAAAGGACTTAGAATTACTTCTGGAAAAGAAAAGAGAATTTATCGGAAATAAAGTCGCAATAGATACAATTATTGCAGGAGTTTCATTTTTGCTTTCAGTGTTTACAGCTAGTTATGATGATATTTTGGGGATTCCCGGTATTGTATTAAAAACGATTTTTTGTATGATAGGTATTTTATATTGTATGAAGATAGCAAAAGATATTTTTCATATGTATAAGGATAAATACGACTATAACGATTTAATGAAAGATATAACAGGGTTAGATATGATACAGCATAATCATTCACTGGTAGTAATAAGAAATTTGTTTACAGAAAACAAGCAGAAATTTCTTGTCTATTATGATGAAAAATGGGACTGCAAACTTTTTCTGAATTATAAGACAATGGATAGAGATAATGAAAATTCTATTCTGGACAGAGTTGCCGCAGATTTGGCATTGAATAGGGAAGATATGGAATGTCATTACATTACATCAAGAGTACAGGAAAAATATTCTGTCAGCCATGGAGAGAATAGAGTTTATAATCACAGATTATATGAATTAAAGATACACCATTTTCCGGAGCAGACCAGACAGACGGATTTTGTTTTAAACGGCAGGCATTACTACTGGATGACACTGGAAGAAATGGAACACGATGAGAATATTGAAAAAAAGAATATAGAAGTAGTTGATTTTGTAAAAGAATCAATTCCATAAAATAACCTATTGTGAAAAAAAACGCATTGTGCTACAATAGCACTCAGAAAAACAAAAAACTATATTGAAAAAGCGATGACAGAAACAGTAGTGTATCCGGAACATACAGAGAGAACAGCATTTGGTGGAAGCTGTTTATGCAAAAGGTACATGAAGACCATTCCCGAGCTGTGCGTAGAAGAAATCAAGGTTTTGAAGCGTTACCGTGTAGCTGCGTTATAAGCAAAGAGTGAAATGTAAGGTGGAACCGTGTGTAAGCACCCTTAGATATTGTTATAGTATCTGAGGGTGCTTTTTTTCAATATAAATCAAGAAAAGGAGAAATCACAATGGTAAATTTTAAAGAAGATGAACAGTTAAGCACATTAAACCATTCCTGCGCGCATTTAATGGCACAGGCAATCAAGCATCTTTTCCCACAGGCAAAGTTCTGGGTAGGACCGGTTGTAGCAGAAGGCTTCTACTACGATGTCGATCTGGGAGATGCCGTTATCCGTGATGAGGATATTACAGCAATTGAAAAAGAAATGAAAAAGATTGCAAAATCCGGCAAGAAGATTATCAGAAAAGAGATTTCCAAAGAAGAAGCTATGGAAATGTTCAAAAATGATGAATATAAATTAGACCTCATTTCCAATCTGGAAGACGGTACAATTTCCTGCTACGAGCAGGGTGATTTCACAGACCTCTGCCGTGGACCGCACGTAGACAACGTAAAATTATGCCGCAACTTTAAGTTAATCAGACATTCCGGCGCATACTGGAAGGGTGACAGCAAGAATAAGGTATTACAGAGAATTTACGGCGTATGCTTCCCAACACCGGAAGAACTCGAAGATCATTTAAGACTGCTTGAAGAAGCAAAGGAAAGAGACCATAGAAAAATCGGTAAAGACATGGGACTGTTCATGGTGGACGACCTTATCGGGCGTGGTCTTCCGATGTTTTTACCAAAGGGTTACACAATCTGGCAGGAACTGGAAAACTACATTAAAGATAAGGAAAGAAAACTCGGCTACCTTCATGTCATGACCCCTTGTGTCGGTACAGTAAATCTCTACAAGACATCAGGTCACTGGGACCACTACAAGGAAAATATGTTCCCGGCAATGGAAGTGGATGGTGAATCATTCGTATTAAGACCGATGAACTGTCCGCACCACATGATGATTTATGCAAACAGAATGCATTCCTATAAGGATTTACCAATCCGTATCGGTGAAATCGCACACGACTTCCGTTTTGAAGCCAGCGGAACATTAAAGGGTATCGAAAGAGGAAGACATTTCTGCCAGAACGATGCGCATCTGTTTGTAACACCGGAACAGATTAAAGATGAATTTACAAAGGTTGTAGATTTGATTTTCAGCACATACAAGGATTTCGGTATTACAGATTACCGCTGTGTACTGTCTTTACGTGACCCTGAAAATAAGGAAAAGTATCACGATGATGATGAAATGTGGAATAAGGCAGAAAATGCATTAAGAGAAGTTATGAATGACCTCGGTATCGAATACACCGAAGAAATCGGCGAAGCCGCTTTCTACGGTCCGAAGCTTGATGTCAATGTAAAACCGGCTGTCGGCAACGAATACACCTTATCAACATGTCAGCTTGACTTCTGTCTTCCAGCAAAATTCAACCTGTCATATATTGATAAGGACGGCGAAAAGAAGACACCGGTTGTTCTTCACAGAGCAATCCTTGGTTCACTCGACAGATTTATGGCTTACATCTTAGAGGAAACAAAGGGTAATCTTCCGACATGGCTCGCACCGGTTCAGGTCAAGGTAATGCCGGTTAAGACTGACAACGAAGAAATCATGGCATACGCACATGAAATCTGTGATGCCCTCGAAGAAAAGAACGTCAGAGTGGAATTAGATGACCGTGCTGAAAAGCTTGGCTACCGTATGCGTGAAGGTCAGATTCAGAAAGTACCATATCTGCTTGTCATCGGTTTCAACGAACAGGAAAACAAGACGGTATCTTACAGACTTCACGGCGAAGCAGACACAACCGTTCTTACACTGGACGAATTTGTAGAAAAGATTGAAAATGAAATCAAGAATAAGTTAAGATAATCCCATTGGACTTTGTGATGGGATAATAACGGCAGACAGCCGGCAGACCTGATAAAACGGGACTGCCGGCTGTTTTGTATTTTCGTTCATACTAACACCATAACTATGTGAAAAAAATAACTTTGCTTTATTTTTAGTAAATTATTGTGTAAAATATTGCGTAAGAATGTTTTGCGGTGAAATGTATGACTATATTAATACGACACATAATATAAATAAATGTTTCACACGCAGGAATGGAGCAGATTTTGAGCAGATTAACAATTATAACAAAGGATAAGGCTCAGGTAACAATGGAGTCTTTGTATCAGGATCTGGAACGCAGAATTGTCGCAAGCCCGCCGGGATTGTGTACGATTGACCTTACCAGATCATTTATAAAAATGTGTCTTGCACAGTCATGTGGCAAATGTGTCCCATGCCGTGTGGGTTTAAGACAGCTTGCCAGACTTTTTGATGATGTGCTGGACGGCAATGCAACACAGGAAACGCTTGATGTCATCAGGCTTACGGCAGAGGGCATCTATTACTCAGCGGACTGTGCGATTGGATATGAGGCGGCAAAGCTGGTATTAAAATGTATTGATGGCTGTGAAGATGATTTTAAATCCCATATTGAGAGAGGTTTTTGTTCATGTAACAGCAACCAGCCGGTGTCCTGTGTGAAGTCCTGTCCGGCAGGTGTGGATATTCCGGGTTATATTGCACTTGTGCATGAAAAAAGATATGCCGATGCAGTGCGCTTAATCAGAAGGGATAATCCGCTGCCGACAACCTGTGCTTATATTTGTGAACATCCATGTGAAAACAGATGTAAGAGAACACTGATTGACGCACCTGTCAATATCAGAGGTTTGAAGAAAATGGCTGTGGATAATGCAGGAAATGTTCCGGTGCCGGAATGTGGTGAAGCCACCGGAAAGAAGGTTGCAATTATCGGCGGAGGTCCTGGCGGACTGAGTGCTGGGTATTATCTGGCACTGATGGGACATAAGGTTACAATCTTTGAACAGAGAAAACAGCTTGGCGGTATGTTAAGATACGGAATCCCGAATTACAGACTGCCGCGAAAGAAGTTAGATGATGAGATTGCCTCCATTCTTTCTACAGGCATTGAGGTTCGTAAAAATGTCAGTGTCGGTGTCGATGTGACAATTGAGGAGTTACATAAAGAATACGATGCGATGTACATTTCAATCGGTGCCCATGCAGACAAAAAGATGGGCATTGAAGGTGAGGATGCGAAAGAAGGTGTGACTTCAGCAGTTGAAATGCTTCGTGTCATCGGCGATGATGAAATGCCGGATTATACAGGCAAGAAAGTCGTTGTTATCGGCGGCGGTAATGTAGCAATGGACGTTGCCCGTTCTTCTGTCAGACTGGGGGCAGAAAAGGTAAGCATTGTATACAGAAGACGTAAGGCAGACATGACGGCGCTTGAAGAAGAAGTTGAGGGCGCAGAAGCAGAAGGCTGCGATATTCTTGAACTGATGTCACCGGTAAGAATAGAAAAAGACGAGCATGACAGGGCTGTCGGTCTTTGGGTACAGCCGCAGATGATCAGTAAAATAAGAGGTGGCAGACCAGCCCCGAAGACAGCACAAAAGGCTGAGGTGCTGATTCCGTGTGATCTGATTGTTGTGGCAATCGGACAGGGTATCGAAACAAGATATTTTGAGGAGCATGGTGTTACGGTGAAGCGTGGTACGATTGAGGCACTTGATACCAGTGAAATCAAGGATCACAAAGGAATATTTGCAGGCGGAGACTGCGTTACCGGCCCGGCAACCGTTATCAGGGCAATTGCGGCAGGAAAGGTGGCAGCAGCCAATATTGATGAATATTTAGGCTTCCACCATCAGATTACAAGTGATGTCGAGATACCTTATGCCGGTTATGAAGACAAAGAGCCTTGCGGACGGGTTGAGGTAGCACTCCGTGATGCCGCAGACAGAAAGAAAGACTTTGAGCCAATCGAATATGGTTTTTCATGTGAAGAAGCGTGTCAGGAATCAGGACGCTGTTTACGATGTGACCATTTTGGTTTCGGTTCATTCAGAGGAGGCAGAGAAGAAAAATGGTAAATTTAAAGATTAATGGACGTGATGTATCCGTAAAAGAAGGTACGACAATCCTTGATGCTGCCAAATCCATTGGTGAAACGATACCAACCTTGTGTTATCTGAAAGACATCAATGAGATTGGTGCGTGCAGAGTCTGTGTTGTAGAGGTTGAGGGTACAGAACGCTGTGTTACAGCCTGTAATAATTTCGTTGAGGAGGGCATGGTAGTATACACAAACTCCAGGAAGGTGCGTACAACCAGAAAGACCAATGTAAAGTTGATACTTTCCCAGCATGATTATAAATGCGGTACCTGTATCAGAAGCGGAAATTGTACATTGCAGTCACTGGCAAATGAACTGAACATTTCAGAAATGCCGTATGATTCAATATTAGAAAAGGACAACTGGGATAAAACATTTCCACTAATCCGTGATGCAAGAAAATGTATCAAGTGTATGCGCTGTGTGCAGGTATGCGACAATATTCAGGGTATGCACGTGTGGGACGTTGTAAATACCGGTTCCCGTACAACTGTAAATGTGCGTGGAAACCACAAAATCCATGAAACTGCCTGCACATTGTGCGGACAATGTGTGAGCAGTTGTCCTGTCGGTGCGCTGACAGAGCGTGACGATGTAGGTATTGTGCTTGATGCTGTGGAAAATGAGGATATCATAACGGTGGTACAGGTAGCACCTGCCGTAAGAACAGCATGGGGCGAAAGCTTCGGACTTTCAAAAGATTTTGCAACAGCACAAAGACTGGTTGCAGGACTTAGAAGAATTGGTTTTGACTACATGCGGTCATCGCGTATCTTCTCAATAAATACTGGGTCAACAAAAAGAGCTTTGTCACAGTCACCGGCAAGCCCACCCAGGCCCGGAAGCTCATTGAGGAACCCCACATCAAGTGGCCCCTGTTTGCTTTCTGCCTAATCGTTTCCGCCATCATCATTCTGTTCTACGGCACGGTAATTTTTGCCTCCTTTGTCCGCACCTGGGGCGTGGACTTCTCCCTGACGCTGGATCAGTACCGCAAGGCGCTCCAGTACGGCTGGGACAGCCTGAAAAACTCCATGACGCTGGGCCTGATCTCCGCCGTGATCGGCGGCCTGCTGGGCATGGTCATCGCCT
>OGZL01003173.1_pt1 | contig 11615 bp, 9 predicted proteins | sample 1576761 | NCBI WGS metagenome assembly OGZL01 (sample SAMEA3541595, study PRJEB24748) | human gut metagenome | biome: human gut; feature: human-associated habitat; material: faeces | place: China | collected 2012
GCCTCTCCTTGAGGAGAGGTGGCACGAAGTGACGGAGTGGTGGCTTTTTAGGAACATCCCCTACTCTCATTATCCATTATAGACTCCCCTCTATGGGAGCCATACGGAAAGCCTCTCCTTGAGGAGAGGTGGCACGAAGTGACGGAGTGGTGGCTTTTTAGGAACGTCCCCTGCTCTCCATATCTATTATCTTAGTCTACCAAAACGGGACCAATGGTCGCCCCTACGAATGTTACATTTATTTCTTATACAGCATATCAAGTTCATCTTTTGTCAATTCACGGACTTCGCCTTTTTCGAGTGATTTATCAAGTTTTAAATTACCGATTGCGACACGTTTCAGATACGTCACCGTTTTACCGACTCTTTCGCACATACGTTTCACCTGATGAAATTTACCCTCTGCAATTTCGATATAAACCTCATTCGGATTTTCCGTTATTTCAAGCTTTGCGCTTTTTGCGGTAAACTCTTTAAATTCCATACCGCCTGCGAATATTTCAACATCTTTTTCTTCCATAGGTTTATCAAGCACCGCAAAATATCTTTTATACACATCTTTTTTCGGTGATGTCATTTCATGAGCGAATTGACCGTCATTTGTGAGTATCAAAAGTCCCTCCGTATCTATATCAAGTCTGCCTACGGGATATACCTCAAAATGTGCGTATTCCTCCGGAACAAATTCGGTTACAACGGGATACTTCTTATCATAAACAGCACTTACGCAACCTTGCGGTTTATTTAGCATTAAATAAACAAATTCACGATAAATCAATCTTTCGCCGTCAACCTCAACAATACTGTTTTCATCAGTCTGTTCCTCCGGCTTTTTACACACTTCACCGTCTATAAACACAAGACCTTGTTTTATTAGTTTTTTCACATCTTTTCTGCTTGCATATCCGCAGCCGGAAATATATTTATCTATACGCATATATAACTCCTTAAGCAAAAAGGACGGCATAATAAAGCCGTCCTTCAAATTTCAATTATCAATTACTGATTGTTTTCAGCAAGCTTTTCGTCGTATTCCATTGCAAGCTGTTCAATTTCGCCTGAAGCTTTCATTTCTGAAAGTGTTTCGTTAATCTTGTCAAGAAGTTCTGTGTTACCCTTCTTAACTGCGATTGCATATTCTTCTGTTTCAAATGCCTGTGGGTCTTCAACAATCTTTAGACCGTTCTTTTCAGCAAGAGCCTTACCTGTTGCAGAGTCGATAACTACTGCGTCAAGCTTACCGTTCTTAACGTCTTGAACTATATCAATACCTCTGTTTGCTCTTGTAACCTTGTCTTCTGCAAGCTGTAAATCGTTTGTTACGATATTGTCGCCTGTGTAACCAAGAACAACGCCGACTGTCTTGTCATTCTTCAAATCTTCTGCACTTGTAATATCTGTGTTGTCAGGTGCAACAACGATAACCTGTGATGCAACATAGTATGGATCAGAGAAATCAACGCTTTGCTTTCTTTCGTCTGTAGCAGTCATACCTGCAACAACCATATCAACCTTACCTGTGCTTACAGATGCAACAAGTCCGTCAAATTCCATATCTTCAATTTGAAGTTCCTTACCTACATTTTCGGCAATCTTATTTGCAATAGCAACGTCAATACCGTCAAATTCGCCTACAAGACCTTGTGATGTTGTGTATTCAAACGGTGGGAATGCTGCGTTTGTACCCATAATCAACTTATCACTGCTTCCGCAACCTGCAAGTGCTGCCACTGCCATAACTGATGCAGCTGCCAAAGCTACCACTTTCATTAAACCCTTTTTCATTTTTTGTATCCTCCTAAAAAATCACTTATTTTATATTTAACACATTCAGTGTTAGATAACTACTTTAAAACTTTGCTCAAAAATTCTTTTGTTCTTTCGTTTTTCGGATTGCTGAACACTTCGTCAGGAGTGCCTTCTTCAAGCACATATCCGCCGTCCATAAACAAAACTCTTGACGCAACTTCGCGTGCAAATCCCATTTCGTGAGTTACAACCACCATTGTCATACCACCGTCCGCAAGGTCTTTCATAACAGAAAGAACTTCACCGACCATTTCAGGGTCAAGTGCCGATGTAGGTTCATCGAACAACATTATATCCGGCTGCATTGCAAGTGCACGTGCTATTGCAATTCTCTGCTGTTGACCGCCCGAAAGCTGTGCGGGATATGAGTCCTCTTTGTCCGCAAGACCTACTTTATTCAAAAGCTCACGTGCAAGCTTTTCAGCCTCTGCTTTCGGCATTTTCTTAACCTTAATCGGTGCAAGAGTTATATTGTCAAGCACTGTAAGGTGCGGGAACAGATTAAACTGCTGAAACACCATACCCATTTTTTCACGAATTTTATTTACATTTGTTTTTGGAGCGGTAATGCTTTCGCCCTCAATGAGAATTTCACCCTCTGTCGGTACTTCAAGCAAATTAAGACATCTCAAAAATGTTGATTTACCCGAACCCGAAGGACCTATAACAACAACCTTTTCGCCTTGTTTTATGTGCTGGTCAATTCCCTTTAATACTTCTAAATCTCCAAAATGCTTTTTTAAACCGATAACCTTTATCATCTCTTATCCGCCTTTCTCATACCTTTTTCAACTTTAGAAAGCAACGTACTTATAATCTTTATAACAACATAATATATAACTGCTATTGACAAAAGCGGTATAAGGTAATCATATGTAAGGCTCTGTACCTTTCTTGCCGCTCCGACAAGGTCGATATTCGCAATCATACCGATTACGGCTGTTTCTTTTATCAATACAACAAATTCATTACCAAGCGCCGGCAGAATATTTTTCATAGCCTGCGGCATAACAATGCTTGCCATAGTCTGTTTATGCGTCATACCAAGCGAACGTCCCGCCTCAGTCTGACCGATATTTACGGACAATATACCGCCTCTGACGATTTCCGCAATATACGCACCGCTGTTTATACCGAATGCAATAAATCCGACTACCCACTTATCAATATGCACATTTGCAAAAATAACAAAATAAATTATAAGCAGCTGCACCATTGTCGGCGTACCACGGATAATATCAATATAAATTCCCGAAACGGCTCTTAAAATCTTACTTTTTGACAGACGCATAAGTGCCATCAGAATACCGATTACCAAACCCAACAATACCGAGAAAAGAGATATTAAAAGCGTATATCCCAATCCACTAACAAACCACTGCCAACGTCCGTCTACCACAAATGTAGAGTTCAAGCGGTTTAACAAATCAACAACCCAAGCAGGCATATCTTCAACTCCTAATGTATTTTTATTTCAATACTCTATATAATATCAAAAATCGCCCTAAATATCAATACTTATTTGAAATTTTCTACATTTTGATGTATAACAATTCATTTTAGGATTGCAAAAAGGTTAAAATAATGATATAATATATATCAGACTGGTTTAGGGAGGGATATTATGAATAACGATATGTTCGGAAAATGCGGTATGACACAGTTTGTCGGTGTCGGCGTTTGCGATACAATCGGTCTTTATATCGCCAATATTGATGACGATTTAAGAACACAAATGAATATCCCGAAAAAGTTCCACGCGGTCGGTCTTATCGGTTCCCGTACAGGTGCGGGAGCACAAATTCAAGCCGTTGATGACGCGGTTAAAGCTACTTCGACAGAGGTTATCTCTATCGAAATTCCGCGTGATACAAAAGGTTGGGGCGGTCACGGAAACTTTATCATAATCGGCGGTGAAACACCTGCCGACGTTAAGAGAGCCGTTGAATTAGCGCTTGAATACATAGACATAAATGCCGGCGAAATATACATAAGTGAAGCAGGTCACATGGAATTCCAGTACAGTGCAAGGTGCGGTGAGGCTATCAACAAGGCATTTGATGTGCCGATAGGCAGACCGTTCGGCTTTGTATGTGCGTCACCTGCTCCGATTGGTATGGTAATCGCAGATATTGCGTTAAAATCTGCCGGTGTCGAACTGATAAAAACACTTCGTCCGGACAGCGGTACAAGCCATTCAAATGAAGTGATTATAATTTTCACAGGTGAGGCGTCAGCGGTTAAAACCGCCGTCACAGACGCACGTTCCGCAGGAATGCAACTTCTGCGTTCACTCGGCTCTGAACCTTTGCCTGTAACAAAACCATATATTTAAGCTAACAAAAAAATCACATCATATGATGTGATTTTTTGAATATTATGTTTTTTATTTTGAAACCAGCACAAGCTCATCATTTTTTTCTATTATCGTACTTCCGACAGGAATAACGACATCATCACCGCGTTTTATCATAATCACAAGATAGCCGTCGGGAAATTCAATTTCAGCCATACTTTTTCCACGCCAATTTTTTCTGTCGTTCGCCGAAATCTCCCTAAAACGAACATCACCGTTTATTCCGTGTGACGGTGCACCGAGAATTATCGTATCACCCTCATATATTACCGTTTCACCGTTCGGAATAATCGTTTCGTCATTTCTGTAAATCGCCGCAAAAAGCATTTGCGGCGGAAGTGAAATATCCTTTACCGCACAGTCAATCCATCCGTTACCGCTGTCAATATTCAAGCGAATAAAATTAATTTCCGTTTCGTCCGAATAGTCGTTAAACGTTTTCAGTACAGAACCGGTCTTGTCAATCATATTCGTTTTACTTGCGACAAACGGAAGAAGCGACCCTTGCAGCGTAATTGAAAACAATACAACGCAAAATGCAATATGGAAAACGTCCTGCTCCATTGTCACACCGCCTACCATAGCCATTATTGCAAACACGATTGACGCCGCACCTCTGAGACCCGCCCACGATACAACAAGATATTGCGAAATTTTTGTTTTAAACGGTGCAAGCACAGTCGCAACCGCCAACGGTCTTGCAACGAATGTGATAAACAGCGCTATAAATATTGACGGCAACAGAACAGTTAATATTTTTGACGGGAACGACAAAAGTCCCAAAAGGAAAAATATAAGCATTTGCATAAGTCCGGTCATTCCGTCAAAAAAATGTACAAGTGATTTTTTGTTATGTATGTTCTGATTTCCCAAAACGATACCTACTATGTACGCACTGAGATAACCGTTTCCGCCGACCAATGTCGGCAATGCGTACGCAAGCACCGCCACTCCAAGCACAAACGCCGCGTCAAAACCCGATGTATTAAAAGTGAAATGTTTCATAAACCATACTGCACCGAGTGCAATCAGAAAACCTATCAAAACACCGAAAACAATTTGTGCGGCGATACTGTAAACCATCTGTCCGACACTGTTTTCGCCCTTCATAAACGACAGAACTATAACGGTCAGCATATATGCAAACGGGTCATTACTTCCGCTTTCCATTTCAAGCATTGACGCAGTGTTATACTTCAAGTTAAGATTTTTTGAACGCAGTACCGAAAACACAGACGCTGCGTCAGTAGAACTTATAACCGCACCGATAAGCATACTTTCGAGCAATTTTATTTTTAAAACAAAAAAACAAAACACTGTTGTAAGAGCCGCCGTGAAAATAACTCCCACGCTCGACAACAACAGTGCCTTTACTGCCACAGGTTTAGCCTCGCTTAATTTAGTGCCGAAACCTCCGTAAAACATAATAAATACAAGCGCAACAGAACAAATCTGTTCTGCAAAGCTGTAATTTTCAAAAGGAATTTTAAGTATTCCGTCCGAACCGAACACCATACCAAGTGCAATAAACGCAATAAGTACAGGCATTCCGATTTTGTTTGATAGCTTATTTGCAAGTACGCAAATTATAATAACAGCCGCTGAAAGCAACAGTGATATGTTAAACATAAATACCTCCTTAAATACTTTTTATAGAGTTATGTTAACATAAAACTGACGATATTTCAAGCCTTAATTTTGTGTTTTTACAATTTTTTCAAGTCTGTTTATGATATATGCAATAGCACTGCCGTTGTTAGACGGCGCTAAGTTGTCCGCAATTTTTTTCACGCTTTCTTCTGCGTTCTCAACTGCATACGAAATTCCCGCTGCTTCCAACATTGAAATATCATTCATATTGTCACCGACAGCTATAATTTTGTTCTGCTCAATACCTATTTTTTTCGCCATATCAAGCATTCCCTTCCCCTTTGAAACTCCGTTCGCAACAACGTCAAGATACTTGTCACCGCTTCTGACCGCATAGCCGTTATCATATTCGGCTCTGTATATCGGCTCGTACTTGTCAAGCAGTTCTCTTTCACCAATCAAAAGCACCTTTATCCAAGGTCTTTGCCAAATTTCATCGGGTAAACTATAAACAACCTCATAGCTGCGTGTCAAAAATCGCTTTGTTTCCTCACATTCTCTGTAAACGTACACAATTTCATCACTGTACACTTCCAAACCTATTTGAGGAAAATCATCATATACACGCTTTATCGCCTGTTTTCTGTTTTCCTCAATAAATCGTTCAAATACCGCACAATCTTTTTCATAGTCATATATCTTCGCACCGTTATGTAATACCGCCGGTGCATTTATGTGCAAATTCGGCATATATGCACGAACTGCCTCAACCATTCTTCCCGTTGCGACAGTAAACCGTCCGCCGTTTTTTATGAAATAATCTATCGCTTGTCTGTTTTCTTCAGATATGGTGTGATTGTCATCAAGCAACGTTGCGTCCATATCCGAAACAAGCAAATAATCCGAAAATTTACCTTGCATTATTTTTCCACCTTGTAAACCTTTATCCATAATCTCGGCATATCAATAAAATGAATACCGTCAGACGATTCAAGCAAGCTGTTATCGTTACTCGTTTGACATTTTAGTTTTCTCATACCGTATCTCGCAACATCTACACGTGCTCTTTCTTCTCTTGTACCCAGATTGGCAACAATAAGATATTTTTCATCATGATAGCAACGTACAAAACCGTACACGTGTCCGACTTTATGAACACATTCAAAATCGCCGATTGAGAATGCCTTTGAACTGTTTCTCAATTTAATCATATTTTTATAGCGTTTTCTGATTCTTCCGTCCTTATCAACTTCGTCAACATTATCCCATGGATATGTCTGACGGCAGAACGGATCGCCATATCCCTGCATACCGATTTCGTCACCGTAATATATACAAGGCACACCCGGAAGCATCATCTGCAGTCCGACTACTAAAGTTGCTTTTTCCTTGGCAAGTTCAAGTGCATATCCGTCAAGTTTAAAGTTTGCCTGAAAATCTTTTGATATTTCGTGTCTTGACGGTGCATCACCCATACGGGTCATTATTCTTTCGACATCGTGACTTGTTATTATATTCAAAAGCGAATAATAAGCAGGTGCAGGGTAATTTTCTTTAATGCTCATAAGACGTGCGTCAAATTCTTCAACGTCAATTCTTCCGCTTACCGCGTCAATCAACGCTCTGCGCATTGGGTAATTCATAACGGAGTCAAGCTCCTTACCCAAGAAATATTCACGTCTTTCACCGTAAGCGGACTTATTTGACGCGTCTTCCCAAACTTCACCTATAATAACTGCATCTTTATCGGCTTTCTTTACGTTTTCTCTAAGTTCTTTAACGAAAAATCCCGGTAATTCATCGACAACATCAAGTCGCCAACCGGACGCACCGTTCTTTATCCATCTTTTAACGATTGCCTCTTTGTCCGAAAGCAAATACTTACGACATTCTTCACTGTGTTCTTCAATCTGCGGAAGTGTCGTCATTCCCCACCATGATTCATACACATCAGGCCAATCCATAAATCTAAACCAAGTGTAATACGGTGATTTCTTCGACTGATAAGCGCCAATGCTGTCGTATTCGCCGTATTTATTAAAATAACGGCTGTTACTTCCCGTATGGTTAAATACACCGTCAAGAATTATGCGTATTCCCATTTCTTTTGCTTTTGAACAAAGCTCTTTAAATGTTTCCTCATCACCAAACATCGGATCGATTGTTTCATAATCGCCCGTATCATATTTATGGTTTGAGTATGCTTTGAATATCGGATTTAAGTAAATTACCGATATTCCCAAATCTTTTAAATACGGCAATTTTTTAATTACACCTTTCAAATTACCGCCGAAAAAGTCATTTGCTTTATACTCACCGCCGAATTGTTCGGCTTTATAAAACGGTTGTTCGCCCCAATTACGCTTTATTATATCTGTACGATTTCCTAAAAATTCTCCGTTTTCGTTGCCGTTGCAAAATCTGTCTACAAAAATTTGATACGCAATACCAGTTTTAAACCAATCCGGAGTTTTGTAATCTTCGTTATAAACAGTTATCTGATACGAATTACTCGGTGAATTAAAACACATTTCACCAATTCCGCCGAGTTGTTTTGAATTGTTGCCGTAATAAACCATACCTCTTTCGGTTTCAAGTTCAAAATAATACCAAACAAGTCCTGCTTTTTCAGGCATTTTCACGTTCACCGAATATATGCAGTGGTCACCGACATCAAAAATATACGGCATATCCTTTCGGACTTCGCCCTTGCCATCCTCCATATAGACAAGACGAACCGCCGACGGAATACCTGCGCCCGACACAGCCAAACGCAATCTGACTTCACCGCCGCGAGTCACCGCTCCGAAAGGAAATCTATAAAATTTTTTTCTGGAATTATGCTCTATATCCATATTTACCCCTTTATCGTAAAAGAAGTGACCTAAGTCACTTCTTTATTTTTATTATTTAATTGGTGTCAAGTGCCAAATGTTCTTATTGTAATCTTCAATAGTTCTGTCACTTGAGAAGAATCCTGCACTTGCAGTATTCAAGATTGCCTTTTCAATCCACTTGTCTCTGTCTTGATAATCAGCAGACATCTTTTCTTGAGTCTTCATATATTCTTCAAAATCTCTGATTACCATATATGTGTCAGGGAATCCGTAGTCACCGAACAACAATGTTTGATACAAATCTCTGAACATTTGGTTGCTGCCCGGAACGATTGAACCGTCAACAAGCTGTTCAAGTGCGTGTCTTAGGCTTGCGTTTGATGAGTAGATATTCTTAACTTCATCAGTTCCCGCATACTTAACTCTTGCGGCAACTTCGTCAGCCTTTAGACCGAAGATATATATATTGTCTTCACCGACCTGTTCAAGCATTTCAACGTTTGCACCGTCAAGTGTACCGATTGTAAGCGCACCGTTAAGCATAAACTTCATGTTACCTGTACCCGAAGCTTCCTTACCAGCTGTTGAAATTTGTTCTGAAATATCAGCCGCAATGATAAGTTTTTCAGCGATTGATACGCTGTAATTTTCAAGGAATACAACTTTAATCTTATCCTTAACTCTCGGATCGTTGTTAATCATATCTCCGACTGAGTTAATAAGCTTGATAATAAGCTTTGCTCTTTTATAACCCGGAGCAGCCTTTGCACCGAATATATATGTCTTTGGATAGTAATTTTCAGCATATACGTTATCTTCAATAATTCTGTTGTATTCTGCAAGAATATGAAGTACGTTCATCATCTGACGCTTATATTCGTGCAATCTCTTACACTGTACGTCAAAGATAGAATCAGGATTTACAACTATATCGTTGTGTTCCTTAATATATTGTGCAAGTCTAACCTTGTTATTACGCTTAATTTCAGCAAATTGCTTCTTGAATGCAGGATCTTTAGCATATTTCTTTAGCTTTGAAAGTTCTGAAGCGTCCTTGATCCAATTCTTACCTATCTTTGAAGAAATAAGCTCAGTAAGTTCCGGGTTACAGTTAGCAATCCATCTTCTGAATGTAATACCGTTTGTGATTGCATAGAAGTGGTCGTTATTCATATTATAGTAATCAGCAAAAATATCCTGCTTTAGAATATCTGTATGCAACTTTGAAACACCGTTTACTGCGAAACAGCTTGCAAGACACATATTAGCCATAAATATCTGATTATCAGAAATAATTGCCATATACTTATGCTTAGCCGAATCGTTAGGATAAACTTCGTTAAGTCTGATCATAAGACGTCTGTTCATTTCTTCAACGATCATATATACACGCGGAAGAATCTTTCTGAACATATCAAGCGGCCACTTTTCAAGAGCCTCGCTCATTACTGTATGGTTTGTGTATGCGAATACATGAGTTACGATGTCCCATGCCTCATCCCAACCAAGACCTTTTTCGTCCATCAACAAACGCATCATTTCAGGAATAGCCATTGTAGGGTGTGTATCATTGATATGAATAACGACCTTATCAGGCAATTTTGACCAATCTTGACCGTTTCTGTTTTCAAATTCTTTCAAAATCCACTGCAATGTTGCAGAAACAAGGAAATATTGTTGCTTTAATCTAAGTTCCTTACCCTCTGTATGATTATCTTCCGGATAAAGTACCTTTGAAATAACTTCTGCAAGTTCCTTTTCTTCAACGGCACGAACATAGTTACCGCTGTTAAATTCCTGCATATTCATATGGTCAGGAGATTTTGAACTCCACAATCTTAATTTATTTACAATTTTTGAATCATAACCGCAAAGAGGTACATCATAAGGCATAGCCAAAATTGTATGTGAGTTGTTGTAACGGCAAGTAAATTTACCGTCTACCCAATCAGTATAAACTTCACCGCCAAATTTAACTTCAACAGTTTCTTCAGGTCTTGCGATTTCCCACGCATTACCGTTATCAAGCCATGAATCAGGAAGTTCTGTCTGATAACCGTCAACAATCTTTTGTCTGAATAAGCCGTATTCGTAACGGATTGTACAACCGTATGCAGGCAAATCCAATGTTGTAAGTGAGTCGATAAAGCAAGCTGCAAGACGTCCCAAACCGCCGTTACCAAGACCTGCGTCATTTTCAAGTTCGGCAATTTCAGGAAGTGAGTAACCCAAATCATTTAAAACGTGCTGATATTCTTCAGTCTGCATAAGGTTTAAAATGTTTGTGCAAAGAAGTCTGCCCATAAGGAACTCAAATGATAAATAATAAAGTTTTTTTGCACCCATCTTCTTTACAGTCTGATGAGATACGGCCCACTTTTCCATAATTCTGTCACGAACAGTAAGTGCGCATGCAGTATAAACCATATGAGGAGTTGCATCCTCCATAACTTTACCGAAATGTCTGTTTACCTTACCTACAATTTCCTTCTTCAATACTTCTTCCGACGCTGTCAATTTTTTTATTGCTGTTGCTGTTGTTTTTGTGTTTTTATTTTGTGCCATACTTTTAGCTTGTGCCATATTTATTTTACACCCCTTTAAAATTCTTCTTATTTCTTGCGAAGATTTCTTATCATCGGTTTATTTTACAGTCTTCTTTTGTGTCGTTTTCTTTGATGCCGTTGTCTTCGCCTTTGCACCTTCCTTAACCGTTTCGGCTTTAGTCGTTGTCTTTGCCGTCGACTTAGCCGATTCAGCCTTTTTAGGCTCTGCTTTAGTTGTTTCGGCTTTTACAGGTTTTGCAGACTCTGTTTTTTCTGTTTTTGCCGTCTTTGCAGGCTCTGCCTTTTCAGCTTTTACAGGTTCAGCCTTTGCTGGTTCTTCTTTTACCGCTTTCTTTGCTGTTGACTTAGCCGTTGTTTTTTTAGTTGTAGTTTTCTTAGCCGCTGTTTTTCTTGTTGTTGTTTTCTTCGTTGTTGTCTTTTTTGCAGCAGGGGATTTTTTCTCCTCAAAAGGATTTT
>OGZL01003186.1_pt1 | contig 11593 bp, 9 predicted proteins | sample 1576761 | NCBI WGS metagenome assembly OGZL01 (sample SAMEA3541595, study PRJEB24748) | human gut metagenome | biome: human gut; feature: human-associated habitat; material: faeces | place: China | collected 2012
ACAGGCTCTGATAAAGGCTGTTCTTGTGTTCCTTCAGAAATGTCCTCCGCAGCATCCCGTATTTCCCGATCGTCACTTCTTCCTCTTCGACGGTCAGATTCGGAAACAGGTAATCTCCCTTGCGATGATATGTCAGTTCCATAATCGGTTCCTCCTTCATTTTCAATATTTTCTTCTTTTTTCGTTTCTGCATCCCGGTTTTTAGTTTCACGCATTAACGTGGTAAAGTTATTATAATTCCTTTCATTGGAATTTTCAACCTCTTTTCTCGCTTCTTCCAGAGAAATTTTATGTACGGTCTTTCCAATATCAATCAGAATACTCTCACTGAGCTGGCTTGCCGCATTTCCAAGGAAGGTGAGAACTGACAGACGGTTATAATCTGTGATATGCATGAAGTCCTCTTCTTCCAGAAGTTCCATCGGGTCAAGCCCGCATCGCCTGGAAAGCAGATAGTAAACACTGTCTGTTGCCAGCTGACGGAAATCACTGCGAATCGTCACCTCATCCAGATCTTCCAGATAAGTACCTTCTACAGCATATTCCAATCCGTCTAGGTATTCCTCCAGATTATCACTGACCATTTCCCTTGCGACTGCCATCAATGCATCCTGCAAAGTTGCTGTATCCTTTTCTTCCAGAGCATAGACCTCTGCCAGATGGGTGAGGATCTCTTCTCTCTGGTGTTCCTGCATCTGCCAAAGATACGGGCTTCTGCCCCCGGCTACCATGTGGGTATCCGAAATATCAAACACATAACGGAGTCTGGTATGCTGCCCTGTTTCATCAAGCAGGGCGATTCCCCTTGCACCACGGTTCACCCATCGGAACATCTTTTCATTCCATAATTCCAGTGATGCGCAGGCCGTTGCTTCCGGATGCTGTGCATGGATCAGAAGTTGATCTGAAAAAGAATAACGATATAACCTTGATGCTGTGTCCATATAATCCATCCAGTCTCTAGGGGAACCGCTCACTGATACAGCATGTTCCTGTGCCAGATCCCGGATGTCCTGTAATTTAGACATATCGCTTTACCTCCTTGTCTTATTTCTTTTTCTTCTTTGGGAATTCCAGATGGAATCTCGGCTTGCCATCCTCAAGTGTGAGTAACAGATCTGCATCAAATTTCATATCTTTCTTTTTAGAATACAGACCTTTTACATGGGTACAAGCCTTATCAAGAAGTTCTCTTGCCATCTTTTTATCCAGATTTTTCTCCATGCTTCCCAAGAAACGGTTTTCTTTCCAAAGGGCAAAATCACACTGACGGTTTGAGCAGTAAAAATTCTGTTTGCCCTCGAAAACATCACAACCACAGACCGGACATTTGCCGATCACTTCCCTTGCAGTCTGGAATCTCCTGCGTTCCTCTTCTGGTATCTCCCTGCATACCTCTAAAATCTTACTTACAAGAGAAGTAATCTCTCCCATGAACTGAGTATCTGTAATCTGTCCCTTTTCCATCAGCAACAGCTGGTTCTCCCATTCCGCTGTCATTACTGCTGATTTCAGATACTCTGGCATGACCTTTACCAATTCCTTTCCCTCGGTACTTGGCAATATCTGCTTACCCTTTCTTTGTGCATAACCGGAAGAAACCAATTTTTCAATGATACTTGCCCTTGTTGCCGGAGTCCCCAGCCCTTTCTTTTCTGTTTCAGAATCAAACTCCTTATTACCGGCTGTTTCCATTGCAGCAAGGAGCGTATCTTCATTGAATGGTTTCGGCGGAGAGGTATAATGTATGGTTTTCTCTGCTTTTACTGGAAAAAGCCTCATTCCTTCTTCATACCCAGCAGGAATCGAAGTCTCTTTTTCCTTTTCCTCCACTGGTTCCGCTTTGACACACAGCTGTTTAAATGCCTTTTCTACTTCCTTAAATCCCATCTGTACTGGAATCTTCCCTCTGGCTTTAAAATCATGTTCCTGGCACTTTACCGTAATATCTGTCTGCTCATACAGATATTCTTCTCCAGTTGCCTGTACCAGCTGCTGACAGATCAGCATCATCAGATTCTTTTTATCGGCCGGTAAATCAGCAATTCCTTTCTCCACGACTTCTTTTGTCGGAAGAATCGCATGGTGATCAGATACCTTTGCATTGTTGATTACCCTTTTTATGCCATGCCCCAACTGTCCATAATCTACAAACGAAAGTAATACTGGCATTTTTTCTACCAGTTCCTCTACCGAATCTTTCATATCCTCCGTTACAAACTGACTGTCTGTTCTTGGATAAGTAACCAGCTTTTCTTCATATAATTCCTGTAGCATATCCAGTGTACGTTTCGCTGTATATCCAAAGTAACGGTTGGCCTCTCTCTGCAGGCTTGTCAGATCATAAAGTTTCGGTGGAAATGATTTCTTACGTTCTTTCTTCATCTGTGTGACCACAGCGGTCGAACCATTACATAACGCTGCAAGCAGCTCCGCAGCTTCTTCATTTGCAATGTTCTCGGAAACTACTGTAAGTTTTCCATCTGTCAGTGCTACCTTATAAAACGCTTCTTTTTGAAAATGCTCGATCCTCTCCTGCCGTTCTGCAAGCATGGCAAGGGTTGGGGTCTGTACCCTGCCCACAACCAATCGTTTAAAATATCTCGTGGTGTATGCTCTGGTTCCATTCATTCCAATCAGCCAGTCAGCCTGTGCCCTGCACACCGCAGCCATACAGAGATTCTTATATTCTTCCTCACTTTTCATTGTCTGAAAACCTTTCTGAATGGCGGCATCTTCCATCGAGCTGATCCACAGACGTTTCACTGGTTTCCTGCATCCGGCAAGCACATACACCCTTTGAAAGATCAGTTCTCCTTCTCTTCCTGCATCACAGCCATTGACCAGATACTCCACATCACTTCGATTCATCAGAGTTTTTATGACTTCAAACTGCTTCTTTTTATCCTTGGAAACTTTCAGCTTCCATGCTTCTGGAAGGATTGGCAGATCATCAAACTGCCATTTTTCATATTTCGGGTCATATTCCTCTGGCTGTGCGTATTCTGCCAGATGTCCTAAGCACCAGCTGACAATACAGCTTTCTCCCTCCAGATAACCGTCCTCCCTCTTATAAGCGGACAGATTTTTCGCATAACTTTGTGCTACACTTGGCTTCTCTGCGATCACTAAAAATTTAGACATAATCCTTTCCTTTCTACCAAAAAAGGCAGCCAAGATTTCTGGCTGCCCCTGTCCTTATTACTGTTTCCATCTTTTAAAAACGCTTATTCTTCTTTTTCATCGTCCTCTTCATTTACATACGGACCGTCTGAAAATTCAAGCTGTTCACTTACATAATCTTCGTCCTTACTGCGTCCATGTTTCTTATAGACTGCGATTCCTGCAAAGCCTAAGATTGCTGCAACTACGATAGCTGCAAGACCTTTCACATTCATTCCGCTTTTCTCTTCTTTCTTCACTTTGGTTTCCTCCTCTGCTGCTGGTGTAGTCTCCGGTGTGGTTTCCGGGATCACTACGGTTGATTCTTCAGTTTCCTTGTCTTTTTCTGTTTCATCCAGAAATTCTGCCAGATCGTTCTCATCAACCAGAGACATCATATATACGTTCTCTGTATTACTGGAACGGTCAATGACCATGTAAAAAGTATTCCCCTTTTTCGTCTGGATAGTAAGGAACTGTTTTGTATCATCATTTTCCTTATCATCTACAAGCTGGGCATTTCCCGGTGTAGAAAAAGCAGAATTATTACTCTCTCCGGTAACTCTTCCCGTATCCTCTGCTTTCTCCGTATCTTTATTCTTTTCTGTTGTTGTCTCTTCCACCACCGCTGTCGTTGTCTCTTCTGCCGGTGGATTTGCATTTGCATAAACAGTAGCAATGGACGTTCCCGAAATCATTGTTACCGCCATAGCAATTATCAGAAGTTTCTTTACCACTTTATTCCTCATCGTCTAAAACCTCTCTTTCTGCCACCTGCCCCACAGGTGGTCTGTTATCGCTTTCTTTTTGGGGTGTCTCCTTGGTATCCTCCACTGTGATACCGCCGTCCTCATTCATCTGAATCGTAACGGTTCCTTTCTGAATCCCGTCAAGCAGTACCAGTAACTCCCGGCTGTCCAGTTTCATAGAACGGAAAGATTTGATGATCTCCACATCTTCCATCTGTTGTTTTAATGTATTCTGCCGTTTCAGATGTTCCTGCAGCTCTGCGATCTTATCCTCTGTCTTCTGAATATCATCCAGAATCTTTTTTAATTTCATGTTCATCTGCCTGTCACCTCCTCTAATGCAGACGACCAAATGCCATAAAATGTTCCTGCCAGTAGGCACTTGCAATACTTGTGTATTGCACTGGCTTACCACAATGGATCATCATGTTATTGCCAACATAAATTCCAACATGACTCGCTCCACCTGTGTTATAAGTGCCCTGGAAGAAGATCAAGTCTCCCGGTTTTGCTTCCGATGGAGATACCTGCGAACAGTGAGAACGAAGTCCGTCGGCAGTACATCTTCCAATATTCCACCCATTTCCACAATTATTGATAACCCAGCTTACAAATCCGGAACAATCAAATCCACTTGGTGAATAACCACCCCAGACATAAGGAACTCCCAGATATTTCTCTGCTTCCCGGATCATCTTTGCAAACTGTGGATCAGATAAAGCATCTGTCGGTATGGTATAACCAAATCCTCCACTTCCGGTAGGTATGCTGTTTAAGTCAAACAGGTAATCACGATTTCCATAATATTTGTTATATGCATCGTATCTTTCCTGTTCTTCTTCCGTCATGCGGCTTCTCAATACGGTATCCAGATTGCGGTTTGTCATCGTCACATCCAGACGGTTTACTTCTTTCGTTGTCGTAACCTGCACTTCCTGGCTTCCATTGCTGTCTGCTATGTATGCCTCCCATGTCTGGTGCCCATGTGCGGAAGCTGCTGCATGATTATCATAATAAACATCAAACTGAACACCATATCTTGCAAAAGCTCCGGTATCTTCTACTACATATTCCACACCATTCATAATGACATGGGTTCCCATCGGTACAAAAGGATTCGATGCATCTACTGCGATCGTATGATTAGCTGTCGGCATCGCACCGCTGGCTGTCGGTCCTCCACTCCACTGCCCACAGCAGATGGAGCAGTTACAATACCCACTGGTGACAACCTGTCCCAGTGATTCTCCTACCCGGACTGTCTTTGTTTCGGTAACTGTCTCTCTGGTAGAATCTGTCGTAATGCCATACTGCTGACGGAAAATGGACTCTATCTCCTCTGCCACTTCATCATAAGTAAAACCACCGTATTTTACTGTCAGATAGGAGATCAGCTGATATGGATTATGACCGATCTCATCAATCTGGTACCGGTATTCATCGTAATCCGGATGCGTGGATTCCATCTGATTGATCTGCGTATTTAAGGCTTCTTCTAATGCCCGGTATGCATTTTCAGCGGCATAAATGTCCTCATCTGTACTGGAATAACTGGTGGAAATAATGGCAGACGAAGCTCCCTGCAAGGATGCATTGCAGCTGGTAAAACTTGCTGCAATCAAGACAAAGATCAATCCAAAGATAGCAACTGTGGCAAAAATCCCACGGTTTTGTGCCGCAATCATTTTGACTGCATCTTTTGCTTTCTCTGTAAATTTCTGTGCTGAAGTAATCGCCGCATCCTTTACCTTTTTGCTCTGCTTTGCTGCCTGGTACTGTTTCTGATAGCGTTTTTTCTGGAACAGCTTTTGCAATGCAGATTTTCTTTTCTGCTCCGCTTCCTTCTTCACCATATTTTTTGCTTCATTTCCATAAACAGATTCAAACATCAGCCTGCTTTTTTCTGCTTCATCCAGAACGCTTTCTTTCAGTCTTTTTGACTGTTCCCTCCTTTGCTTTAAGCGTTCCCTTGTATAAATGGATTTTCTTGCAAGGCTTTCCCCTGCAAGCTCTGCCCGGTGTGCCCCTTCTACCGCAGCATTATCCTCTTCTGCCTCATGGGTTTTCCAATGAGCCGCCGTAGCCGCAGCATCTTTCACGGCAGATGCAGAACTTCGGATACCGATACCGGCTCCATGTACCATGCCATCACTTTCATCGCCAAACGATAATCTGGAACTCTTTTTCCGCTGTTCTTTCAGCACACGTTCCCGCTTCGATTTGCCTTTGATCTCCTCCGAAAATCCATCCAGAGACTCTTCTGCCACTTCTGAAGTTTCCCTGTACCGGGCAGCTTCTCTCTTTGCCGTCTTGCTTTCTTCGGAAGCCTCCTTTTCCTTCCGTCTTTCTTTTGACGCATAATCTCTGACCATCTTTTTCTTACGGAGATCCCGGCTGTCTGCAACCGTTTCCAGATAAGCCCGTTCTCCCCTTGGCTGTCCACGGATGCTCTCACTGCGAAATGCGGATTTCGTTGCAGCTGTGCTTTCATCGGCTACTTGTTCCCTATCCAGTTCTCCATCTATATCTTGTTCTGACTTCTCATCCAGTACAGATTCTCTACTATATCTGGTTTTTTTTGAACTTTGCTCCGGATGTTCTGTTTCCCTTTTTTCATTGCTATGCTCACGCCTTCTCTTACTGAAATCCAGTTCATCCTTTTTTTCACTACGGGAAACCTCTGTATCCATGTCCCGTCCAGTGATCCTTTTTTCTTCTTTATTCCGAAGATTCTCTTCTCTAAGACCATCACGGCTCATCTTCTGGACGGTTTTATCTCTCGCCTTATACTCATGCTCCTGCAAATCTCACCATCCCCTTTACTGTTTACCTGTTATTCTGCTTTATCCTGATAGTTCTCCCATTTTTCCAGTACCTCATCTGCCAGTCCTGCAATGGAATCTGTCAGCTTGTCTGTAAGTCTTTCACTTAATGTTCCTCTTGCAGCCAGACAGGAAGTAATCCCCATAAAGTCAATCAGTTCCGCTAAATACAGCAGATCATCTAACATCTCGCCAAACACCTCCTCCCCGTTACTGTCCTTTCCTTTTTCTAAAAGTTCTTTATAATTGTCTGCACAGATCCTCTCTGCAAATACACAGCAAGGTTTTCCATTGCATCTCTCAAAATTCGTATAATCTCTCATGTAGTAATCCTCCATTTCATTTTTGGGCAGAAAAAAGGCCGGAAATCCTTTCCCGGCTCATCCCCTGCTTTTGTTCTATTTTGTTTTTTATATTTTTTAATCGTCTCTTTCTCCGATACCAAGTTTTTTACGCTTCTCTACCTCATCTGGCTTAGAAGTCATCAACGCATACAGCATCAGAGAATTATCAAATTTATCCTTAAACGGGATAATGGTACTGCCATAAAAGACCAGTCCCTCACCTTCTCCACTGTTGGTAACATAAGAAAGCTGATGTGGTGAAATGTTCAGCTGCTTTGCAAGAATCTGCCTGTCACCGGATGCCTGGTTTAACATCAGGATAAAGTCAGAATTTTCAAAGATATTTTCTATCTCACGGCTGGCAAGCAGGTCTTTTACATTCTGTGTGATACCCGTCGGAATACCGCCCCATTTACGGAATCGCTTCCAGATCTCCACGCTGTACGAAGCTGTCTGCTCTTCTTTTAAAAGCAGATGAAATTCATCAATGTAATATCTGGTACTCTTATTCGCTGAACGGTTAATCGTTACTCTGTTCCATACCTGATCCTGTACGATCAGCATACCAAGTTTTTTCAGCTGTTTTCCTAAGTCTTTGATGTCGAAACATACCATGCGGTTATTCAGTTCCACGTTGGTTCTGTGGTTGAATACTCTCAAAGAACCATTAACGTAGATTTCCAATGCAGTCGCAAGACGCTGTGCCTCCTGCTCTTTCTGCTCACGGAGAAGATTATATAAATCCTCTAAGATCGGCATCTTTTCCGGTACTGGGTCAGAAAGAAAGTCCTGATACACCAGACGTACACAACGGTCAATAACTGTTTTTTCTACCGGCTCCAGTCCATTCTTCCCACCAACTACCAGCTCACAAAGAGACAGGATAAAGTCAGACTTTAAGGAAAGTGGGTCATCATCATCTGCGTAATCCAGATTGATGTCCATCGGATTGATATAATCATGGCTGGTCGGTGAAATGCGGATAACCTGTCCATGAAATGCCCGGAACAACGGATAATACTCCCCTTCCGGATCGCACACGATAATGTCATCTTTTGTCACGATAAATGCGTTGGTAATCTCACGCTTTGCCGCAAATGACTTACCGGCACCCGGTGTACCCAAAATCAAACCATTCGGGTTTTTCAGTTTCTTTCTGTCTGCCATGATCAGGTTATTGGAAAGGGCATTTAAACCATAGTAAATGGATTCCCCGCCCATAAACAATTCCTGTGTGGTAAACGGAACAAAGATTGCCGTAGATGTTGTGGTAAGTGCCCTTTTGATCGGCACAAGATTCATAGCAAGTGGCAGGCAGCTCATAAGCCCCTGCTCCTGCTGATAATCCAGACGTTTCAATGCACAGTTATATTTCTGTGCAATACCGGCAGTCTGGAATACGACATTTTCAAGCTCCTGCTTTGTCTCTGCCGTATTTAAAAACAGTGCCGTTACAAGGAACATCCTCTCATTCCTGGACTGTAAATCTTCCAGAAGTCTCTTGGCTTCTCCACCATATGTATTTAAGTCTGATGGGATAATGTCCATGTCATATCCGGCACGGACTGCCTTTTTCTGCTCCTCAATCTTCATCCGGTTAATATCGGTCACCTTGCTCTTTACCAGCTTGATCGCTTTCATCTGGTCAATGGACTGGATATGGAAATTCACCATAAGGTTACTGTCCATCTCCAAAAACTCTGCCAGCATCTTGTCCGTAAGCTCTGGGGCAAGAATCTGAAGATAAGAAACGGCTCCTATCGTTCCGCCCATCTGAAAGTCTTTTCCATTCTTAAATACGAAGCTGGTCGGTGCGATATAATCCTTTGTGCTAAGACCTGTCCGAAGTACCTCATCATAAGAAAAATGGAAAGGGACTTTACTATCCTGATTAAATGTCTCGTACATGATCTGCAGCCTTTCCGTTCCATTCAGAGGATAAGCTGTCACTCCAAGAATCTTGAAGTTATTCATAATATCCGACTCGATACGTTCCAGCTTCGGTCGTGCTTCCCGGATATTCTCTGCTTCAATACCAAACGTGATATACTTGGTACGCATCAGACCATTATTTCCTTTCGCCAGCTGATTATTAAGCATCTGTGCAAACTCCATACGCAGATCATCAAACTCATCCTCCTGCGGATTGATATGGATAACCTTTTCATACTCCGCCATGTTGCTGTGCTGATTGATAAAGGAAAGCTGAAAATGAATCGTGCTGTCAAAATAATTTAAGAAGTCACACCAGTTTTCAAAGATCGCATTTTTATCCTCATTCTGAGCCAACTGGTAGTTGATGTCATAAAAACGGATGGTCTTGGAATAAAATTTATCCTGCACCCTGCAGATACCATCTCTCCCCATCTCATGATAAGGAATGGACTGCTGTGCTGTAATCCGTTTATCTTTGGCAGCATTTGCCACTTTCTTTTCTGTGGTACCACCTTTTCCTCCCGAAACCTTCTTCCCTTCTGTCTGCTGTCTCGGCGGTGCTGTATCTGAACTGCTCTTTTTCTTCTTTGCATTTTTCTTTGCTTCACGCATTGCTTGTTTCTCTGCTTTTGCCGCAAACTTCGCTTCTTTTTTCGCATTTTTCTTATCCGCTTTTTCATGCTCTTTATGAAGTTTCGCTTCATATTTCTGTGCCCTTTTCAAAGCCTTCTTTTCCCTGCGGGTCAGCTTTCTGTTTGGTCGGCGTACCCCTCTCTGTCTTTCCAATGCTTCATAGCCTGTTACCATTGGCTCACTGTGCAGTCTGCCGCTTACCGGCTTACTGCTGACCGCCGGATCTGGAATATCTTCTCCACCATCCTCTTCATCCAGCCAGTAATCATTTGGATAACGTTCTTCTTCCAATCTCTGCGGTGGCTGTCTATCGTTTTTTCTTTTTAACACTCTTCTGTCCTCCCTTCTTTTTTCTGACCATGATAAATTTCTTCTCATACAGATTTTCCATCTGATACTTCCGTACCGGAGGACGGATAAATTTCACGGTGATCATATTTTTCAAAACCTTTTCTAACGGAAGTCCATCCTTTTCATACATGGCAAATAAAAATGCCGGAAGCATCAAAAGGCACATCCCGGTCGCTGCGTTACTGGAACCGATGATCCCTCTGGTAAGGAAATAAAACGGTACTCCCACTGCCGCCGCAATCCCAAAACAGATCAGCTGCCGTTTGGTCAGATTGAAGATGATCTTATTTTTGACCTTGGTTAAGTCTTTAGGCACTGATACAAATGCCATTGTCAGTTCCCCCTTTCTTAGTGAGCGTTGAATATACTACGGGCAAAGTTTCCTGTTTTCATCAAACTGAAACAAAGGATCACCGTGTATGCCATCACGCCGAACAATGCAGAATGTATGTTATCTGACATCTGGATATTCGCTACTAAGACTGCGTAAATTCCCACGCAGACCATCATAAAGAATCCCTGAAATGCCAGTGCAAACAATCCACGAAGATAGTTATTTCCAATCTGCCCCCATTCCCGGTTAGACATAGTTGCAAATGGAATAGCTCCAACGGACGAATAGAGATAGATTTCAATCATACGCCCATACAAAATCACTGTAATAAAGACTGAGATAACCTTCATACACAGGCTCACAAGCATCGTTTCCAGTGCCAGTATGACAAGTTCACCGATTTCCATAGATTCCATTGCCGTTTCCATCGTGGTAATCATCGTATCTATATTGATCGCTGTATCGGAACTGATGACACCAGCGGCCCGGCCCACTACTGACTGCCCGACATCAAATACCGCCATGGTAATCGTGAATGTATGGCTGACGATCCAGACTGCCACCCACATCTTGAAAAAATATTTAAAGAACATCCATGTATCAATGTCATGCATATTGTTCTTTTCTGTTAACATGGAAATCAGCTCATAACAAAGCACAAAGGTAATAATCATACCGGCAATCGGTACAATGACCGAATCGGAAAGATTTTGTATCATGCTGTAAATGTTCCCATTCCAGCCCTGCGGTGTCTGCCCAACCTGAGCAGCAATCTGACCGGTCTTTTCATTGACATCGGTATACATTGTTGTCAGGTTGGAACTTACCATGCCTGTCAGAAGATTCCTCATCCATTCTTCAATCGCTTCAAATATCCGATCCATGAGTCATCTCCCTCCTAAGTTTCTCAGCTAAACAAACCGGAAAGTAACGGTACAAGCTGGGTGCCGATCAAAACAACACCACCTCCCGCCATCAGCTGCTTAATCCCCTGGGATTTTGCACCCGGATTGTCGTTTCCGTAACCTTCCAGCAGGTTGATGACACCCCATACTGCAAGACCAGCTCCGATCGCTACTACAAGAGTCTGTAAAATATTAATTGCCTGATTAAAAAACGCCATAGTCGTTGTCTCCTTTCAAATCATTGCTTTTTCTCGGTTTCTATCTATGTTTTAAGAAGTCTCTTCCGGCTCTGCCCTTATGGGCGGCCTTTCATGATCTCTCAAATCCATCACCTCCCAAAAGGGCAAAGAAAAAAGAG
>OGZL01003206.1_pt1 | contig 11549 bp, 10 predicted proteins | sample 1576761 | NCBI WGS metagenome assembly OGZL01 (sample SAMEA3541595, study PRJEB24748) | human gut metagenome | biome: human gut; feature: human-associated habitat; material: faeces | place: China | collected 2012
TTTGTTAGCCAATCTGTACAATCCGGCAGCTTATGAATGGGCATGGCTGAACTGTAACTTTTGTCTGCCCTTTTTTCGTCTGTTCAATTTACAAGAGGGCTCTTTTTAGGCTATGATTTTAAAAATTAGTGTGCACGAGGAGGGACAGAATGGACGACCGGATCAGAGAAAAACTGAGAGAATTTCTACTGGAATGTTATGGAGAAGACATCAATGAGGCAACTGGTCGCAAAATATCAGTAGAAGGTAACTGTGAAGGTACGGAACAGTTACAGTAGAAGAATACCTGTCTGCAGATCATAAACGGATGTAAAGTAAGGCGTAAGTTGTGGAAATGAGACTTGCGCCTTTTCCTATATGGAGGGAAAGCGAAAGAAAGTGGTGGATCAACGGATTCACAAAATCTTCACAAAAGAATTAGCACTCACCTATTGACAGTGCTAACGATGCGTGTTATAGTGTCTATAGAACATGAGAACAGAGTGTTCTACGAAAAAACAGGTAACTGTTCCGTATAGGTTCAGGTACTTTATACGTAACTATTCAGTACAGGTCGAAGCATTTACTGCAAAGACCTAAGAAAATGATTCAGTAATGCAAAATCCCATCGGCGAAGCCGATTTGGAATGGATTTTGCATCGTAACTGTGAAGGTACTGAACAGTTACCTTTATACGAAAACAATAGAAATGATTTTATGATGATTACAGAGGATACCATGAGTAGGAGGTGGGCTTATGAATATCAATAAATTTACACAGAAATCAATGGAAGCAGTACAGAACTGCGAGAAGATTGCCAGTGATTACGGCAATCAGGAAATAGAACAGGAGCATCTCCTGTATAGTCTTTTAACCCTTGATGACAGTCTGATCACCAAGATGATCGAAAAGATGGAAATTGATCCGCAGACCTTTTTGAACCGGGTGGAGGAGCTGATTGAGAAGCGTCCGAAGGTACAGGGCGGTCAGCCTTATGTGGGACAGTATCTGAATAAGGTGCTGATCTCTGCAGAGGATGAGATGAAGGTGTTTGGTGATGAATATGTTTCAGTAGAGCATTTATTCCTTGCCATGATCAAGCATCCAAGCTCCACCATGAAGAATCTGTTTAAGGAGTTTGGAATTACAAGGGACACCTTTTTGAATGCGCTGGCTACCGTACGTGGAAATCAGAGAGTAACTTCGGATAATCCGGAAGCAACCTATGATACCCTGGAGAAGTACGGCCAGGATCTGGTGGAAAAAGCCAGAGGTCAGAAGCTGGATCCGGTCATCGGACGTGATGAGGAGATCCGGAATGTGGTTCGTATTCTGTCCCGTAAGACGAAGAACAACCCGGTTCTGATTGGTGAACCCGGCGTTGGTAAGACCGCCGTTGTGGAAGGACTTGCACAGCGGATTGTAAATGGTGATGTTCCGGAAGGATTGAAGAATAAGAAGATTTTTGCGCTGGATATGGGTGCATTGGTTGCAGGTGCGAAGTATCGTGGTGAATTTGAAGAGCGTCTGAAAGCTGTGCTTGAGGATGTGAAGAACAGTGATGGTGAGATCATCCTGTTCATTGATGAACTGCATACCATTGTGGGTGCGGGGAAGACAGACGGTGCGCTGGACGCCGGCAATATGCTCAAGCCGATGCTGGCCCGTGGTGAGCTTCATTGTATCGGTGCGACCACACTGGATGAATACCGTCAGTATATTGAAAAGGATGCGGCCTTGGAACGTCGTTTCCAGCCGGTTATGGTAGAAGAACCTACCGTAGAAGATACGATTTCCATTCTTCGTGGTCTGAAGGATCGTTACGAGGTATACCACGGAGTGAAGATCATGGATAATGCACTGGTCAGTGCTGCCGTTCTTTCGAATCGTTATATTTCGGATCGTTTCCTTCCGGATAAAGCGATTGACCTGGTGGATGAGGCCTGTGCGCTGATTAAGACAGAGCTGGATTCCATGCCGACGGAACTGGATGAGCTTCGTCGTAAGGTTTTACAGATGGAAATAGAAGAAACTGCTTTGAAAAAGGAAGATGACCGGTTGAGTCAGGAACGTCTGGAAACCCTGCAGAAGGAGCTTGCAGAGCTTCGTGAGGAATACTCCAACCGTATGGCGCAGTGGGAGAATGAAAAGGCTTCCATTGAGAAGCTGCACAAGATCCGTGAGGAAATTGATAATGTGAACAATCAGATTGAGATTGCACAGCGTGAAGGCGACTATGAGAAGCTTTCGGAATTAAGCTACAGTACGCTTCCTTCCTTGAAGAAGCAGCTGGAAACAGAAGAGGAGCAGGTGAAGAATAAGGATCTTTCGCTGGTTCACGAGAGTGTATCCGAGGAAGAAATCGCCAGAATCATTTCCCGTTGGACGGGTATTCCGGTAGCCAAACTTACTGAGAGCGAACGGAATAAGACCCTGCATCTGGATGAAGAGCTACACAAACGTGTTGTCGGACAGGACGAAGGGGTTACGAAGGTAACCGAGGCCATCATCCGTTCGAAGGCAGGAATTAAGGATCCCCGTAAGCCGATCGGATCGTTCCTGTTCTTAGGACCTACCGGTGTTGGTAAGACAGAGCTTGCCAAAGCTCTTGCAGCTGCATTGTTTGATGATGAGAACAATATGGTTCGGATTGATATGAGTGAGTATATGGAGAAATACTCCGTGTCCAGACTGATCGGAGCGCCTCCGGGATATGTCGGATATGAGGAAGGTGGACAGTTGACTGAAGCAGTCAGAAGAAAACCTTACTCCGTTGTCTTATTTGATGAGATCGAAAAAGCACACCCGGATGTATTTAATGTTCTTCTTCAGGTGTTGGATGACGGACGTGTTACCGACTCGCAGGGTCGTACAGTGGACTTTAAAAACACGATTTTGATTATGACTTCCAACATTGGAGCAACATACCTGTTAGACGGTATTGATCAGAATGGTAACATTAAACCGGAAGCGGAAGAGATGGTTATGAATGATCTTCGTGCCCATTTCCGTCCGGAGTTCTTAAACCGTCTGGATGAAACGATCCTGTTCAAGCCTTTGACGAAGGATAACATCGGTGGTATCATCAAACTGATCATTGCCGATCTGAATAGGCGGCTGGCAGACCGGGAGCTTACCGTAGAGCTTTCCGATGCAGCAGAGAAATTCATTATCGATCAGGCTTATGATCCGGTATATGGTGCAAGACCTTTGAAGCGTTATATCCAGAAATATGTAGAAACCCTCTCTGCAAAGCTGATTCTGGAGGATAAGGTCGATCAGGGAGATATCATTTACATTGATGTGGATGGTGATCATCTGACTGCAGGTGTGAGGAAACCGTGAGCAGATTAAGGACAGAGATGGCATTACTTTTTAGCATGTTGTAATAGAAAATAAGATCATACCTGCAGGGTAACAGGACAAGTACAGAAGGGAGAAAAGAACCATGGAATTACCACAGGATGCGAATATCCTTTTAAGCTATGTGAATCTGAAGCTGCGTGACTTTTATTCAAGTCTGGATGCCATGTGTGAGGATCTGGACGAAAGCAGGGCGCAGATTGAAGAAAAGTTATCCGGAATCGGGTATGGGTATGATCCGGAGAAAAACCAGTTCGTGTCATGCATGTCATAACGCATACGTGCATAGGATAGAGTGAGATTATGGAAAGGTCTCACTCTATTTTTATGGAAAAAAGTTTCAATGTCTGGTTATGGATGGCGGGAGCGTTTGCTGTCTTGTGTCTTATTGGAAGTGCGGTCAGAGCAGAGAGCCTCGGAACAGTGCAGGTGATTGGAAGTGCGGAAGCGGAAAATGTAAAGAAAATTGCCCTCACGTTTGATGATGGACCGCATCCTGTCTATACCCCGCTTTTGCTGGACGGACTTGCCAAAAGGAAGGTAAAGGCAACCTTTTTTATCACAGGTGAGAATGCAGAGAATTATCCGGATCTGGTAAAACGGATGCAGGAGGAAGGGCACCTGATCGGCAATCATACCTACAGCCATATCCAGCTGACGGCCGAAAACCGCGAAAAATTCAAAGGAGAGCTGGTGAAAACCAATCAGATTATAGAGAATCTTACCGGGGAAGGAGTGACCTATGTACGCCCGCCATACGGAAGCTGGGATAAAAGCTTTGAAAAGGAGCTGAATATGATACCGGTGCTGTGGAGCATTGATCCGCTGGACTGGTGCTGTGATGATGCAGCCTGTGTGGTGCGTAAGGTAGAGAGCGCAGCAGAGGAGAATGCCATTATTCTGCTTCATGATTCGTATCCGTCGACTGTGACAGCAGCATTACAGATTGTGGATGATCTGCAAAAGCAGGGGTATGTGTTTGTTACGGTGGAAGAAATCTTGTTTGATTAGCAGTTGAAAGTCATACAAAATCTGTTGTATACTAAGAGAAGTGTGGGTCTGTATATCAGAGCATACCTCAGAATAAAAGACAGATGGAGAATTCTATATGCATTCACCGTTAGAAATAGCGAAGAATTTTGTTGAAATCGGAATCCATAAGGTAAGGATGTCTGCATTGAAAATGCTGGCACTCGGTATCTTTGCAGGAATTTATATTGCGTTTGCAGGAATTGCTTCAACGACATCCTCTGCAACGATCCAGAACGCATCGGTAGCACGGCTCGTAAGCGCCTGTGTGTTCCCTGCCGGAATGGCGATGGTTCTGATTGCCGGAAGTGAGCTTTTTACCGGAAATAATCTGATTATGATTTCTGTTCTTCAAAAGAAGGTTACCTGGCTTCAGATGCTGAAGAACTGGGGAATGGTTTTTCTGGGGAACTTCATCGGAGCCTCTTTTGTGGCTTTCATGGTGGTTTATGCCGGAATCCCCGAACTGTATGGCGGTGTGCTGGGAGAAAAGATGGTTGCTGCTGCACTTTTCCGTGTAAATCAGTCCTTTGGAGAGGCCTTTGCACGAGGAGTGCTTTGTAATATTTTAGTATGTATTGCCGTATGGGCGGCATTTGCAGCAAAGAAGGTATCCGGGAAGCTCCTGATGAGCTTTTGGCCGGTCATGCTTTTCGTACTGTGCGGCTTTGAACACAGCATTGCGGATATTTATTTTGGAGTATCCGGACTTTTGACAATGGACAAATACGGAATCTCCGCACCGGAGCTTACAACAGCTGCCTTTTTACTTAAGAATTTACTTCCTGTTACCCTTGGTAACATCGTTGGTGGAGCGGGAATTGTAGGCTGTGGCTACTGGGCAGTCTACCTGCGTCATACCCCGGGCTTTGCAGAACCAATTGAGGCAGAGCAGGAAGAAATCGATGGTGCCGAGGAGTATTAAGCCATGGATTTGTTTGAATATATGAGGAATACCAATAAAGAAAAAGAATCCCCGTTAGCGGCGAGACTGCGGCCGTCCACACTGGATGAGGTGGTAGGGCAGCAGCATATCATCGGGAAGGACAAGCTTTTGTACCGGGCAATTAAGGCAGATAAGCTGAGTTCCCTCATTTTTTACGGACCGCCCGGAACCGGGAAAACCACCCTTGCGAAGGTCATTGCGAATACCACACAGGCGGAATTTACCCAGATCAATGCAACCATAGCCGGGAAGAAGGATATGGAGGAGGTTGTCGGGAAGGCCAAAGAGCTGCAGGGGATGTATGGAAAGCGGACCATTCTGTTTATCGATGAAATCCATCGTTTCAATAAAGGACAGCAGGACTATCTGCTTCCCTTTGTAGAGGATGGAACAATTATTCTGATTGGCGCAACCACAGAGAATCCTTATTTTGAAGTCAATGGAGCGTTGTTATCACGTTCTGTCATTTTTGAATTAAAACCCTTGGATCAGGAAGATATCAGGAAGCTGATTTTGCGTGCTGTGCAGGATGAGCAAAAGGGAATGGGGGCATACAATGCCGTGATTGAGGAGGATGCCCTTTCATTTCTTGCACAGCTTTCCGGGGGCGATGCAAGGCATGCCTTAAATGCCGTAGAGCTTGGGATTATGACAACGGAGCGTTCGGCAGATGGGAAGATTCATCTGACCCTGCAGGTTGCGCAGGAATGTATTCAGCGCCGTGTGCTGCGCTATGATAAAACCGGGGACAATCACTATGATACGATTTCTGCTTTTATCAAAAGTATGAGGGGGTCGGATCCGGATGCAGCTGTGTATTATCTGGCAAGAATGCTGTATGCCGGAGAAAGCGTCACCTTTATCGCAAGAAGAATGATGATTCACGCAGCAGAGGATGTCGGACTTGCGGATCCGCAGGCTTTGCAGGTCGCAACGAATGCAGCTCTTGCAGTAGAACGTGTAGGAATGCCGGAGGCGCAGATTATTTTGTCAGAGGCAGCCATGTATATCGCATGTGCGCCGAAGAGTGATGCGTGTGTTAAGGCAATAGGAGAAGCCATGAGCGAAGTGGAACGATCCGGGGATCTCCCGATCCCTCCCCATCTGCAGGATGCCCATTATAAGGGCGCAGCAAAGCTGGGACATGGAACAGGATATCTGTATCCCCATGAGTATAAAAATAATTATGTGAAGCAGCAGTATCTGCCTTATGAGTTAAACGGAAAGGAATTTTATCACCCATCAGGAAACGGCTATGAGGTAAAGATCAGAGAGCACATGAAGAAGATTAGGAACTCTTCCATATAGGTCGAAGCACTTGCTGCTGAGACCGTAAGATGATGATTTGGAATGGATTTTGCATCGTAACTGTGAGGGTACTGAACCAGTTACAAAGATTAAAAACAAGAAGGAACACAGTTTGATGAGTGATAAGCAGAAGAAAGCATTTAAGAAGAAAGTGGTGGAAGGCAGAGAAGCAGAACCGAAAGCTGCGGTGAAGGAACCGGCGAAGAGAAAACCGGTCAATAAGAAAAAAGGAAAAAAGAGTGGAAAGGGCTTTGTTGTTTTATTTATTGTGATCGTGGTGCTTCTGATTGGTGCAGGATCTGCTTTTGTGCTCCTGAACCAAAATAAGGAAATACCCGTTCCGGATACCGTGGAAACCATGATGCAGCCAACTGCAGCTCCGGCACCTGAGGCAACGAAGCTTGGTGACGGTGTACTGGAAAGTCTGGTACAGGGTGGAATGTCCGTGGAAGAGGCTTATCATAAGCGGCCGGAGGAAAAGGTACTGACCGATGGAAATAAGAGTGACTTTGCCAATATTGTAAGCTGCAGGATTGACACGGAAACCGGAAAGATTAAGGTGGTTGCGGAAAGTAATGGAATTCCGGAGAGTGATGACAAATATTATTATCTCTTTGCGATGAATACCTATGACAATGGTTTAGCCAAAGGGGCAGAATATCTTGACCGGATTTATAAGAATGATACCGTGGAGCTTACGACTTCGCTGAATTATAATACGGCTGCAAGTAAGCTTTATAAGAAATTCATAGTTGCAGTGAAAAAGGGTGGCGAATATATCACCCTCAACACGCCGCAGTACATCACGAATCCGGAAGCGATTGCGAAGTACACCGGTGTATACCAGACACCGGCATCCAAGAAGGGACTGCTTGTGGATCCGAATAAGTTAAGAGGAAACGAACTGGATGATCTTGGCGTGAAGCAGGCGGCCTATAACATTCCGGTAGCCCGGATTTTGGGACCGAGTACGAACAGCGCTTATCCGACCATTCATTATAATTATAACGGCAAAACCTACACCTTTAACGGACAGGTGATTGCAGAATATGATCTGGTATTCAGTACGCTGACCTCCAAGGGAATCTGTACGACAGCGATTATTCTGAACAATTATTCCTCCGCATATTCCCAGCTGATTCATCCCAAGGCCCGGGGAGGTGGTTCCGCACCATATTATATGTTTAACGGTGCAGAAGAGGGTGGCGTGGAATACATGGCAGCCATCGGCTCCTTCCTTGCAGAACGTTATTCGGGAAGCAAGCACGGAAGAATTTCCAACTGGGTCATTGCCAACGAAATCAATGCCCGTAAGGAATGGAACTATATGGAATATACCGATGTGGCAACCTACGTCGAGGAATATGCCAAGGCTTTCCGTGTTTTCTATAACGCGATTAAGAGTGTAAGCAGTTCCGCACGTGTCTATATGCCGATTGACCAGCAATGGGATCGGAACATTAGGAACAACACGAACTACGATGGACGGGATATTTTAGATGAGTTCAATAAGAACATTACGGCCGGGGGAAACCTTGACTGGGGACTTGCCCAGCATCCGTATAACGTGCCCCTGACAGAAACCTGTCCATGGAAGAGCTCCAAGTACATTGAACACAATGCCGGCACCTCCATGATGTCTATGGGAAATATTGAAGTACTTGTAAATTACATGAATCAGGATACCTTCCTGAATCCGGATGGTGAGGTCCGCAGCATCCTTCTTTCCGAACAGGGATACACCTCTCAGGGCGGAGAGGCCAACCAGGCAGCAGCCTTTGCCTATGCGTACTATAAAGTGGAAGCTTATGGCGATATTGACGGCTTCCTGTTAAACCGCCAGACGGATGCCCCCGAAGAGGTTGCCCAGGGACTTGCTTTCGGTCTAAACCACGTCGGTGGTGGCACCAAGAAGCAGATTTACAATGTCTTCAAGTACATTGATACACCCGAACATGCCGCCTACACAGACTTCGCTAAATCCATCATAGGCATTTCCAGTTGGAGCGAAATCATTCGATAAATTTTTATAAGAGAAATTTGTATGATTTGAATTAAGATGATATCACAGCGTAGAAAGGGCGCAATGTTTTTTGATTTTGTGATTTTGCGGAGGGGTTAGCCCCGTAGGAATGAACAAAATCAAAAACCGTTGCGCCCGATTCAATAACCTATATATAACCAATATCCAATTACTTACACTTTTAAAACAGTTCCGTAATCAGATACTGATAAATCTCCTGATTCTTTTTCTGCCAGTTATCGCAGATCGAAGCTGCAGTTTCCTCCACCGGTACCGAAATAATAATATCCAGCAGCGTAACCTCCTTATCCTTCGCTGTCAGATGCGCCTCAAATTCCCCCGAGGTTGACTTATAATAATCCGCGAGAATCGATACCTCATTGCGGAGCGTCATTTCATTTTCTTTGAGATACGTGTTAATCTCTTCCTTAATCGTATCGCTGATTTCATTACTGAAGAAATCCAAGGTCTGGCGTCCTTCCTTCGTGATGCTTAAATGCGTCCGGTTCCGGATCGAATGTGCGGTTATCATGTCCGCATCAATCAGCTCGCTGATCACCTGCTGGAGCGTCAGAAAGCTTGTATACTGCTTTTCTAAAATAAAGTCGCTGATCTGCGCCTTCGTCAGTGGAAAATCCACCCGTTGCAGCATATAAAGAATAATTAATTTATAAAGTGTCAATGGATCCTGCATATAGCCTCCCCTGATATGTTTCGTGAATTTTCATCTCGTGATGAAGTGTGTTTAATACCTTCCGTTTATCAAGACTCCACATTGGTGAAAGTAAAAGCTCCTTCGGTGCATCTCCCGTAAGCCGGTGTACAACGATATCCGGACGAAGATGCTCTAAGCAAAGAATCACCATGGAAACATAATCTTCCAGCGTTTCGTAGGAGTGATAACGGTAAGGTTCATTTTCATATAAAAGCCCAAGATCAGTGTCTTTTAAAATATGAAGTAACTGTAATTTAATACCCCATATGGGCTGCGTATCCAGATAGGAAATCGTCTGCAGCTGCATACTTGCGGTTTCACCGGGCAATCCTAAGATTACATGGGTAATGACCGGAATCTGTAACCTGTGCAGTGCCGTAACCGCATCTTCAAAGCAGGAAAGCAGATAGCCTCTGCGGATAAAAGAGGCTGTCTTTTCGTGAATGGTCTGCAGTCCCAGCTCTACCCAGATGAATTTATCCGGATAGCGCTGTTTTAAATCCTGAAAAAGCTGTAAAACCTCCGGTGGAAGACAGTCCGGTCTTGTAGCAATTGAAATGCCTGCAATCTGCGGAAAGTCAAGCACCGCCGTATATTTTTGCATAAGCTCGTCAACAGAAGCATACGTGTTTGTGTATGCCTGGAAATATCCAATATAACGATTGCCGGGATGCTGACAGGTCATCTGCTCCAGATAGGAATGGATGATGTGAGCCATGCTCTGATTCGAAGTAAGAGACATGGAAAAATCCCCACTTCCTGCACCACTGCAAAAGATACAACCCCGCCGGTCTAATGTTCCATCACGGTTCGGACAGGTAAAACCGGCGTTTAAGGCAATCTTTGAAAGCTTCTCGCCGTAGGTGTTTTTGCAGTAGGCGTTCAGGGAATAGTAGGGCTTTCCATGCCAGAAAGTCTGGTTGTTCATTATTTTACAATATGTTCCTTTACTGCGGCTGCAACGACTTCGGCAACCTTCGGATTAAATGCTTCAGGCATAATGTTGTCATCGCTTAATTCGTCATCCGGAACGAGAGAAGCAATGGCATTGGCAGCAGCCAACTTCATTTCTTCAGTGATCTTTGTAGCACGTCCTTCCAGAGCACCCTTAAAGATACCTGGGAAGGCAACGACATTGTTGACCTGATTCGGGAAGTCACTGCGTCCCGTACCAACTACGCGGGCACCGGCAGCCTTTGCAACATCCGGCATAATTTCCGGAACCGGATTTGCCATGGCAAACAGAATGGCATCCTTATTCATGGAAGCGACCATTTCTGCAGAAACAATACCGGGAGCGGATACACCAACGAAGATGTCAGCATCCTTCATGGCATCTGCAAGCGTACCGGTCTGCTGCTCAAGGTTGGTAACCTCGGTCATTTTCTGCTGCATCCAGTTTAAACCTTCGGTCTTTTTGGAAACGATACCGACCTTGTCACACATGGTAATATGCGGAAAACCATAGGTTAAAAGGAGTCTTGTGATAGCAACACCGGCACTTCCCGCACCGTTTACAACGACACGGCAGTCCTCTTTTTTCTTGCCGACAACCTTTAAGGCATTGATGATTCCGGCGAGAACGACGATGGCTGTACCGTGCTGGTCATCATGAAATACCGGGATATCGAGAATTTCTTTTAAACGTTCTTCAATTTCAAAGCATCTGGGAGCACTGATATCTTCCAGATTGATACCGCCATAAGCAGGTGCAAGGTAGGTCACAGCCTTGATAATTTCTTCGGTGTCCTGGGTATCCAAGCAGATCGGAACAGCGTTTACTCCACCGAATTCCTTGAACAGTACGGCCTTTCCCTCCATAACGGGCATGGCGGCGTAAGGACCGATATTGCCAAGACCAAGGACTGCGCTTCCATCGGATACGACAGCGACAGTGTTGGCCTTCATGGTATATTTGTAAGCAGCTTCCTTATCCTGTGCAATCGCCTTACAGGGCTCGGCAACGCCGGGCGTGTATGCAATTGAGAGATCTTCTCTTGATTTAACAGGGACTTTGGATACGACTTCCAGCTTGCCGTTCCACTGTTCATGAAGCATGAGTGCTTTTTCTGAAATATTCATAGTAGCTTCCTTCCTTTGCTTATGTAATATATATTTTTATTGTAGTATAAAATAAGAAAGTTTTCCAGTATTACTTTACAAGGATAGAGTATAATGTTAATAT
>OGZL01003216.1_pt1 | contig 11519 bp, 10 predicted proteins | sample 1576761 | NCBI WGS metagenome assembly OGZL01 (sample SAMEA3541595, study PRJEB24748) | human gut metagenome | biome: human gut; feature: human-associated habitat; material: faeces | place: China | collected 2012
CATATATATCTCCGTCTTGCCGAAGCTACGGGCGAGGTTATGGTATGCGCCGTTATAAACGGTGAGGATTTGCCGCACAAGAATGAGCTGATTAAAAGGCTTACCGAAATACCCTCGGTTAAGAGCATAGTTTTAAATATCAACCGTGACAGGACCAATGTAATTCTCGGTAAAGAGTGCGTGACTGTTTGGGGAAACGACTGCATATATGACGTGCTTTGCGGAGTTAAGGTCAGATTGTCGCCGCTGTCGTTCTATCAGGTAAACCACGATATGGCACAGCAGCTTTATGAAAAGGCGGCAGAGTATGCCTGTCTCAGCGGCAAAGAGACCGTGCTCGATATGTATTGCGGAACGGGCACAATAGGTCTTTCCATGGCAAAAAAAGCAAAGAGGATAATAGGGGCGGAGATAGTTCCGGAGGCTGTGCTTGACGCAAAGCGCAACGCCCTCGAAAACGGCATAGAAAACGCCGAATTTATATGTGCCGACGCAGGAGAGGCGGCACAGGAGCTGTCGTCACGCGGAATAAAGCCCGATGTGGTGCTGCTTGACCCGCCGCGCAAAGGCTGCTCCGAAATGCTTTTGGCGGAAATCGTAAAAATGTCGCCCGAACGCATAGTTTATGTGTCGTGCGACCCGTCTACTCTCGCAAGGGACTGCTCTAGGCTCAAAGACCTCGGATACGAGACAAAACGGCTCGCCGCCGCCGACCTTTTCCCCCGTACCGTTCATGTGGAGAGCGTTGCATTGCTTACAAAGCAAAAATAAGGTGTATTTGTTTTTTACGGTCTGTGCTTGACAAATGTGCTATATTGATGATGATATGACTTTTTGTGCCCGAAAAGCTACTTAAATTAAAAAGACCTGAATTGTCGGAAAGGATAAAATTATGGAAGCTATCGAAAATATGAAAACGAGAAGAAGTATAAGAAAGTTTAAGCCCGACGCAGTACCGCAGGAGCTTATGGATAAGATTATCGAGGCGGGACTTTATGCGCCGTCGGGTATGAATAAGCAGTCGCCGATAATCATTGCCGTTACAGACAGAAAAATGCGCGACGAAATATCCGAAATGAACCGCGAAATAGGCGGTTGGCAGGAGGGCTTTGACCCGTTTTACGGCGCGCCCGCAATACTTATTGTGCTGGCAAATAAGGAGTGCCGCACAGCTGTTTACGACGGCTCGCTTACAATGGGAAACCTTATGCTTGCCGCACATAATTTCGGACTCGGATCATGCTGGATTCACCGCGCAAAGGAGGAATTTGAATCCGAAAAGGGTAAGGCGATTCTCCAAAAGCTCGGTATAAACGGCGAATATGAGGGGATAGGACATTGTGCCTTAGGCTATGCCGACGAAGAGCCGAAGGAGCATATCATAGCCGAAAACCGCGTTTACCATATCAAATAAAGCGAAAAATTACTGCTTAAAACAGATGATTTATAAGTAAAAAACAGCCGTCCGAATCAGGCTTTCGGACGGCTGTTTTTATGTGTTATGTGTGTTATATGGCTTTAAGAGCATTATCTATGTCGGCGATTATATCGTTTACATTTTCAATGCCGACGGAAAGTCTTACGAGGTCGGGGGTTACGCCGCATTCCGTGAGTTCCTCGTCAGAAAGCTGACGGTGAGTGGAGCTTGCGGGGTGAAGAACGCAGGTTCTCGCATCGGCGACGTGTGTGACTATGGCGGCAAGCTTTAATGAGTTCATAAACTGTTCGGCTTTTTCTCTTCCGCCTTTTACGCCGAAGGAAATTACACCGCAGGTACCGTGCGGTAAATATTTTTTGGCAAGCTCGTAATCCTTGCTTGATTTAAGCCCCGGGTAATTTACCCAAGCGATTTTATCGTTCTTTTCAAGATATTCGGCAACCTTTTGTGCGTTTTCGCAGTGGCGTTCCACACGTACCGCGAGCGACTCAAGACCTATGTTCAAGAGGAACGAATTAAACGGCGACGGAGTTGAGCCGTAATCGCGCAAAAGCTGTGCCACTATCTTTACGATATAGCCGTTTTTGCCGAAGTCCTTAGCGTATGTAACTCCGTGATAGCTCTCATCCGGAGTTGTAAGTCCCGGGAATTTATCATTTTGATACCAGTCGAAATTGCCGCTGTCAACGACGCATCCGCCTATTGTAGAAGCGTGACCTTCCATATATTTTGTGGTAGAGTGAGTTACTATGTCTGCGCCGAATTCAAACGGACGGCAGTTTATGGGAGTGGGGAAAGTGTTGTCAACTATAAGCGGAACTCCGTGCGAATGTGCGATTTTTGCGAACTTCTCAATGTCCAATACATCAAGCGACGGATTCGCTATTGTTTCGCCGAACATCGCCTTTGTGTTGTCGCGGAAGGCTGCGTTTATTTCCTCTTCACTCGCTCTCGGGTCAACAAACGTAACGTCAACACCGATTTTACGCATAGTCACGTTTAAAAGATTAAATGTGCCGCCGTAAATAGTGGCGGAGCTTACTATATGGTCGCCTGCACCGAGTATGTTTATAAGCGCAAAGAAATTTGCCGCCTGACCCGATGATGTGAGCACCGCGCCGACACCGCCCTCAAGGCAAGCGATTTTATTTGCGACTGCGTCGTTTGTCGGGTTCGCAAGGCGCGTATACATATAACCCGGCTCAAGGTCAAAAAGCTTTGCCATTTCGGCACTTGTGTCATATTTGTATGTTGTAGATTCATAAATGGGCAGAACTCGCGGCTCGCCGTTTTTCGGCTGCCAGCCTGCCTGTACGCATTTTGTCTCTATTGCGGAATCAGGATTGTATCCCATTTTTTTAATCCTCCAAAAATCTCTTCATAATGTCGGGACCATGCTCTATAAACAGGCCGGTCGTTTTTGCGCTCTCTTCGTTTATAGAGTCAACGCCGCTGTCCTTTTCGTCGTTTTTATGATAAATCATAAACGGTACGGGGTCTGAGGCGTGCGTGCCCGTAACAATGGGAGTCGGATGGTCGGGGAGCACCATTATTTTGTAGTCGTCATACTCCTTGAGTGCGTCGAGAACTATGGGGAGTACGCGCGAATCTATCATCTCAATGGATTTCACCTTGTTTTCGGGTTCGTTTCTGTGGCCGCACTCGTCGGGAGCCTCAAAGTGAATATATACGAGGTCGCAGCCGTTTTTAAGCTCTTCGACGGCGGCTCTTGCCTTGCCCTCAAAGTTAGTATCAATGTAGCCTGTGGCACCTTCAACCTCGGGAGCGGCCATACCGGCGCATTTTGCTATTCCTTTAAGAAGGTCAACCGCCGAGATTATAGCACCTTTTTTGCCGAAGGTCTCGTAAAACGACGGCAGAGCCGGCTTTTTGCCTTCGCCCCAAAGCCAAATTGAATTTGCGGGGTGCTTACCCTCGCTTATTCTCTTTTTGTTGACGGGGTGCTGCATTAAAAAGTAGTAGCTCTCCTTCATCATGGCAATAAGCTCTTTTGCGTTTTCGGAAGAGGAGAGATATTCGCCTATAACTCTGCCCGAAATATCGTGAGGTGGAGTCATATTTCCGAGCTCTGTTGTGCCGTTTGACCAGACAAGGCAGTGGCGGTAGCTGACTCCGGGGTAAAAACGGAATCTGTCGTTCCCGAATTTTTCCTGTACCGATTTGATTATTTCGTGAGCCTCCTCGGTAGAAATATCACCGGCGCAGTAGTCCACCATGGTCTTGTCCTCGTAATTCGGCTCGTCGGAGAGAGTTACGAGATTTGTTCTCAGCGTAACGTCCGTGTCAAGAAGCTCAACGCCCATGCTTGCCGCCTCAAGAGGAGAACGACCGGTGTAGCACTTCTTTGGGTCAAAGCCGAGAACGCTCATATTGGCAACGTCGCTGCCGGGCTTTAAGCCCTCTGCAACGGTTCTTACAAGGCCTACCTCGCCGTGCTTTGCGAGAAAGTCAAGATTCGGTTTTTTTGCAACTGCCATCGGTGTTTTGCCGCCGAGAGCGGGAACGGGGTAATCTGCCATTCCGTCATAGAGAACTACAACGTATTTCATTAGTTTTCACCTTTCATATTATCTGAATTATCAGAGTCCGGGTTGCCGGGCTTAAATGTATCCTCGGGATTTATGCCGACAGCCTTGTAGGGGTCGCTGTGGGCGTTGGCGGAATATGAGCTGCCGGCCGCGTAAGAGCTTTGAGAATCGCCGTTTCCACCCTGTGCGCCGTCCGTAACGGGAGTTATACCGAACGCCTCGAGAGCTACAATGCCGTTTTCAATCGAATATCTCTTGAGGTTCTCATAGTACATGGCAGCCGTAGTCTCAACATATGGAGTGACATATATTGAGAGTATTCCGCCGGTGAGCCCCACCAAAATATACCAGCCTATAAAGCTGAGATACATCGAAAAGAGATCGCCCTTGAAGCCGTTTGTCATTCTTTTGCTTATCTCGATGGCTTCCTTGCCCTTAAGGCGCGGATTGTCGTGGATAACATAGTTTGCCTGTGAGTAAGCGAGAGACTTTATTATGCCGGGAACCACAAACAGAAGCGACCAAAGGAAGGTAAATACATTTACGAGCACACCGGTTACGAGATATGAGCCGTAGTTGTCTATACCCTCCTTATATAGGCTTTTCCATTCGGGGTTAAAGCCGCGTATGTGATTAAGGTAGTAGCCTGATGCGGCTATGGTAAACGGTATAAGCAAAAGAGTAATTATACTGCTTGAATAACCGACTGTTGTCGAAGGGTCGTCGTGGTTTATGGCTGTGGCAATATTTACGTAAATCGAAATTCCGCCGTTGAGCAGATATAAAGCAATCGTTGCGAGCGTCATTTTCCACCAACGCGCATTTTGACCGATAAAGCGTTTTGCCTCGGCCTTTATTGCCGGGCGATTAAGAATTTGTTGCATAAAAGAAACCTCCGTGAATTTCAAATCAATAAAATAATATCATTATAGTAGGGCAAATACAACACTTTTTCGCATTTTGACTTTGTTACCAGCCGCTTATTCCGCCTCTTTGCAGTGCACCCACGATTTTTTCTCGGAGTGCCGGGTATTGCCTTTCGAGAGACGCGAGCAGCTCTTTTGTGCTTTGCCGCTCCGTTACCCCGTCTGCCGGGCATTTGCTTTTGACTATCGGCAGGTCAAGGCTTGCCGCCGCACGCTTTACGTCTTTTTCGTAAGCGAATATCAAAGGGCGTATCAAATACAGCTCTTTTCTCGAAAGAAACGAGACAGGAGAAAAGCACTTAATTGTGCCGCCGTTCAAAAGATTCATCATAAAGGTTTCGGCGGCGTCGTCAAGGTGGTGACCGAGGGCGATTTTGTTGCAGCCGTATTCCTTAGCTGTATCGTGAAGAATGCCGCGACGCATTTTGGCACAGAGGCTGCAAGGATTTTTTTCTTTTCTGATATTGAATATAACGTCCCAAAGGTCGTTTTTTTTTACGACGTATTTTACGTCAAGGCTGTCGCACAGCTTTTGTATTTCCGAATAGTCGCCGTCCATGCCGCCGAAGCGGTAGTCGAGCGTAATTGCAATAACCTCAAAGTGCTTAGGATAAAACGAGCGAAGCCGCGCGAGAGCATATAAAAGGGCAAGCGAATCCTTGCCGCCCGAAACGCCCACGGCGATTTTATCTCCGTCGTCTATCATGTCGTAGCGGTCAACGGCCGCTCTGACAAGGCTCAAAAGTTTTTTCATAAACAGTACCCCGAATTTTAAATGCCTACGAAAACGAAAAAGCGCTCTCCGGTAACCCGGAAAGCGTCGTAATTTTTCGTCCGTATAAAGGTTGCTTTATGCCTCAGACAGCTCTTGTGACCTTGCCTGAACGAAGGCAACGAGTGCAAGCATAAACTCTTTTAGGAGAGCCGTTTACGATAGCCTTAACTTTTTTTACGTTTGGCTTCCAGGTTCTGTTAGAACGTCTGTGTGAGTGAGAAACTTTAATGCCGAAAGCTACGTCTTTACCGCAGAATTCACATTTTGCCATAACGAAGAGCACCTCCTTTAATGATTAGCAAACAGTATTCTAACAGAATACGGAGTAAAATGCAAGCATTTTTTTAAAATTAACTATTTTTATAAAAACTCTTGCTTTTTTTGAACCGATATTATATAATGACGTCAAACGAACATTTGTACGATTGAGAGGTAATTTTAGATGTCCGATAAAAGTAAAGCGCTTGATACAGCCATACTTCAGCTTGAGAAAAAATACGGCTCCGGCACCATTATGCGTCTCGGAGATAATAATGCGCTCAATGTCGAAGCTATTTCGACAGGCTCGATAACTCTTGATTGTGCTACCGGAATAGGCGGCTTCCCGCGCGGCAGGATAATTGAGGTTTACGGCCCGGAGTCATCGGGTAAAACCACACTTGCGCTGCACGTTGTGGCAGAGGCGCAAAAGCTCGGCGGCGAGGCTGCATTTGTTGATGCGGAGCATGCTCTTGACCCGGTATATGCAAAAAATCTCGGCGTAGATGTTGATTCCCTTTTGGTATCGCAGCCCGACAACGGCGAGCAGGCACTCGAAATAGTTGAGGCACTGGCGCGTTCGGGCGCGCTTGACGTAATAATAGTTGACTCCGTCGCGGCTCTCGTTCCGCGCGCGGAAATAGACGGCGATATGGGCGACAGCCACGTCGGTCTTCAGGCCAGACTTATGTCGCAGGCTCTGCGCAAGCTTGCCGGTGTTATTTCAAAATCAAATACAATAATTATATTTATAAATCAGCTCCGTGAAAAGGTCGGTGTGGTCTACGGAAATCCGGAGGTTACAACCGGTGGCCGGGCACTTAAATTCTATGCTTCCATTCGTGTTGACGTAAGGCGCATCGAGCAGCTCAAGGGCTCGGGCGGTGAATTTATCGGATCGAGAACAAGGGCTAAAATAGTTAAAAACAAAGTGGCTCCGCCTTTTAAGACAGCTGAATTTGACATTATGTACGGTGAGGGCATCTCAAAGGTCGGCGAGATAGTTGACCTCGGAGTTAACTACGGCATCATCAAAAAGAGCGGCGCGTGGTTCTCTTACGGCGAGACAAGGCTCGGACAGGGCAGAGACAATGTTAAAAATCTCTTTAAAAACGACAAGGCGCTCTCTGACGAAATCGAGAAGCAGATTCGCGAAAAGATGGCGGAGGAGCACGGTGCGGGAGACGAGAAAAAAGAAACCGCCAAAAACGCCGCCGACGATGACGCGCCCATAGCTTATCGCCCAGTAAAGACCACCAAGACCGCGGCAAGAGCCAAAATCGACGTGGCGGTGGATGACGACGAATGAAACTGAGCTTTAAAGACGGCAGGCAGGGTAAAATACATATATATGTTGACGACGTATATACCCTTACCGTCGATGATACGTTTTGGTTTTCCGAAAAATGGCATAAAGTAAATGAAATTAACGACGAGGAGCTTGCGGACTTAACTTTGTCCGTGAACTCCCGTCGCGCTTTTTTAAAGGGCGCCGAGCTTCTGTCGCGTCGGGCGCACGGCAAGGCGGAGCTCGTGAGAAAGCTTATGCAGAAGTACCCGAGAGAGTGCGCCGAGCAGGCGGCGGATAAGCTCGAAAAGCTCGGACTTATAAATGACGGCGAATTTGCCGATATGCTGGCGCAGGAGCTTTATACGCACCGCAAATACGGCGTCAGCCGTGTCAAACAGGAGCTTTTGAGGCGCGGAATTGACCGGGCTTTAGCCGAAGAAGCGGCTGAAAGACTTGACAAAGACGATTTAAATCGTATTATATTATTGTTGCAAACGAAGTACAGAAATAATCTCGGAGACGAAAAGGGCATAATTCGCACAAAAAATTCCCTTCTGCGCCTCGGCTATTCGTATTCCGACATACGTGCGGCGTTTGAGAGCATAGAAAACGAATCGTTTTGATTACAGCGTGAAAGGCTATGTGTGAGTTTTATGAGTAAAAAAGTCGGTATGATATCTCTCGGCTGTCCCAAGAACCAGGTTGACGGTGAAATTATGCTGTCTAAGCTTGCGGACAACGGCTTTGAGATAACAAATGACGTGGACGGAGCCGACGTGGTAATAGTTAATACCTGCGGCTTTATTGAGGATGCAAAAAAAGAGGCCATTGAAAACATACTTGATATGGTCGAATTGAAAAAAGAAGGCGTAATACGTAAAATAGTTGTCACGGGCTGCCTTGCGGAAAGATACAGGGACGAAGTATTGTCGGAAATTCCCGAGGTTGACGCCGTTGTCGGCATAGGCTCGAATTCTGACATATGTGAGGTATGCGAAAAGGTTTGCGGCGGCGAAGAGGATATTAAAACCTTCGGCGAAAAAACCTGCCTGCCGCTTGACGGTAAGCGTATGCTCACCACACCGTCATATTACGCATATATAAAGATAGGCGAGGGGTGCTCAAACAACTGCACCTATTGTGCAATACCGTCAATTCGCGGAAAATACAGAAGCCGCACGCCGGAGAGCATTTTGGAAGAGGCTAAAACGCTTGTAGACGGCGGAGTAAAAGAACTTATAGTTGTTGCGCAGGACACAACGCGTTACGGAGAGGACCTTTTCGGTAAATGCGCGCTGCCGGCTCTTTTGACATCGCTGTCAAAAATCGAGGGCCTAGAGTGGATAAGAGTTTTATATCTCTATCCCGAAAGGCTCAGCGACGAGATAATAGATACGTTTGCGAATAACGATAAAATCGTAAATTATATGGATATCCCGATTCAGCATTGCAATTCGGATATTTTAAGGCGTATGAACCGCCGCGGCTCAAAAGAGGAGCTTACGGCACTCATAACGAAAATAAGAGAGAAAATACCCGATGTGGTGCTTCGTACTACCCTGATAACAGGCTTCCCGGGCGAAACGGAGGAGCAGTTCTCCGAGCTTTCGGAATTTGTCAAGGAAATGAAGTTTGACAGGCTCGGCTGCTTTGCCTACTCTCAGGAGGAGGGAACTCCGGCGGCGGAATTCCCCGACCAGGTTGATGAAGAGGTCAGGAAAAAACGCGGCGAAATCATAATGGAGCAGCAGTACAATATATTTGAAAAGCTGAATCACGACAACATCGGCAAAACAATGCGCTGTGTTGTTGAGGGCTATGACGGCTATACCGACAGCTATTACGGCAGAACTTGGCGTGACGCTCCGGATATAGACGGCTCTGTAAGCTTTACCTGCGGTTATGAACTCAATGAGGGCGACTTTGTGGATGTGGAGATATTCGACGTAAATGAATACGATCTGATCGGAGAAGTCATATGAAGATGAATTTGCCCAATAAACTGACCGTTGCCAGAATAATAATAACGCCGTTTTTCCTTGCGGCATTGCTTTGGGAAGCACTTCCGCACCGTTTTCTTATCGCAACGGCGATTTACGCCGTCGGAGCGATAACGGACGCCGTTGACGGCCATCTTGCGAGAAAAAACGGTCAGGTGACGAATTTCGGAAAGCTGCTTGACCCGATAGCGGATAAGATTCTCACAACCTCCGCTCTGCTCGCGTTTATGACTATGGGGCTTTGCAATATTTGGATTGTTATGATAGTGCTTGCAAGAGAATTTGCCGTGGCTTCGGTCAGAATGATAGCGGCCGCAGATGGAGTTGTAATTCCCGCCAACAAGTGGGGAAAGGCCAAAACTGTCAGTCAAATGACCTTTACGATTATAATAATGCTTCTTTGCGAGGCGAACTATATAGCCGTAACATCATTTTCAAAAGAGCTTTTTGCGGCGGCGAATACTTGGTTCACATTGCCGCATATTTCAAATTTACTGTTATGGATAACCGCCGCTCTGACAGTAGTTTCGGGTGCTATTTACTTAAAGGACAGTAAAAATGTTATCGATTATTCAAAATAATTGGTGCAAAACACGAAAAATGTGATACAATATATTAAGATGTAAAAATGCATTGATCGGAAAGAGTAGCGATTTTACGCGATTTTCAGAGAGAGGGCACCTGTGCTGAAATGCCCTTAAGGCTGCGTGTCGTGAAGTGCGTCCGTGAGCAGGCGAAGGGAAAAAGAGTATCTTCGCACGTTTTCCGCGTTAAGGATAATGAGTTATAAAACGAAGTGGAACCGCGTACTCACGCCTTCGCAGGATGATTTTTTTCTGCGGAGGCTTTATTTTTTTGCGGGAGGTGTTTAAATGTTTGACCGCTTAAAGGAAGATATACAGTCGGTTAAGGACCGCGACCCGGCGGCAACCTCGACCATACAAATATTGCTTTTATACCCGGGGCTTAAGGCCATCAGAATGCATAGAAGAGCTTACTGGTGTTGGAACCACAATATGAAATTTCTCGGCAGATATATTTCTCAGCGAGCCGCCAAAAAGACAGGAATAGAGATTCATCCCGCGGCAAAAATCGGCAGACGCTTTTTTATTGACCACGGCACGGGAGTTGTAATAGGAGAAACCACGGAGATAGGCGATGATGTAACGCTCTATCAGGGAGTAACGCTCGGCGGTACCGGCAAGGATACCGGTAAAAGACATCCTACAATAGGAAATAACGTGCTGATAGGCGCCGGCGCAAAGGTGCTCGGTCCTTTTAAGGTAGGCGATAATACAAATATAGCGGCAGGTGCCGTAGTGCTTGAGGAAATACCGCCGGATTGCACAGCCGTCGGAGTTCCGGCAAGAGTCGTAAAGCATAAGGGCGTGCGTGTCGATTGCCTCGACCAGATTCACATTCCCGACCCCGTATCTCAGGAGCTTTGCAGAATGTCGCACCGCATAGCGCTGCTTGAAAAAGAGCTGAAAAAATATCAAAAAACCGAATACGAAGAACAAAACGAAAGGAATTACGAGGATGAAAATATATAACACGATGTCACGAAAAAAAGAGGAGCTTAAAACCATAACTCCGGGCGAAGTCAAAATCTACGCCTGCGGTCCCACCGTTTATAACTATATCCATATCGGCAACGCGCGTCCTCTTTGCGTTTTCGATACGTTCCGCCGTTACCTTGAATACCGCGGCTACAAGGTGAGATTTGTTCAGAATTTTACCGATATTGACGATAAAATAATCAAAAAAGCCATTGAAGAGGGCTCCGATTACAAAACCGTGTCGGAAAAGTATATCAAAGAATATTGGACCGACACAAAGGGTATGAATGTGCGTGAGGCGACCGTTCATCCGAGAGCCACCGAAAATATCGACGAGATAATCGATATCATTTCGACTCTTGTCGAAAAGGGCTATGCATATCCCGTTTCAAACGGTGATGTGTACTTCAGCCCGTCAAAATTTAAGGAATACGGTAAGCTTTCTCATCAGCCGCTTGAGGACCTTGAGGCCGGCGCGAGAATCAATGTCGAGGAGCTTAAAAAAGAGCCCATGGACTTTGCACTTTGGAAGGGCGCAAAGCCGGGCGAGCCGTATTGGGAGTCACCTTGGGGTAACGGCAGACCGGGCTGGCATATTGAGTGCTCGGCAATGGTAAGACGTTTTCTCGGCAAGACCATCGATATTCATTGCGGCGGTCAGGACCTCATATTCCCGCACCATGAGAACGAAATAGCACAGAGCGAGTGCTGCAACGGCGTTCC
>OGZL01003226.1_pt1 | contig 11497 bp, 8 predicted proteins | sample 1576761 | NCBI WGS metagenome assembly OGZL01 (sample SAMEA3541595, study PRJEB24748) | human gut metagenome | biome: human gut; feature: human-associated habitat; material: faeces | place: China | collected 2012
CTGCTTGTAAAACTTGCGATTAAAGCCACAGACAATAGCGATATGTACAGCAGGGCGTTCCCCAGTGGGAACTTCCTGTTTTTCGTTGTTTGCATGATGAGCCTGTTCCGCCTGCCAAGTGACCGCTGGCCTTCCTCGCTGTTCCCGCAGGCAGGGCTGCGGCGGGATTTACGCTGAAAATATGCTGAAAAGAGGTCACCCCGATCGGTGGCTTCTTTTTTGCTGCCGCGAACTGTCTGGCTGCGGCAGCGGATAACAGCAATGTCCATTGCGCTTTGTTTTGCCCGGATGCGCACCCGCAGAAAGCTCTCCCTCGTCAAACTGCCCAAAATACGCCCTTAAAAGTTTACTTGACGCAATTCTCAAATCAATATATAATTGGGTCAGAAACCAATCATAGAAAAGGATGATTTCCAATGGCGCGCAGATACGACAGCAAGGAAGCAAAACGGCGGATCCTGACCGCTTGTGTCCGGCTTTTTCTGGAAAAAGGCTACACGAACACCAAGGTTGCAGAAATTTTAAAGGAAGCAGATGTTTCCGCCGGGTCGTTCCAGAATATTTTCCGCACCAAGGACGGTGTGCTGACCGAGCTGATCGGCATGATGTTCAGCAGGCAGTTCGGCGCGGTAAGGCCGCTGGCGGCAAACGCCCCCTCGCCGGTGTACCTCTACGCGGTGGAGACGGCTTTGCAGCTGGCGATGACTGAGCTGAGCGAGAACCTGCGGGATATCTATGTGGAGGCGTACACCTTCCCCGCCACGGCGGAGATCATTCACCGCAGCACCACGGCCGAGCTGCAGGCGGCGTTCAGCGCGTATCTGCCCGGGTGTGCCGAGTGCGATTTCTACGAGATGGAGCTGGGCACGGCTGGCATGATGCGCGGCTACATGGCACGGCGGTGCGACCCCTACTTTACGCTGGAGCGCAAAATACGGCGCTATCTGAGCATGAGCCTGAGTGCGCTGCAGGTCCCCGCGCAGGAGCGCGAGCAGGTCATTGCTTTTGTGGCGGAGATCGATATGCTTGCCGAGGCGCGGAAGGTGGTAGATGCCGTGCTTGCATCGCTGTCCGTGCAGTTTGATCTGAAAGGATAACAAGGTTTGATGACAAGGAGGGAGTAACATGAAAAAATGGCTGATCTGGTGTTTGACGGTGCTGGCAATGGTGTGCCTGATACCGGGGATCGTGTTAAAAGCGGCGGCAGAAACAACCACGGTGCGCTGCAAAAACTGTGGGAGTGTGGAGACACGTGAGATCCTTGGATACAGAAAATATGATTCGAACTCTCATAGGTTTTATGTAGCTGAATGCCAGAACTGCCACAACGATGGCAATGTTACGTATTTAAAGGTACATTCCGGCGGCACCGAAACTCCCACCTGCACCACAGGCAAAACCTGTGAAAAATGCGGCGCGGAATACGGCGTTCTCGGTCACGACTGGGGCGCGTGGACGCCTAACTACGACGGCACGAACACGCACACCCGCAGATGCAAGCGCAGCAACTGCAACGCAGTTGAGACCGCAAGCTGCAGCGGCGGCTATGCGGCCTGCGACAGTCTGGGAATGTGCGAAACTTGCGGAGGGAGTTACTACACGGCGGTCACGCATGGGGCAAGTGGTCATCCGCCGGCAACGGCACACACATCCGCAGCTGCATGAACTACTGCTCCGAAGTTGATACTGCAAGCTGTTTCGGTGGCACAGCAACCTGCACCGCCAAAGCGGTCTGTGAGGCGTGTGGTGGGGAATACGGCGAAAAAGACCCAAATAACCATGATCTGGTGCAGCACGCAGCAAAAGCTCCTACCTGTACGGAACCCGGCTGGGATGCTTACGAAACCTGCTCCCGCTGCGACTATACCACCCGCAAAGAGCTGCCCGCACTGAATCATGATTTGGAGCATCACGCAGCAAAAGCCCCCACCTGTACGGAAATCGGCTGGGATGCCTACGATACCTGCTCCCGCTGTGACCATACCACCTATGCGGAGCTGCCCGCGCTGAACCATGATTATCAGGCTGTTACCGTAGAGCCTACCTGTGAAACAGACGGCTATACCATCTTTACTTGCAGCCGCTGCAAAGACAGCTACACCGCAGACCCGACCAATCAGCTGGGACACCAGTTCGGTGCATGGTCCCCGAACGGAACCGGCGCTCAGAGCGCCAGTTGTCTGCGAGATGGCTGCGCGCACACTGGCAGCACGGATTGCCGGAAGTTTACTTTCCGCACTGCGGAAGGCGAAACGCTGACCTTCTGCCCCGTGTGCGGGCAGGCAGAAAACGCCGCGCAGCTGGAAAAGATCGAAGCGGCAACGGCGTGGGCTAACAGCGGCAGCCTTTCTGCGGAGGATGTGACCGCACGGACGAATGGGGAATACCTGAGTGTGGCCTTTGAGACCGCAGGCAGCCTGACGCAGCCCACCGGCCGGGTAAGACTCGCGCTGCCCGCCGGATTGCTGGAAGGCAAAACGCTTGTGCGCATTGCCCCGGACGGCACACAGACGGAGCTGCCGTTTGAAACAGAGCGCGGAACGATCATCCTTACGCTGGATTTTGCAAACAGCGCGCTGCCCGTAATGCTCTTCCGGCTGGTACCCCAGACCGCCGCCCTCTGAACGCTTTTACAGCGCGCAAACGATAAACCATAAAATGCCCGCCCACCGTGGTTTTCCACAGGTGGGCGGGCATTCTTTTGTGCCTTTTTGGGCATAAAAATACCCCCGGAGGATGCAGCGTTTTTTACGCTGTCTACTCTGGGGGCAGGATAGCAAGCGCTGCGCGGCAGCTCCCGGAAGCGGACACTGTCTTGCTGAAAAAGCACTTCCTAGCGCTGCTCCTCCGGCGGGCAGCAGCTCTCCCGGGGGATGAGCTTGTGCGGCACGATGATCTTTGTGGCCAGAAGGTTCGGGTTCTCGATGTGGTTGATGGTCTGGCTGGCAGCCTCCATGCCCAGCTGGTAGGGGTTGACGTCCACGGTGGTCAGCTGTGGGCTGCCCTGCCCTTTGTGCGGATGCCCCCCCTTGGCAAACCGGACGGGATTGCGCTATAATAGAGCCGTAACAGGTCCACAAAGGTGTGGTAAGGGAGGTGTGGTCATGATCCGGGTGGCGATCGTAGAGGACGACGCGGAGGTACAGGGGGTATTGCAGGAGTATGTCCGGCGGTATACCCGGCAGTACGGGACAGAGTTTGAAGTGACGGTCTTTGCGGACGGGGTGGATATCCTGGAGGATTACCGCGCGGTCTACGACATTATTTTTCTGGATGTGGAGATGAAGCATCTGGACGGCATGACCACGGCAGAGCGCATCCGGCAGATGGATGCAGATGTTATCCTGATCTTTATCACCAATATGGCGCAGTACGCCATCCGGGGCTACTCGGTGGGAGCGCTGGACTATGTGCTGAAGCCGGTGCCCTACTTTGCCTTTTCGCAGCAGCTGCTCAAGGCCGTTGCCCGGCTGGAAAAGCGGGCAAAGCGCTACCTGACCGTGCCGGTGGAGGGCGGGCTGCGCCGTCTGGATACCGCAAGCATCTATTACTTGGAAAGCGAGGGGCACCGGGTGCACTTTTACACCGACGAGGGCGATTTTTCTGCCCCCGGCGCCCTCAAGGCCTTTGAGGAAAAGCTGGCAGACTGCCCCTTTGCCCGGTGCAACAGCGGCTACCTTGTCAATCTGGCACAGGTGCGGGAGCTGCGGCAGAGCACCGTACAGGTGGGCCCCTGCGAGCTGCAGGTCAGCCGTCCCAAGCGCAAGGCTTTTCTTGCCGCACTGACCGACTACATCGGAGGTGAAGGCTCATGACCGCGCTGCCGGATATCCCCCGGCTGTACACCGCCCTTGCCGAGTGTCTGGCGGTGCTGCTGTTCACCCCGGCGCTTGCGCCCCGCTTTTCCAGAGCGGTCACCGTGGGTGTCACCCTGCTGTGGGCGGCGGTGCTGTCGGCCTTTCTGGAGCTGACGGGCAACGTGCCCGGCGGGCTCTGGATCCCCTGCATGGTAACGGCCATCGGGCTTTCCTACTTATATTTATGGGGTGTGTGGAGCATCACCCTGCTGGAAGCCGGGTATCACTGCGCCCGGGCGTTTATTCTGGCAGAGCTTGCCGCCAGCGTGGAGTGGCAGCTGCACTGCGCCCTCTGGCCTGCCCGCAGCGCATGGGGGGCGCTATCTCTGTTGCTGCTGGCGCTGGTGTACGGGGCGCTGTTCGGGGGAATGTGCTATTGGCTGCACATCAGCCCCCAGCCCGCCGGGCACTTGCAGATCGGCGGCAGCGCCGCCCTGACGGCGGTCATGTTGGCGCTGACTGCCTTTGCGGTGAGCAATCTGGGCTTTCTGCCCGGCAGCGAGATCAACATGAGCATTTTTTCCATCCGCACACTGGTGGATTTTTCCGGTGTGCTGATCTTATCTGTGCAGCACGAGCAGCTGCAGGAGAACGCTTTGCACAGCGAGCTTGCCGCCATGGACGAGGTACTGCACCGCCAGTACGAGCAGTACAAGCGCAGCAAGGAGGGCATCAACCTCATCAACCGGCGGTATCATGAACTGAAAGTCCAGCTTGCCCGCATCCGGGAGGAGCAGGACCAGACCAAGCAGAACGCCGCCATTGCTGCCATGGAGCAGAACATCCGCCAGTACGAGGCCGAGAACAAGACCGGCAACCCGGTGCTGGATACCCTGCTCACCGCCAAGACCATGGAATGCCAGCAGGAGAATATCACCATCACCAGCGTAGCGGACGGCAGGATGCTGGGCTTTCTCACCATCCGGGAGCTGTGCACCATTGTGGGTGTGGCGCTGGATAACGCCATTGCCGCCGTGCGCGCCGAGCCGGACCCCGAAAAGCGGCTCATCAAGGTGGCGGTGTACAGTCAGGGTGGCTTTGCCATGCTGCGGTTCGAGCACTATACAGAGACTGCCCCGGCACTGGATGCGGACGGTCTGCCGCAGCAGGGGTCGGACCTGAAAAGTGTCCGCACCACCGTCGGGCAGCACGGCGGCAGCATGACGCTGCACTGGGAAAACAACTGGTGCACCCTGCGGATCTTATTTCCGCTGCCCAAAAACAAATAATTTTTACGGCAGGTATCCCCTGCCGTTTTTTTGTTGTCTGGCAGGGTGCACAAATACAATGTTGCAATATTTGTGTATTAGCACAATAAAAATTGAAAATTTATTGTAACTTTTGCAAACTGTGTATCCAAAACGACAGATTGTGCAAAAGATGATAACGATGCGCAAATATCCGTTATAATGGGTCACAGTTGGGTACGGCCCAAAAAATATAAAAGAATATGGAGGAGACAACACAATGAAGCGCGATCCGAACAACAAAAAGCCCACAAAGTTGCTGACAGCTGTTACAGCACTCTTACTGGCAGTTGGAATAGTGGCAGATGTAGCAATGTTTGGTGTGTTTCCCAGTTCTCTGGACAAGGCATTCCCTGGCCAGAATGGAGACCCGGAATTGCAAAAAACATCTTATGCAAATGGTTTGTCAGTGGCTCAGAAAATCGAGGAGGAAGGCGCGGTCCTTCTGAAAAATGACGGCGCTCTGCCGTTGGCAGGAACAAACCGAAAAATCAATCTTCTGGGCTATGCTTCCGCAAATCCGGTTTATGGCGGTACGGGTTCCGGTGGCAGCAGCTACACTGCAAACCGGACAGATTTTGTAAAAGCCTTTACGGATGCAGGTTTTGAAGTGAATCAAAATCTGGTCAATCTCTACAGCCCCAAAAACAACGAAGGCGGAAATACATTCTCTGTTGATTTTTCCATCCCGGAACTGCCTGCAACCGAGGAATTGGCTAAGAACATGGGTGTGGAGTACCAGTATACTGGAGACTGCTCATTTGAAGCAATGAAGGATTTTTCGGATACTGCTGTGGTCGTGTTCTCCCGCAAGGGCGGTGAAGGCAATGACTTGCCCACTTCGATGGCTGAAAATACCTCGTATGCACCGGATCAGAGCAAGCATTATCTGGAACTGAACAGCGCGGAACAGTCTTTGCTGGAACAGGCAGAAGCGACATTTGATAATGTTATCGTTCTGATCAATTCAGGCAATGCTATGGAACTGGGCTTCCTGAATGATGAAGGCGTTGATGCAGCCCTCTGGATCGGTGATCCCGGTGATGTGGGCACGATTGGAATTGTCAACATTCTGACGGGTGCAGTCAACCCCTCTGGCCGTCTGCCGGATATCTACCCTTATGCAGTAGAAACGACCCCTTCTTACTACAACTTTGATACCTTTGAGTATACCAACTCTAAGGACTGCTTCAAAAACTTCGAAAGTCATCCTGCCTACCTTGTAGAGTATCAGGAAGGCATTTATGTGGGATATCGTTATTACGAAACCCGTGAAAGCTACGATTACACTACCCGTGAAGGAGAAAATCTGACGGGACTTTCCTACAATGATGTAGTGCAGTTCCCCTTTGGCTATGGCTTGAGCTACACAAGCTTTGACTGGGAACTGGAAAACACGATTCCGACTACCGTTACCGCACAGGATACGCTGGAGTGGAATGTCAAAGTTACCAATACTGGCAATGTGGCTGGCAAAGATGTTGTGGAACTGTATTACAGTGCGCCCTATTACAGTGCAGCTGAAGGCGGCAGCGGCTTGCAGAAGGCTGGCGAAGTACTGGGCGGCTTTGCAAAAACGAAGGAATTGCAGCCGGGCGAAACGGAAACGGTTACGATTTCTATGCCGGTAGAGCAGATGGCTTCTTATGATGCACAGAAGTACTACACTTCTACCGGTTCCTACGTGCTGGAAGCTGGCGAGTATCAGATTTCTCTGCGTACGGATTCTCATACGGTGAAAGATAATCTGACCATGACCTGCAAGGTTGCTGAGAATGAAGTGTTCCAGGACAGTGCGTTTGGCAGTGGTGTGGAAAACTGCAAGTATGTCGGCAAGCGCTCTTCGGACGAAGTGGTAGCAACAAATCAGTTTGATGATGCAGCTGGTGATGTGGCTTACCTCAACCGTGACACTTGGCAGATCGTTCCCGGTACCAGCAAGGAAGCAACTGCTGAACAGCTGGAAGCCTTCAACAATGCGCTGGTAGTGGATGATAGCTATGTGGATGCAGATGACACTGCGCCGACCTTTGGTGCAAAGAATGGCCTTACTCTGAAAGACATGGAAGGCCTTGCCTATGATGATGCACAGTGGGATAAGCTGCTGGATCAGCTGACCCTTGATGATATGTACAAACTGCTGGGCGCAGATGGCTGGGGAAGCGCAGCAGTTGATAATATCGGTAAGGGACAGACTTATGAAATGGACGGACCTGCCGCTCTGAGTTATGTGTTCGATGCCTTTATGGGTACCTGCACATATAAGACGGTTACTTATCCGGCAGAAGTTCTGCTGGCGGCTACTTGGAATGTAGACCTGGCTTCTGAATTTGGCGATGCAATCTCGCAGGAAGGAAAGGCGTGGAATATTTCCGGCTGGTATGCACCTGGTGCTAATACCCACCGCAATGCATTTGCTGGCCGTAACTTTGAGTACTATTCTGAGGATGGCTTCCTTTCTGGTTCCATGTCCGCTGCTACTGTTGGTGCGGCAGAGAAAAATGGTATGTACTGCTACATTAAGCATTTTGCACTGAATGAGCGTGAAACCTGGCGTCATTATGGCCTGTGCACCTGGGCCGATGAGCAGGCAATGCGTGAAATTTACTTCGTGCCGTTTGAAAAGGCTGTGAAGGAAGGCGGCAGCACGGCTGTGATGTCTTCCTACAATAATATTGGTACTACTTGGGCCGGTGCAAGTACTGCACTACTGACCAATGTTCTGCGTAATGAATGGGGCTTTATTGGCACTGTGATTACGGATAACAACGAGGAGCATGGCTTTATGGATATTGAAAAAGCTGTCTTGGCAGGTGGTACCAATCTGCTGTTTGGCTGGGGCACTAAGACCTTCGATAACCTGAGCCAGACTGCTACCGGTCAGCTGAAGATGCGCGAAGCTGCACATCAGTATCTGTATACGCTGGCGAATAGCTACGGTGTAGATGTAGATGCGCCTGTGCCTATGTGGCGCACGCCTGCACTGGTAGGCAGTGTGATTGTCTATGTGTTGGTTCTGGCAGGTGTTGTGGTGATTCTTCGCCGCCGCAAGTATAATAAAACGCTGGCTAATACCAATGCAGGTGCGGATGTGAGTAAGGCATAAGTACTGACCCGTAATCAAAACTGTCTTTCTTCTAATCCCGGAACACGGCTGCACGGCAGTTACGACCCGCAGCCGTGTTCCCTTTTGGAAACAGAATCACGCTTCTTCTCCTTATGCGTGGTCCTGTTTCCAAAGGCAATACCGTTTCTACTGAAAGGAGATTTCCCCGTGAAATATCAGGATATTATTGCAAAACTGAGCCTGGAACAAAAATGCGCCCTGCTGAGCGGCGGCACGGTGTTCACCACCCGGGCGCTGCCGGGCAAGGGCATCCCGGCCATTACCCTGTCGGACGGCCCCAACGGCGTGCGCAAGCAGGCGGGCGCAGCTGACCATCTGGGCCTGAACCCCAGTGTGCCCGCCACCTGCTTCCCCACCTCGGCCACCGTTGCCAACAGCTGGGATCCGGCACTGGGCGAGGCTATGGGCGCAGCCATGGGCGAAGAAGCAGCGGCACAGGGCGTGTCGGTGCTGCTGGGCCCCGGCCTGAACATCAAGCGCAGCCCCCTGTGCGGCCGCAACTTCGAGTATTTCTCGGAGGACCCCTACCTTGCCGGTAAAATGGCGGCGGCCTACGTCCGCGGCATCCAGAAAAACGGCATTGCCGCCTGCCCCAAGCACTTTGCCGTGAACAGTCAGGAGCTGCGCCGCATGGCCTCGGATTCCATCGTGGACGAGCGCACCCTGCGGGAAATTTACCTGACCGGCTTCGAGATGGTGGTCAAGGAGGCGCAGCCCAAGACCATCATGTCCGCCTATAACCTTGTCAACGGCACCTACGCCAACGAGAACGCCCACCTGCTCATGGATATCCTGCGCAGGGACTGGGGCTTTGACGGCGCAGTGGTCACCGACTGGGGCGGCAGCAACGACCACGCCCTTGGCGTAAAGAACGGCTCTACGCTGGAAATGCCTGCCCCCGGCGGGGATGCCATCCGGGAGCTGATGAAGGCGGTGCAGACCGGCAAGATCACCGAAGCGGACGTGGACGCCCGGCTGGAGGAGCTGCTGGAACTGGTGTTCACCACCAAGGCGGCGGTGGACGCCGCACCCGGCAAGTTCGATGCCGACGCCCACCACGCACTGGCACGCCGGGCTGCTGCCCAGAGCATCGTGCTGCTGAAGAACGAAAACAGCCTGTTGCCCCTTGCAAAAGGGGAAAAGGTGGCGGTCATCGGCGACTTTGCCCAGACGCCCCGCTATCAGGGTGCAGGTTCCAGCGCCGTCAACTCCATCAAGGTGGATTCCTTCTTGGATTGCCTTGCCGAGAGCGGCCTGAACAGCGTCGGCTACGCCAAGGGCTTTGACCGGCAGGGCAAGCCCGATGAGGCACTGAAAGCCGAGGCGGTGCTGCTGGCAAAGAACGCCGACGTGGTGCTGCTGTGCATGGGTCTGGACGAGATCAAGGAGAGCGAGGGCATCGACCGCGCCGACATGAAGTTGGCCGAAAACCAGCTGGAACTGCTGACCGCTGTGGCGGCAGCGAACCCCAACGTGGTGGTGCTGCTGAGTGCAGGCTCCTCGCTGGAAAGCGATTGGGTCAAGGACTGCAAGGCGCTGGTCTACGGCTGCTTGGGCGGTCAGGCCGGTGCGGGCGCACTGGTCGAGGTGCTCACCGGCGCGCAGAACCCCTGCGGTAAGCTGGCTGAGACTTGGGCGCGCAGCTACGCCGACACCCCCGCAAAGGAGCATTTCGGCGGCGACGGCCCCACTGTGGAGTACCGCGAGGGTCTGTATGTGGGCTACCGCTACTACGACACCGCCGGTGTGCCCACCGCCTTCCCCTTCGGCTACGGCCTGAGCTACACCAGCTTTGCGTACAGTGACCTGAAAGCAGACGAAACCGGCGTGACCCTGACTGTCACCAACACCGGCAGCTGTGCAGGTGCCGAGGTGGTGCAGCTGTATGTGGCAAAGCCGGATGCAAAAGTTTTCCGCCCTGCCAAGGAGCTGAAGGGCTTTGCCAAGGTGCAGCTGGAAGCCGGAGAGAGCAAGACCGTCACCATCCCGCTGGACGATAAGGCGTTCCGCTACTGGAACGTCAAGACCGACCGCTGGGAGGTGGAGGGCGGCAGCTATCAGCTGCTGGTGGGCGCTTCCAGCGTCGATATCCGCTTGACTGCCGCCGTCACGGTGGCGGGCACCGGCGCACCCGACCCCTACGCGGGCAAAAATCTGGAGCATTACCGCACCGCACAGGTGCAGAACGTGCCGGACGCGGAGTTTGAGGCGCTGCTGGGGCATGCCATCCCGGAGAACAAGGTGCACATCGACCGCAACATGACGCTGGGCGAGATGGGACACGGACGCAGCCCCATCGGCTGGCTGGCGGCTGCTGTGCTGGGCACCCTGCTGCGCCGCAGCATCAAAAAGGGCAAGCCCGACCTGAACATCCTGTTCCAGTACAATATGCCTCTGCGGGCGCTGGCCAAAATGACCAACGGCGCTATCAGCATGGGCATGGTGGACGGCATCGTGATGGAACTGCAGGGCTTCTGGATCATCGGCCTTGTGCGGGTGATTTTTGAGGCCGTGAAGAACCTCGTGCTGAACAGCCGCATGGAAGAGCGCTTGAAAAACAGCTGAAAGGAAGCAGGCTATGAATTTCTGGAATAACTTCGCGGCAAAGCACCCCGCCGCTGCCAAGTGGGTGCGCGAGGGCGGCCTGTTCGTCATCGTGTCCAACCTCATCACGGTGTTCAAGTACCTGCTGCTGCAATTTCTGCCCAAGGCCTTTGCAAGCCTGCCGGTGGTGGACTTCGGCTGGCCGGGCATTGACATCACCCTGTTCGGCGAGACCTTCAAGTGGAACATCCTCGGCTACGATGCCGCCCACGGCGGTCTGCCCTACTTCTGCGCCTACATGATCGCCATGGTCATCGGCGAGTGCATCAACTTCCCCATCCAGCGCAACTTTGTGTTCCGCAGCAAGGGCAATCTGGCAAAACAGATCGGCTGGTATGTGCTGGCCTTCTGCATCATCACCTGCATCGTCAACTCCATCAACTGCATCTGGGTGGCGGTGGCCGGTCTGCTGGTACCGGACTTCATCTACAACATCGGCACCACCGTGCTCAACGGCGGCATCTCCATGGTCATCTTCTTCTTTGTGAATAAGATCATCTTCCCGGAGGGCGAAAAAGCCGCCAAATAATAAGCTATTCTCTTTCATTTTCTTCTTTTCATCATAAACCAGAAGGGCTGCTCCGTTCTCCGGGGCAGCCTTTTTGGTTTGAAGGAGAGCACCCCCTCAGTCATCGCGCAGCGATGACTGAGGGCTGCAGCAC
>OGZL01003250.1_pt1 | contig 11445 bp, 7 predicted proteins | sample 1576761 | NCBI WGS metagenome assembly OGZL01 (sample SAMEA3541595, study PRJEB24748) | human gut metagenome | biome: human gut; feature: human-associated habitat; material: faeces | place: China | collected 2012
TTATTTGTGGTGCTATCAATATGCTCAGTGTAATCTCCTGTATAGGGAAGTTTTCAATTTCGCCTACATTTCTTGGGTTCATAAAATGATCCATTACCTTTTCGCTATATTCCATTTCAAAGTTCCTCCTTGGTGTTCCAATTTATATGAATGTCTAAAGTAAACGTCTGTTTTTCTTCTATCAAGCCTTTTTGCCAGGATAAACGGGAGACATATCTCTCAGCCGCTGTACCAGACCGGGCAGCTTTTCCAGAATAAAGTCTACCTGCTCCTCCGTGTTTTCTCTGTCTATTGTCAGTCTCAGAGAGCCATGTGCAATCTCATGAGGCAGACCAATCGCCATCAGCACATGAGAAGGGTCCAGAGAGCCGGATGTGCATGCAGAACCGCTGGAAGCCGCAATGCCCAGTGCATCCAGCAACAGCAGCAGAGATTCGCCTTCAATATAAGAGAAGGAAATGTTGCAGTTTCCAGGCAGACGATCTGTCGGATGTCCGTTCAGGCGGCTATCGGGAATGCTTTCCAGAATCCCATGAATCAGCTTATCCCGCAGTGCAGTCAGCTTCTTTGTTGTTTCCTCCATTTCAGCCACTGCCAGCTCCGCAGCCTTGCCCAGACCAACGATACCCGCAATATTTTCTGTACCCGCACGCAGCTTCTTTTCCTGTGCGCCGCCGAAAATCAGCGGAGAAATCCTTGTTCCCTTGCGGATATAAATCGCGCCGATGCCCTTCGGTGCGCCCAGCTTATGCCCACTCATGGACAGCAAATCAACATGCAGCTTTTCTACATCAATAGGCACATGACCAACAGCCTGTACCGCATCTGTGTGGAACAGAACACCGTGCTTTTTCGCAATTTCAGCAATTTCTGCGATAGGCTGAATCGTACCGATTTCGTTATTCGCAAACATAACGGAAATCAGAACGGTTTCGGGACAGATGGCATTTTCCAGCTCCTCCAAAGAAATCTTCCCGAATTCGTCTACGTTCAGATAAGTCACATCCACACCCTTTGTTTCCAGAAATTCTGCGGTATGCAGAATCGCATGATGTTCAATTTTTGTTGTAATAATATGTTTTTTCTCTTTCTTGCTTGCGTTTACCACGCCACGCAGTGCCATATTGTCGCTTTCAGAACCGCCTGCTGTGAAATAAATTTCATCGGGTGTCGCACCAATCGCAGCCGCTACCTTTGCCCTTGCTGCCTCCAGCGCCTTTTTACTTTCCTTTGCAATGCTGTAAATGCTGGATGCATTGCCGTAATATTCTCTGAAGTAAGGAAGAATCTCCTGCAATACCTCCTCCCTTACGGGTGTTGTTGCTGCGTTATCAAAATAATATTTTGTCGGCATAAGAATACTCCTCTCAATCTCTTTATATATCATAGTATCTTTATATGTTTTATGTGATTTTAATATAGCACCATTTCTGATATATGTCAATAAATTTCTTCACATTTTTCCAAAAAAATAAAAATTTTTTGCTTTTTTGATAAAAAACACTCAACTTCACGCATCGCAAATTTTTATCAAGATTTTCATTGCATCTGTGGTTCAGCCTTTTCCCCGTGAAAATTTATCCGTATAATAAATATTGTTATTTGGGGGATACTTTATACATTTCCAAAACCGACCAAAAGCGCAAACTTTTTCGGCTTTGTCTGTAAAAATTCAAATAAAAGAAGAGGTGTATGACATGGAATTTAAAGACCGCTTGAAAGCATTGAGAAAAGAAAAAAAGCTGACACAGGTCAAGTTAGGCGAAATGCTCAACTATGGCTATACAGCGATTGCAAACTATGAATCCGGTCGAAACCAGCCCTCTATTTCCGATTTAAAAAAAATTGCCTCCATCTTCAATGTCTCTATGGATTATCTTTTGGGTGTCAATGATATCCGCTATCCCTATGTGATTGATGACGAAACCGCTGCGTTCAACGAATTTCGTCGATATTACACCCTGCTGGAAGAGGACAGTAAGGCGGATTTACTGCTGTATATGGAATTTCTGGTTGAACGGCAAAACCGCATGAAGGCAATTCCCGACCTGAAATATGAGGATTACGAATTAAAAAATACCATCCAGAAGGCAGCACAGAAGCCTGTGGCATACCGCAAGGAATGACATCTAGCTCACACCGGTGATAAAAACAGTCTATATTTTAAAGGCGTACAGAAACTTTGAACCGAGTCATTTTGTGCAGACAGCACAAAACAGCTCGGTTCAAATCTTTCCATACGCCTTTTTCTTTTATTCTTCCTCTGCGCAGACATTCGGTCTGTCCGGAAATACAATCATCCCATACCCATTCAGTACGGAAAGCTTCTGCATCAACGCCTCTGTGCCCGCAGCTTTCTGGTACTCCATTTCCTCTTTATACAGCGGAATCACGCAGTACATGTTAATCTGCGTATCATCCTCCGTACGGAACATGCTGATATTTTCCTGCAATGCTCCGAGCATCGCGCCGCAAAGCTTCGTACTTTCGTCATACGGCACACAATCGGCTGAATTCGGCAGCGTATGCCCCCAGCCCAGCCATGTTTTGAATTCGTGCGGAAATCTTGCCAGATATTTCATCAGCCGCACAGGCCACCAAAGGCGGTCAGGCACATCCGCATCTGTTTCATATCCTGTCAGAATATCCCATTCCGCCGGCAGAAACAGCAGCAGCTCCGCGCGCTCCAAATCCTTATATTTCGGCAGAAATTCCTGCGGCAGCTTCATCGGCATCGCGCTCATCCCTGTGGTATACAGCACATGAAAATCCTTCTTCGTGGGTGCTTTCATCACGAAAACATTCACACTCAGAAATTCGGAATCTATCTCCCGATACACTCTCGTCACACGATGCGGAAACAGCCCCTCCATGTGCTGACAGATTTCCCGTTCATAGGGGGTCACTGTCGCCGGGCGGCGTTCCGTTCTTTCCTCTAATGCATCATATTCATAAACGGCATTTTCGATTTTCTTTTCCTCTGCCATCTCTTATGCCTCCCTTCCGAACAATGCGCCTGCAAATTCAGCCGCATCAAATTTCTGCAAATCGTGAATCCCTTCCCCGACCCCAATATAGCGTACAGGGATCTGCAATTCGCTCTTAATTGCAACCACAATGCCGCCCTTGGCTGTGCCGTCCAGCTTTGTCAGCACAATTCCCGTGATATCCGTCACTTCCTTGAACAGCTTTGCCTGCTGCAGTGCGTTCTGTCCCGTTGTGGCATCCAGCACCAGATATACCTCTCTGTGTGCCGCAGGATATTCTCTCTCGATGACACGCGCAATCTTCTTCAATTCCTCCATCAGGTTTTTCTTGTTGTGCAAACGCCCTGCCGTATCGCAGATTAAAAGGTCAGTATTCTGCTTTCTTGCCTCATGCACTGCGTCATATACCACCGCCGCAGGGTCGGAATTTTCCTCATGCTTGATCACAGGAATTTCGGAGCGTTCCCCCCAGATTTCCAGCTGGTCGATTGCCGCCGCACGGAAGGTATCCGCCGCCGCCAGAAGAACCGATTTCCCGTCCTCCTTGAAATTATGCGCCAGCTTGCCGATGGTCGTTGTCTTGCCGACACCATTCACACCAATGACCAGCAGAACGGAAGGAGAGGGCAAATTTTCGTCCTCCTGCGCGCCCTCCTGCAAAATCTCCGTAATCTCATCAATCAGCATATCCTTGATTACCGCAGGGTCGGTCGCATGCTCTCTCTTAACCCTTTTTCGCAGGTTTTCCACGATATCCATTGTCGTCTGCACGCCCATATCTGCCATGATGAGCGCTTCCTCCAGTTCCTCAAACAAATCCTCGTCAATCTTCGTAAACGCGCCCAGAACGCCGTCCACACCGCCAAGGATGTTCTTTCTTGTCTTATCCAGACCCGCCTTCAGCTTCGCAAAAAAGCCCATCTTCGCAGGCTTTTCCTCCTCTGCGCTTTCCTCCGCAGGCGTTTTCTGTGCTTCCTCTGCCGTCTCCTCCTGATTCAGCTCTTCTGCAACCTCGTCCGCCAGCTCCTCTACAAAGGCCCTGCCGTCCGCATCATTGTCCGCCGTAAAAATCTCGCCGTCCTCTGTCGCAACGATAACCTCATCCTCCGCAAGGGGCTTTTCCGCAAGAATTTCTCCTGCAATCTCTGTCAGCTCATCCAGAACTGCTTCGGCCTCCGCCGCATCCTCTGCCGTCAGGATTTCCTCTCCGTCCGCGTCCTCGAAGGTAATCTCGATTTCCGCTTCCGCAGGCGCTTCTTCTGCCTCCTCCCGATACAGAATATCCTCTCCTGCGCGGTCAATCTGGATTTCCTCCTCATCCATCACTGCATGGACAGCCCGGTTCATATCCTGACCATCCTCCACATCCAGAACAATATCCGCCTCCTGCGCGTCCGTTTCCACTTCCACGCCATCCAGCTCCAGAACGCCTTCCTGCTGTTCCTCTGTCTGCGGCTGCTCCTCCGTGGCTTTCTTCTTAAAAAAATCAAATAAACCCATATTCGGTCTCCTTTTCATCCTTACGCTGTAATACTTTTTTCCGCCTCCGAAAAGTCAACGGAAATCAATTTGGAAATGCCCTTCTCCTGCATCGTCACGCCATAAAGCACATCTGCATGCTCCATCGTGCCCTTTCTGTGGGTAATGACAATAAACTGCGTTTCCTCTGCAAATTTTTTCAGATACTGTGCATATCTGCTGACATTCGCATCGTCCAACGCCGCCTCAATCTCGTCCAGAATACAGAAGGGAGAGGGCTTCATTTTCAGAATGGAAAATAAAATCGCAATCGCGGTCAATGCGCGCTCCCCGCCGGAAAGCAACTGCATGTTCTGCAAATTTTTCCCGGGCGGCTGTGCCACAATCTCAATCGGGGATTCCAGAACATGCGCCGCATCGGTCAGTCTGAGCTGTGCCCTGCCGCCGCCAAACATTTCGCGGAATACCTCGCTGAAATTCTCGGAAATCACCTTGAACTGCTCGCGGAACTGCTGCTCCATCAAAATCGAAAGTTCCTCAATGATCTGCCGCAGCTTTTCCTCCGCCGCAAGAATATCCTCTCTCTGCGCCGTCAGAAATTCAAACCGCTCCTTCACTTCCTTGTACTGCTCAATCGCACCGACATTCACATCCCCCAGTGCGCGGATTTTCCCTTTCCATTCCTTCACGGAAAGCTGCTCCTGCTCCTGTGGCAGTCCTGCCGTATATTCCTGCGCCATCCGCAGCGTCATTTCGTATTCCTCCCACATCTGGGCGGTAATGCGCTGCTTTTCTTCTTCCAGCTTTTCCTTTTTCGCCAAAATGCGCAGCTGTTCATTCTCCAGCTTGTTTGCCGTTTCCTTCCATTCTGCCGCCGTTTCCTCGGCTTTTGCGGCTTTTTCCGCAGTCTCCTGCTTCTCTGCCGCCGTTTCATTCAGTCGGCTTTGCAGGGTCTCCGCCTGCTGCTCCAGCTCCGCCGCCCTCTGCTGCAGGGTTTCCTGCTGCTCCAGCCGCAGACCCGTATTTTTTTCATACAGTGCCGCCTGCTCCTCTGCTTTTTTCTGCTCTGTCCGGAGGGCTTTCTGTTCCTCCTGCAAACGCAGCAGCTTTTCCTCCATGCTGTATACATTCTGCCCGATGGAAGAAAGCGTAATTTTCTTCTGCGTAATCCCCTCCATCAGCATGTCCTTTTCTTCCTTGCCGCCCGTCAGGCTGTCCTGAAAGGCAGTCAGCTGTGCATTTGCCGCTTCCATTGCCGTTTCCGAGGAAGCCGCCCTTTCGCGCAGTGCCGCAATTTCCTTCTCGGCATTTTCCGTCTGCTCCGTCAGCTGCTTTTCCTCCAGCTCCAGAAGGGAAAGCTTTTCGGCAGCCTCCTGCTTCTCCGCCAGTGTTTTTTCCTTTTCGCCGCTGTCACTGCTTTGCGTCACCATGACCCTTTGCAGCTCCATTTTTTTCTCAACCGTTTCCTGCTCAATCTCCTGCAAATCCTCATTTGCAAGCGCAAGCCTGTCGCGCATCTCCGCAATGGTTCGGTTTGCCGTCTGCAAAGCCTCCTGCAGGCTGCGGATTTCTCTGCTCCTGCCGAAAACATGCAGTGCCTTTTTCTGCTGTGAGCCGCCCGTCATTGCGCCGCCGGGGTTCAAAATGTCCCCTTCCAGCGTAACCAGCTTATACTGATGGCGATACTTTTTCGCCAGCTGTACCGCTTTGTCCAGATTTTCCACAACCAGAATCCGCCCTAAGAGATACATTGCAAGCTGTCTGAATTTTTCCTCAAACGAAACCAGCTCATACGCCGTACCAATCACACCAACCTCCGCCAGAATCGCCTGTCTGCCCTCAAGTGGTCTGCCCTTGATGGCGGTCACGGGCAGGAAGGTTGCCCTGCCGAGATTCCGCCTTTTCAGATAGCCAATGGCATCCCTTGCATCCTCCTCTGTTTCGGTAACGATGTTCTGTAATGCGCCGCCTAACGCCGCTTCAATGGCAGTTTCGTAGGTCTCCTCCACCTTCAAAAGCTGTCCGACCGCGCCGCAGATGCCTCTTTCCTGCGCATCCGGCAAGTTCAGCAGGCTTTTTACGCTGTTGTAATAGCCCTCATGCTCCCGTTCCATTTCAGAAAGCAGTGTTAATCTCGATTGCAGCTCAGAGCCGCGTCTTTCCTGTACGGAAAGGCTTGTCTCCGCCTTCTGCTTTTCCTGCAGCGCATGCCTTTTGTCCTGCTCCAAGGCAGTCAGCTCCTGCTCCAGATAGCGAATCTGCTCCTTTCGGTCATTCTCCTGCTTCTCCAATGCCTGCAAATGCACCGCAAATTGATGCAGTCTGCTTTCCGTATGCTCCTTTTCGCCCAGAAGCTGTGCCTTTCTGGCAAGAAATTGCTCCCGCATGGCCTCCCGCTTGGAGATTTCCCCCTTCGCCTCGGTGCCAATCCGAATCTGCTCAAAAATTTCATCCTTAAAGGACTCCACCTTCGTTTCATCCTGACTCAGCACAGTGCTCAGGGATGCATATTCTTCCTGCAAGGCATCCAGTTCCTCCTGTCTTGCGTCCATTTCCAGCTTCAGTCCTGCCATTTTGCTGCGGCAAAGCTCCTGCTCCGCTTCATTTTCCGTCTGCTTTTTCGCCTTTTCCGCCATTTCTCCGGCAATACGGCTGCGGTTTGCCTCGTCATTGGCACGCTGCTCCTCGCGCAGGCGAATCTCGCCCTCTGTCTTTTCCAGTTCCGCGCGCAACTCTGTCATTTTGCCATTCTGCTGCTGCAAAAGGGCATCCAGTTCCTCATTTTTCTCTCGGAAGGAAGCTGCCTGCGTCTTTTCCCGGTCGCTTTCGGCAAGGCTTTGTGCAAGCTGCTCCGCCGCAGTCTCCTCCGCCTGCAAAAGCATTTCCGTTTCTTTTGCAATCCGCGCCGCATCCCTGCAAAAGGCAGTCATTTCCGCCTGCTTCAGCCGCTCCTTCAGACGAAGGTATTCCCTCGCCTTCTCGCTCTGCTTCTCCAGCGGCTCCACCTGCACCTCTAATTCGCTGATGATATCATCCACACGCAGCAGATTCTGCTGTTCCTTTTCCAGCTTATTGACCGCTTCGTTTTTCCTTGTTTTATATTTTACAATGCCTGCCGCTTCCTCAAAAATCCGGCGGCGTTCCTCTCCCTTTGCACTCAGAATTTCATCAATACGTCCCTGTCCGATGATGGAATAGCCCTCTCGGCCCACGCCCGTATCCATAAATAATTCCTGAATATCCTTTAGGCGGCACGCCGTTCCGTTAATGCGGTATTCGCTCTCACCCGAGCGAAACACACGCCGCGTCACCTGCACCTCACTGTATGCCAAAGGCAGCCTGCCATCCTGATTGTCAAGCAGAATAGAAACCTCCGCAAAGCCAAGGGGCTTTCTGTTCTCCGTTCCGGCGAATATAATATCCTCCATCTTATCGCCGCGCAGGCTTCTGGCTCTCTGCTCCCCAAGCACCCAACGCACCGCATCGGAAACATTGCTCTTTCCACTACCGTTCGGGCCGACAACCGCCGTCACCCCCGGGTTAAATTCCAGCTTCACTTTTTCGGGAAAGGATTTGAAACCCTGTAAATCCAATCGTTTCAAATACATTCATTTACACCTCATTTATTCATTTAGGTCAGCAGTCTGCCGCCAACCATGGTATAAAGCACCTTGCCGCGCACCTCCTCCGCCGCAAAGGGAGAAAATTTCGCCTTGGATGCAAAATGCTCCGGGTCAATGCGGTGGGTTTCCAGAAAATCTACCACAATAATATCGGCATCCTTTCCCTCTGCCAGGCTTCCCTTATTATATAATTTCAAAATCTCCGCCGGCTTCGCGGACATCAGACGAATCAGATGCTCCACCGTAATATATCCTGTCTCCACCAGATGCGTATAGCTCAGAGAAAGCGCCGTTTCCAGCGCAGAAATGCCATACGCCGCAACATCAAATTCCCGTTCCTTTTCTGTCATATTTGTAGGGCTGTGACCCGATGCAATCACATCAATCGTCCCATCCATAATTCCCTCAATAATGGCGTAGACATCCTCCTTTGCCCTGAGCGGCGGATTCACCTTCGCAAATGTATCATAATCCCCGATGGCATCCTCCGTCAGAATAAAATAATGCGGGCACGTTTCGCAGGTCACAGGAACCCCTCTGCCCTTCGCCTCACGAATCAGCTGCACAGAGCCCTTCGTGCTGATGTGCGATAAATGCAGATGCACGCCCGTCCGCTCCGCAAGGTTCAGATTTCTTGCAACAATCACTTCCTCCGCCTCTCGCGGCATCCCCGTCAGTCCAAGGCATGCCGCCGTGTAGCCCTCATTCATGACACCCACGCCCGAAAGCGACTGATCCTCGCAATGTGTCAGCACGGGCAAATCAAACATCTTCGTATAAATCATCACATTTCTCAGAAATGCGGCAGAATCCGTAAATTCATCCCCATCGGAAATACCGACAATCCCTGCATCGTACATTTCCCCGATTTCCGCAATCTCCTGCCCCTTACAGCCGATAGACATGCTGCCGTAGGGATAAATATTTACCAAAGATTTTTCCTTCGATTTGGAAACAATATATTCCACAACCGTTTTATTATCAATGACAGGGTCTGTATTCGGTTCGCAGGTAATCGTTGTAAAGCCGCCGCGCAGTGCCGCACGGGAAGCCGTTGCGATATCCTCGATATATTCATGTCCGGGGTCGCAGATGTTGCAGTGCATGTCAATCAATCCGGACATCACCGTATGTCCGCCGACATCAATCTGCTTCGCCCCCTCAACCTCAAGATTCAGACCGATTTTTTCAATGATCCCATTCTCCACATAAATATCATGGAGCATATCCTTATCATGGGTTGTTCCAAGCACTCTGCAATTTTTCAGAACTGTCTTCATCTGAACGCACCTCCCACCTGAGAAAGGATATAGAACATTGCCATACGCACCGCAACAGAGTTCCCGATTTGGTCATTGATGATACACTGCTTGCTGTCAATCACTCCGGAGGAAATCTCAATCCCCCTCTGAATCGGGCCGGGATGCATCACAATGGCATCCTTCTTTGCATAGCGCAAAAGATTTTCATCAATACGGAACAGGCGTTTATATTCATCCAGCGAAGGCAGGGATTTCTTATCCTGCTTCTCCATCCGCATGCGTGTTGTCAGGATAACATCCGCATTATTGACCGCCTCTCTGGCATCATAATATACCTCCACCCCGAAATTCTCGATGGCAGGCAGCATCAGCGTCGGCGGCCCCGAAACGCAGACCTCCGCACCCAGCTTCGTCAGACCCCAGATGTTGCTTTTGGAAACGCGGCTGTGCAGCAAATCCCCAATGATGGCAACCTTCAGCCCCTCAAAGCCGCCCTTTTGCTCCCGAATCGTCAGAAGGTCAAGCAGAGACTGTCCGGGGTTTTCATTAAAGCCATCCCCCGCATTGATGACAGAAGCCTCCACACAGCTTGCCAGCAGTCTCGGCGCGCCCGCCATGGAATGACGCAGAATAATAAAATCCGCCCCCATCTGATCCATCAGCTGTCCGATATCCTGCAAACTTTCCTTCTCAATGGAATGTACCGTATTTGTCATATCAATCACATTTGCGCTGAGGTACTGCGCCGCAAGCTCATACGCCAGCTTCGCTCTGGCACTCTGCTCATAAAAAAGCATGATAACAGATTTTCCCTGCAAATGCGGTGTTTTCTTATCCTTCTGGTTCAAAATATATTTCATCGTTTCGGCAGTCCCAAGAATATAGCGGATATCATCCGCAGACATTCCCCGTAAGCCGAAAAAATCCTTCTTATGCAGCGGCATGTTACTCCCTCCTACTTATTTCCGCAGTCGTTCCAGTAATGCTTCAAAATAAGGCGGCAAAGGTGCCTCAAATTCCAGATATTCCCCTGTGCGCGGGTGAATAAAGCCCAGCACACGGGCATGCAGTGCCTGTCCCTCTAAGTGAATCGGCTGCTTCTTCGGGCCGTATACCATGTCACCCAGAAGCGGATGCCCGATATAGGTCATGTGTACGCGAATCTGGTGCGTCCGCCCCGTTTCCAGCTGCGCCTCAATCAGTGTAAATTTCTCCATTCTTTCGATCACGCGGTAATGCGTCACCGCATGGCGGCTGTGCTTCTGCGTCACCGCCATTTTCTTTCTGTCCTGCGGATTTCTGCCGATAGGCTCGTCCACCGTCCCCTCGTCCTCCGTAAAGCCGTTGTAGACCACCGCATTATATTTTCTCGTAATGCTGTGCTCTGCAAGCTGTGCCGCCAGAGACTGATGCGCCATATCGTTTTTCGCAACCATCAGCACCCCGGAGGTATCCTTATCAATGCGATGCACAATTCCCGGGCGTTTCTCCCCGTTAATGCCGCTCAGCTCGTTTCCGCAGTGAAACATCAGCGCATTGACCAGCGTCCCTGTATAGTGTCCCGCCGCCGGATGCACCACCATCCCCTGTGGCTTATTCACCACGATGACATCCGCATCCTCATATAAAATATCCAGCGGGATATCCTCCGGCAGAATTTCAACCTCCTTCACCTCAGGCACCTCTACATCAATGATGTCCCTCTCCCGCAGCTTATAATTTGCTTTTGTCCTTCCGCCGTTCAGCGTGATATGCCCTTCCTCAATCAGCTTCTGCACACCGCTGCGCGAAAGATTTTCCATGGCATCCGCAAGAAAAACGTCAATTCTTGTCCCAACGTCCTCCTGCTCCGCCCCAAAGGTAAAATATTCCATTTCATTCATCCTTTTTCTTCTTCAAATCCAAATCCTCATCCTTCAGCACAAATACAATCAGAAGCACCATCAGGATGACCCCTGCGACAACATAAATATCTGCCACATTAAACACAGGCCAGTCAAAGAAGGTGAATTCAAAAAAATCCACCACATAGCCGCGGCATACGCGGTCAATAATATTGCCGACCGCGCCCGAAAGCACCAGTAAAAGTGCCGC
>OGZL01003257.1_pt1 | contig 11435 bp, 9 predicted proteins | sample 1576761 | NCBI WGS metagenome assembly OGZL01 (sample SAMEA3541595, study PRJEB24748) | human gut metagenome | biome: human gut; feature: human-associated habitat; material: faeces | place: China | collected 2012
AGGCTGAACAAAATCATACACAAGTTATTTCAATCCGGCACATTCGTAACGGATGATGTAGTCATGCGCTTTCATGAAAACAGGCAAGAATTGTCATTCAACGCTTACATCAGCCAACAGATAGCGAGACTGAAACGCTTGGGCAAAATACGCACCTCAGAGACTTATACAGCTGCACTCAGAAGTTTTAACGGTTTTATAAATGGCAAGGATGTCTTGTTTGACCAGCTTAATGCGGATTTGTTGGCAGAGTACGAGGCTTATTTGAAAGGAAGGGGAAATACGCCCAATACTATATCCTTCTATATGCGTATTCTAAAAGCCGTCTATAACCGTGCGGTGGAAGATGGACTGACCGAGCAACGACATCCGTTCAAGTCCGTTTACACGGGAGTGGAGAAAACAATGAAGCGAGCCTTGTCGCTCAATGACATCAGACGTATCAAAGGACTGGACTTGTCATTGAAGCCCAATCTTGATTATGCCCGTGATATGTTCCTGTTCTGTTTCTACACAAGGGGAATGTCGTTCATCGACATGGCTTATCTGAGAAAGAAGGACTTGCAGAATGGTACTCTTTCCTATCGCAGACGTAAGACAGGACAGCAGTTGTTCATCAGATGGGAAAAGTGTATGCAAGAGATTCTTGACAAATATCCAGTAAACGAAACGGAATACCTCTTGCCCATCATTACAAAACGGGACGAAGATTATCGGAAGCAATACGCCAACGAACTTCACCGTGTGAACCATCTGTTGAAGAAAATTGGAAAGCAGTTGGATTTGCCAATACCATTAACTATGTATGTCGGTCGGCACTCGTGGGCAAGTATCGCCAAGAGCCGTAATGTGCCCATTTCTGTCATAAGCGAGGGAATGGGACATGATTCTGAGAACACTACACAGATTTATCTTGCATCGCTGGATACTACAGTAGTAGATAAAGCCAATAAAAGAATACTGGATTTGCTGTGAAACCATGAATGTTTAGCGAATCCGTCCAACGCTTACCAAGAGAAGAACCTTTTTCCCTTATTTCCATAAGAAGAGACGGGCGTAAACTTGATATAAAATGCCTGTCGAAGTTGATATATTGGAAGATAGCATATTCCAGTTTTCACCAGAATTGCTGAACACCTTGCTCAAAGACCACACCACGAGCAGGGACGAAATGCAACGCAATATCTTCTGGGCTACTTCAGATTATGAACATCTTGGCAAAGAATACCAATACAATTCCCCTATCCTCCCACACCTTATAACAGGAGATAACGGACATATCATCATGCCTCGTGTCCTCAAAAGCCGTGATACCCAATCAACCCGTTCCCGTGATATGGCTGAGGTCTTCACTCCATCATGGATATGCAATGCACAGAACAACCTGATTGATGAAGCATGGTTCGGACGAAAGGATGTTTTCAATACCGAATATGCAGACGAACAGGGACATCATAAATGGAAAACAACGGAAGGCTGTATCATATTCCCGGAGGGCAAAAGTTGGAAGGATTATGTGCGTGATATCCGACTGGAAATCACTTGCGGAGAAGCCCCATATCTGATTAGCCGCTATGATACCACGACAGGAGAGACTATCCCTTTGGAACAGCGTATCGGTTTGCTTGACCGCAAACTAAGGGTGGTAAGCGAGAACACATCCACTTCGGGCGAATGGCTTGAGTGGGCACAAGAAGCCTATAAAAGTACCTACGGTTACGAGTGGCAGGGAGACAATCTACTCATTGCCCGAGAATCTATGCTTGTCTCTTTTGTGGAGTATTTTCAACAGAAATTTGGCAAATGCCCTTTACTGAAATCTATCAACTACATCGCTTACATCATTTCGTGGAACGTATGGCAGATGGACGGATTAAGAGGTGTCATTCCAAATAGTTGCGGAGAACGTAGGGAAGTTGTAGCCGACTTGTTCGGGACTACCGAAGTGGTCACCCAATGTGAAGGATGTCTGAAAGATGACATCCGCAGGCACAATGGGGTCTATTGCCAAATCAAGGATTGGCATGCTACCGACAAGGCAACAGGCAAAAAGGGAAAACGAATCCGATTTATAGACCTAATAAAATAGTGCGGTATGAAATTCACATCTTCACTAAAGTTAAAACTGATATATGTGTTCCGTATCAACGATGCTGCGCACAAGGGATGTCTGAAAGTGGGCGAAGCCACTTGTGACAATGACAATGTTTTCGGTCTTGCTCCCAACAGCAAGGCTCTCAACGAGTCTGCCAAGAAACGTATCAATCAATATACGCAAACGGCAGGTATAGCATACGACCTCTTATATACGGAACTTACGATATACAACAGCAAGTATGGTTTGTGTTCTTTCAATGACAAGGAAGTGCATAGCGTGCTGGAGCGTTCAGGTATCAAGAAAAAGATATTTGATACCGAGAACAAAGCCAACGAGTGGTTTATTACCGATCTTGAAACAGTTAAACGGGCAATAATCGCCGTAAAAGAGGGGCGTGAATCATTATCTTCTGCTGAGGTTTCACACGACAAAAGTCCTATTGTATTCCGACCGGAACAGCGTGAAGCTATTGAAAAGACTAAAAAGCAGTTCAAGAAAGGAAACCAGATGCTGTGGAACGCCAAGATGCGATTTGGTAAGACGCTGTCCGCATTACAGGAGGTAAAAGATATGGATTTCAGCCGAACCTTGATTCTCACCCACCGTCCGGTAGTTGATAGCGGTTGGTTTGAGGACTTTGGCAAGATATTCTATGATAGGCGGGATTTTGCATACGGCTCAAAGAATAACGGTGATAGTCATACTTCGCTGGAAACAAGAGCAAAACAAGGACAATGCAAATATGTTTACTTTGCTTCCATGCAAGACTTGCGTGGTTCTGAACTTGTAGGCGGCAACTTTGATAAGAACAATGAAGTGTTCGCCACCGCATGGGACTGTATCATCGTGGACGAGGCGCACGAAGGCACACAGACAGATTTGGGTAAGGCTGTAATGCAGGAACTTACGAAGGACAAGACCAAGATTCTGCGTCTTTCCGGCACTCCATTCAATTTGTTGGACGATTTCAAGGAGGATGAGATATATACTTGGGACTATGTAATGGAACAGCGTGCCAAAGCGTCTTGGGATGAGCTGCACTTTGGCGACCCGAATCCATACGCATCACTGCCAACCATGAACATTTACACCTATGACCTCGGACGATTACTCAATGAGTTCGTGGACGAAGATGTGGCATTCAACTTCCGTGAGTTCTTCCGTGTAAATGACAATGGAACTTTCGTTCATGACAAGGATGTAAGTGCTTTCTTGAATCTTATAACCAAAGAGGACCGGGAGAGTTGCTATCCGTTTGCCAATGAGGAATACCGCAATATATTCCGTCATACCCTGTGGATGCTGCCTGGAGTGAAGGAGGCACGGGCGATGAGTGCCATGTTGCAGACACATTCGGTATTCCAACATTTCAAGGTTGTGAATGTTGCAGGCAATGGAGATGAGGATGAAGAAAGCAAGGATGCACTTGTGGCGGTAGAAGAAGCCATTGGCAAAGACCCTGATGCCACACGTACCATTACCTTGTCTTGTGGCAGACTGACAACGGGTGTCAGTGTGAAGGCTTGGACAGCTGTGTTTATGCTGTCAGGCTCGTATAACACGGCTGCCTCCAGTTATATGCAGACTATCTTCCGTGTGCAGACTCCTGCCGCTATCAACGGAAAGGTTAAAGAGCAATGCTATGTCTTTGACTTCGCACCGGACAGAACATTGAAAGTGATAGCAGAAACAGCCAAGATTTCATCCAAGACAGGAAAGACCAGTGGCAACGACCGTAAGATTATGGGCGAGTTCCTGAATTTCTGCCCGATAATATCCATCGAGGGTTCCAAGATGAATCAGTTTGATGTGCCAAGGATGTTGGAACAACTCAAAAAGGTCTATGTGGAACGTGTCGTGCGCAATGGCTTTGAGGACAGAAGTCTGTATAATGATGAGTTAATGAAACTCAATGATTTGGAGTTGCAAGAGTTCGATGACCTCAAAAAGATTATCGGTCAGACAAAAGCCATGCCCAAGACGAATCAAGTGGACATCAACAATCAGGGGCTGACTGATGAGCAATACGAGGAACTTGAAAGTCTTGAAAAGAAATCCAAGAAGAAAGGTAAGGACAAACAGCCTTTGACAGAGGAGGAGAAACAACGACTGGAAGAACTGAAGAAGAAAAAGAACAATCGGGAAGCCGCTATTTCCATTCTTCGGGGTATATCCATCCGTATGCCTTTGCTGATTTATGGAGCAGAGTTGAAAGACGAGTCTCAAGAAATCACCATTGACAACTTCGCTTCGCTCATCGACCCTCAATCGTGGGAAGAATTTATGCCTAAGGGTGTTACCAAACAGAAATTCAACAACATCAAGAAATACTATGACCCGGAGATATTCTGTGCAGCCGGAAAGCGTATCCGGGCTATGGCTCGTGCTGCCGACAAACTCAGCGTGGAGGAACGCATCGAGCGCATAACGGATATTTTCAGTACATTCCGTAATCCGGATAAGGAAACGGTGCTTACTCCTTGGCGTGTGGTGAATATGCACCTTGGCGACTGTTTGGGTGGATATAACTTCTTTGAACAAGGGTATGAAACCACACTGTCCGAACCTCGTTTCATTGACAAGGGTGAAGTGACCGCCAATGTATTTGCCGAGGATTCTCGTATTCTTGAAATCAACTCAAAATCGGGATTATATCCCCTCTATATGGCATACAGCATTTACCGTACACGAGTAAAGAACTCTTTATTTTCGGTGTCAAGTATCGAAGACGAACAACAAATCTGGGACAAGGTTGTCGCAGAAAACATCTTTGTCATCTGCAAAACTCCCATGGCAAAGAGCATCACCAAACGAACCTTGATAGGCTTCCGCAAGGCTAAGGTAAACACCAGATACTTTGAGGATTTAATCAATCAAATTAAAAACAAACCTGAACACTTTATCAAGCAGGTTGATAAATTCGTTTCAGAAAGAACAGGAATAAAGAATATGAAATTCAATGCGATAGTGGGAAATCCACCGTATCAAGTTATGGATGGAGACGCACAAGCAAGTTCTGTGCCAGTTTATCAGTATTTTGTTTCTATAGCTAAAAAAGTTCAACCCAATTTTATTTCAATGATTATGCCTGCTCGTTGGTATGCAGGAGGACGAGGGCTTGATGACTTTCGTGCAGATATGCTATCAGACAAAACTATTCGCAGCTTGCACGATTATCCGAAAGCATCAGACCTTTTCAGTAATGTGGGATCAAAGGTGGATTATGCTATTTCCTAATGGACGCAAAATATGATAACATAAAAACCGCACCTACCATAATTTCTCATACAGAAACTGGCGTATATGCTTCTCAAAGAAGCCTTGCTCAGAATACCTCTGATATTTTTATCCGAGATGGTAGAAGTATTTCAATCATCACCAAAGTAACGGAACAGAGTAGTGAATACATCCAATCATTTGTATCACCATTGAGACCATTTGGCTTGCGTGGTTATTTCGTGAGCGATCCCAATTTTCATGAAACATCTGATGGGCTGACAACTCCTGTTGTCTGTATTGGTAAAGGTCTCAAAAAAGGGTATGTGGAACGTAATCTTGTTCCTTTGCACACTAACTGGATTGATAGATTCAAAGTAATCATTCCTCGAGCAAACAACATTGGCACAGAGGCTAATGATGACAATCTTAATGCGTTTGTTGGAAAGCCTAACGAAATTTGTACAGAATCTTACCTTTGCATATTCGCAGATTCCAATGTTTCGTATGATGAGTGCGTAAATATTTGCCTATATCTCAAATCTCGCTTTGCGAGGTTCATGCACTGTCAAGCGAAGTCAAGTCAAGATGCTACGGCCAAAACATTCCGTTTTGTCCCGACGCAGGACTTCTCGAAGGAAAGCGATATTGATTGGTCGCTTTCATCTGTTCAAATTGACAAACAACTGTATGTCAAATACAATCTTACAGACGAAGAAATCTCATTTATTGAATCAATGATAAAACCGATGTAAGCATAAACGAGGGCAAGTTATACTCTTGCCCTCGTTTTAACTCACTTTTCTTTTCGCACACCTTTAAACGGTGTACCATCTTGTTTGACATCCATAAAACGCCCAGTATCTTTATCCCTTTTTACCCATTGTTCAGTTTTGGGATTATAAACCTGTGAACGATTTCTTACTGCACCATTGCGATGTCCGTCTCCTGACGGTGGATTTGTTGCCATAATCTTCTTTTTAGGTCAATCTCGAATTATGCAGCCGAGAATGCACTGCTTAATATTATGAGTTATTTCCGTATATATGAACTAAGATCTTCTCCACTATAAGGATATGACTCTGTGAAGACTCTCATCTGTCCTTCAATACCATAAGGCATAATATATGGATAGAGAAGTAAATACTCCCGTTGAGGACTTGCATGTTGCGCATCTTTTGTAACAGGCATGATCATACATTTACCAGTATGTCCATCCACGACACCTAATTCCCATGGCATCCAATTACTTCTTCCAGCTTCTGGTGATTGAGCATAAATTAAAGATTTACTGCTCATTAATCTTTTCTGCAACCTTTTTGCTGTATCTTTATTTGTTTCATTCCTTTTCAAGTCAACATCAACAATGCAGTCAAGATATACTTGTAACCCCATTTTCGACAAAGTGTAATATATACCTTTTACAACATTCAAATCAGAAATATTGTATGAAAGGAATATATCAAACTGTTTATATAGAGATGCTCCTTGAAGATTATCGCTATATGTACGTTGCTCGTAAAGGGGAGTGCTATATGCTATGTTACGAAAATACGCCTCGCTAAAATACTTCATATTAGATTCTTCCTTCATTTACTAATCGCCAATAATACTTTCCCAACTCTGTCAACTGACATCCGGTACTATGAACTCCTCATTTATAGGTTTTACAAACCCTATACTCTGCAACTTTTGAAGTAATTTGAATTTTCTAACGTTGTTCGCATCTGCATAAGGGAGAATATATTCATGATTTACAGATGGGTCGTTCGTATCCTCAAAAGATGGGTCTAGAGCTAAATCGTTATTGGGATTTGTAAACAGGTTTGTTAATTCGCGAATAATTGACAATGATACCTGTGGCGTAACTGTACGTAATGGAGCAAATTCCGTAACATTAGTCTTGAATACAGGTCTTTGATCCCAAGGTCCAAAAGAGCGATCGATATATGCATATACACCGCCAATAGTAATGTTACCGCAATAATCCGATGCTCCGCCATTTAGCGCAGTACATAATAATTCTGTAAAAAGACCATGACCACCAGCTTCCATAGCAACTTCGTCTTCACGACAAGCTGTTAAGACTGAAACTCCTGTATTTAAAATGCTACCTACATCCTGAAGTTCGTATTTCCCGATATTGCCTGAGTGACAACAATCCAAAATGATAATCTTGTTGCGAACCTTGGAAGTGTTAACAATACTCATTATTGTTGACATCTGTATCCCCGTATAATATTGACCAGGGGTAGCTATATCTTGAGGCATAACAATTTCTGCACCAGTGCTATTCATATAGCCATGCCCAGAAAAATAAAAGAGAGCAGTATCATCATTTCCTGCAAAAAGTTTACGAATAGCATCCATCACTTCTCCTGAAGTCTGTACATTTGGCATCATTTTTACGCCAAAGTTAGGAGATCCGTCACCATGTCGTTCAATTGCAGCTTTAACGCTATTGATGTCCTCAATACACCCTGTCAATTCATTTCCTTCGGGATAATCATTAATCCCAATCAACAATGCCTTTTTCATGTAACAAATAGTTATAGTGATTGATAAATGGCGTAGTTACGGACAGCATTGGCAACAGATTTTGCATTCCAGCCAACGATAACATCTGCTGCATTTTTTACGATAGAGGATGTGCGTTCTGCTCCCCATGGCTGAACAGCAATGATAGGTTTGTTGTACTTCTTTGCCATTTCAATCTCTTTATTAATCCATTTGCTATAAGTGGCATAAACTCCTGCAAGAATGATAATGCAACTGCACCCCTTTACCTTTGCCTCTATTGCATCAGATAATTGTTTGTCTGTGCCATTTGTGTGAATAGGATCATTTTTAGGAACTGAATGGTTGTAAAAGACGATACCTTCCTAACGCAAGAATGATTCAATTTTGTCATAATCTGAAGAATATGCCCACGAGTGTGATATAAATATTCTATACATATCAATTAGCGCGAATTCTCTGGTCCTTCGCCAGGGTCTTAATTTCGAATTCACACAGCAAAGATATGGACTTTTTCTCTTACAAACAAACAACATGTGAAAAATTCACATTTACAATATAGATATTTGGCATTTATTGGCATATACATTTGTTTTGCTGAGAAAAAATCTCTAAATTTGCACCGATTTATTATATAATCAATGAGATAGTATATGTTACAGCAATTTATAGTTGAGAACTTTCTCTCTTTTAGGAACAGGGAAACCTTCTCTCTTCTACCTAATAAAGGCACTTTGAAAAAGGAACATAAAACGGAACCCATTAAAGGACAATGGGTATTAAAGTCTGCTGCAATGTTTGGAGCGAATGCAGGTGGAAAGAGCAATTTCGTAAAAGCGATTGAGTTAGGGAAAAGGCTTGTTCTAAGGGGCACGAGAACAGATGATTTGATAGATTTTTACCCATTTCGCTTGAGTTCCGAAAATAAAAAAAGAGATACCACTATTATTTATCACATACTATGTGGTAACAAAAAATATGAATACGGATTTAGTTACAATTCTGAACAAATAAGTTCAGAATGGCTTAAACAAATAAACAAAAACAGCGACTGTGTTATTTTTCAAAGAGAAACAAAAAAGTCTGAATTTGAAATTTCATATCTACTTAAGCTTAACCCCAAAGAAGAAGAATCACAATTCCTTTCTTTTCTAGCAAAAGCAACGCCACAAAAGCAATTATTCCTCCACGAAGTTATGAGTCGTAACATTCATGAAAATGTATCAAATATAAAAGATTTAGATGCAGTTATCGACTGGTTTGTAAATTCCCTTAAAATTATATTTCCCGACACACCATACAAACAAGGTGTATTACTTAAAGCGGCTGATGATAACGACTTAAAACGTGGTTTTGGGGCACTATTAAGATACTTCAATACGGGCGTTGATGGTGTGAAATTAATAGATGTTCAATTTGAAAAACTTGGAATTCCACACGATTTACAACGTGCAATCAAAACAGATTTATCAAAATCCAATACTGATGAAGCATTTGGAGCATTAAGATTTGACGATAACCTGTATTTAATTAACTTGATTGATGGTGAAATTAGGGCTAAGAAATTGATGACTGTGCATAAAAAAATGGATGAAGCTGACATTGAACTTTTTTCGCTTGGCGATGAGAGTGATGGTACAAAACGTTTATTCGATTATATTCCACTTATCTTGGACTTGATTCAAGGAGGAAAAGTCTTTATTGTTGATGAAATGGAACGTAGCTTACATCCATCACTTATTAAGCAAATAATTTTATTGTTTTATAAGCATTCAAAAGATGTTTCTAGTCAACTGATTTTTACCACTCATGAAAGCTCTTTAATGGATCAAAAGATATTCAGGAGAGATGAAATATGGTTGATGAAAAAAGACAATAACGGTATCAGTTCATTTGGACGAATGGATAATTTATATAATGTGCGTTTTGATAAAATGCTTCAAAACAGTTACCTCAATGGCGAATACGGCGCAACCCCCATATTCGAGACAGAAGAAGAGATAAATAAATTATTTTCATCTTTAAAATAATTTTCTGATGGTAAGTTTTATTTCTAAATTTTTGTTCACTGCCACGGTAACAGCACCAACATTCTTGTCACTGGGATTAATAGGTGTTATTAAGGATAGCACGAATTATTTTCAACTATGGGATGATATGCTAGAAAATAAGATATTTCCTACTAGTTTTGAATGGTGGGGCATCAATATTAGTTTCGGATTTATGTTGATATGCCTTATCGGTATTAAAATTTTTCTTTATAGAAAATCCAACAAACACAAGGAAGGAAAAACCATTCAAGTGAAATCTTATTCAAATTTATCTCTGAACAGTGCGGAGCAAATAATTTCATCTATAATCCCTTGGTTAACAATATTTGCCGACAAACTTGATTTTATGGTATTATTTGTTTGCATAATACTTCAATGCTGCTTTATCGCGATTGCAAGTTACAATAACAATAACTACAATTTACTTTGTTCAATATGGGGGTATCGTTATTATGAAGTATATACAGAAGAAAATACCTACATACTAATTTCTGGAAAATGTATCAGAAATAAGAATGAGATTAAAAAGTTTATTGAAGTGACAGATTATATGGGTTTAATAATTAACGAGAAATAACATGAGCCAATTTTATGCATTGATGTCCGATAATACAGTAAAACACATTTCTCTTAAAGAAGAGATAGTAACAGAGATTAAAAATATATTTATAAATGGAGGTGCTATATTTAGGGATAGTCATTTAATTCCTTCAATTTGAATTAACCAGCAGACTTTCCCTTATTTTTCCGATCATACTCATCGTTTTTTATATCATCGGCTCTGTTTTTAGGGCCGATTTTTTCATTTTCAGTCACGTCTGGAGCTACCACTCCCGTAAAGTCGTGTTCCATGCGTGGAACATCAGGCTGCAAGAGCTACTTGGACTGACTCTCGTCTTGCAAGGTTTACCACATTTGCTGTGTGGATACCGAAGAAGATCAGCATGATCTCTGTCGATTTTATCCTTGCAGCAATCTTTCGCAGACCATAATGCTCCTTCTGAGTTCCAAAAGAGCCTTCCATTGCTGTAGCTCGAACGCGTGCAAGTTCTCGTTTAGTAGCGTTCTTAACTTCATTCTTTCCAGTTCGTCCTTTCTGAGTGAATGAGGTTTCAATACCATTCTCCTTGCAGAAAGTTCTGTTGTCATTACCCGAGTAACCCTGGTCGCCACCTATCTTTTTTACATCAACGCCTGTAAGTTTCTTCGACAATGACACACAGTGCTTAAGTCTCGTTCCTTCATTGAATGCATTGAATGATAGCTTCTCAATAAACGATATTCCGTCAATCAATATGTTGTTGCACTTCGCTCCAAATTCGACTATCTTGGTCTCCTTGCCTCTGACTATCGGTCTGATGTAAGGCTTGCTGAGACTTACAATACGGTTAGGGATACTCTCACGAGAGTCACCACTCTTGAAGTGGTTCTTCTGCTGACGATATACCCTTGTGACAGTCTCAAGCATATCCAACTGCTTGTAATTCAATAGTTCTTCATCCGGATGGACGCGCATCTGTCTGCGGATTTCTCCCAGTATCTTGCCCAGCAAT
>OGZL01003261.1_pt1 | contig 11421 bp, 6 predicted proteins | sample 1576761 | NCBI WGS metagenome assembly OGZL01 (sample SAMEA3541595, study PRJEB24748) | human gut metagenome | biome: human gut; feature: human-associated habitat; material: faeces | place: China | collected 2012
TTATCATATACTATATTCTGTTTATGTTTTATAATGTTGTTTCTTTTATTGGGAGTTCCCTTCTGTATGTACGTTACGGCAAGTAACTCGGATCTTTTAGATTCCTTCAAGCTGAGCATAGCGTGAAGTCTTCTCAGGATTCCAGGCGTCCTTGTATGAACGGCGGAAGAAGAGCTCTTGCAGATGAGCCGACAGACGGGCGATACGCAGGAAATAACCTGTATAAGGTGACATCAGTGGCAGGTATCTGTAGAGGAACCACACGTCTTTCTTTCTTTCTGAAACCATCAGCACCAGGATGAAGGCAAGCTGCGAGAAGCATACCCTGATAAAGTAGCCCAGCGCCAGCACTTCAATGATGTGCGTGTTAAACGTGATGGCGAGCTTGATGATATACCACAACCACAGAAAATTGAGGAAGCAGTCGAAAACCACACTCTCCATATTAGATAACCAGTTAAGGATACTCCAGTTCTTTGTAGGCAACAGAATGTCGGCATGCTTGCGGAGACGGAATCTCACGAGCGAGCGCGACCATCTGATGCGCTGATGATACAACTTATACCATTTGGTAGGTACATTGGTCATGCAGATGGCATCTTCAGCAAATTTCACTTTATATCCGGCTTTGCGGATCTTCTGTGTCAGGTCACCATCCAGTCCCGGTCCGATATCCCAGTAGCCTATTTCTTTCAGCGTCTTTCTTTCGAAGGCTCCGAATGCTCCCGAAATGATGTGGTAGATACCCAGTTCGCTGGTTACGATGCGTCCCACCTGTATTCGCTTCAGATATTCGAATGCCTGCAGCGATGAGCAGATGGTTTCCTTGTAATTGCGCACTTTCACACATCCTCCTACGCCCTTTACCATTCCGTCGATGTAGAAGGGGAGTAGAATCTTCTCCAGTGCATCACGGTCTAGAGAAGAGTCGGCATCCAGACATACGATATATTTTCCTCTTGCCATCTGGGCTCCATAGTTGCTGGCTGCAGCTTTACCGCCTCTTGTTTCCAACCTCAGATAGTGGGTGATGTACCCAGCCCGGTAGAGGTCGTTGCAAATCAGTTTGGTGTCATCATTGCTTCCGTCGTCTACCACTATGATTTCGTAGTTCCGGTAGGTTTGCTCAGCCAGTGAGTTCACCATTTTGAATATATGCTTGCCTTCGTTCTTTCCCGGTACGAGGATGCTTACTAGTGGATTCTCGCGGTACAGGAAGAACTTGGCATATTCTTTCTCTTTATCTATCCGGTTTCTCTTCATCAGTCGGTTTCCGATTACGAGATATTCCAGGATATAATATCTTGGCATCTCGATGAAGAAGAGAAACCAGTAGGTATTCACGATACTGCTAAACGATAGCGTGCTGATCCAGTCGAAGAAATCGTTCAGATGTTCTGCTATGCTAAACATACGCTTTTCCCTTTCTTCTTGATGACTTATCTCAGCACGGTGAGCGCCAAGAGGGCCATGATTATGAGTATACCTGCGATGGTGACAAGGATGGCAACGAGTTTCTTGTAGAGCACGATGCGCTTCTGTATCTTGTCGTTTTCATCTTCCTTCGGCTCCGTATCAAGCAGCTCTTCCTGCGGCTGTACCAATTTCTCTTCTTCCTTCATCAGAGGTTCCTCTGAGTAGCGGCAGTAGTCGTCTGGAGTCATATCCACATATTGCAGTTTGTTGAAGAACTCGTCATAGTTGTTGGCGATGGTCTTCGCCTTGGTTTCCAGCATGCTGCAGATAATCTCGTCCGGTTCTATCGAGTTGGCCACCTTTCTGATGGCTACCGACATCTCCTTGCTCAGTTTCTGCTGAGCCTCTTCTACCGTTTCTTCATGCTCATAGAGGGTAGAGGATACGTAGAAGATATTGTTGTTGTAAGACACCTTGTGATTGGAGAAGATTCTACAGAGCTTGCCCTGTATGCTTTTCTTTATCTTTACGGTATCCTTGTTTTCATCTATAATCCATATCTTGCCTACCATGACCGAGAGTTCATCCTTGCGGTAGGTTTCCATCAGTTGGCGTCGCAGTCGGTTCATCAGCAGATAATATTCCATGAAGTTATCATAGATGTTCACCATGTTGTTGAACATGATGTTGCCGCTGGTCAGCGTTCTGATACCTTCTTCCGTTATCTCGTAGTCCTCAATGTCTCGTGGCACCAGGGTATTTACCGGAAAGGTGCTCTGGCAGTAGCAGCAGGTTGCCTTGGTGATAGGCGAGGTAAACGAGTTCTCGCAGTCGTTGCAGGTATATACCACGGCTGGTCTGTCATAGTCAACACCGATGTGGCGCAGTTTCTTGTGACACTTCGGACAGATGAGCATACCGCCCACATTGTAGCTGCTTTCCGGCGATACGTTGGCGCAGCTGAAGTGGTGGATGATGTTCTGAAACTTCAGGTTCGAACTTCCGCACTTCGGACAGCACTCCGTATAGAGCAGGTGAGAGTGGTTGCACTTTGGACAGAGGTGCTCCTTGAGCAGGAAGCGGTGAATGCGCAGTGATCCGAACTCCACCATAGTGTCGATGAACATGAACATCTCGTTGAGATGGAAGAGACCCATACTGTGATAGTGCTCGAAGATTGGGTTGATATATCCCAAAGACGATTTCTCCAGCAGTCGGTGTCCCATGATTCGTTGGTCTCTTGAGAGCAGGTATCTCAGAATATTGGCAAAGAGCTGGTTAGGCTGTGTAGGATGGCTTGTTTCGCTTTTTACACCAAACTTCTGTCTTGCCATCTTGATTCTGTCAATAATCTCGTATACCTTTTCATTGTTCATGTCGCTCACATAGGCATCGACGATATAGTCGATGATCTGTTCCTTTCCCGATACCGCCGTATTGACGAATATCGGTTTGTAGCTACATTTCCACGATAAGATTGGACTGGCTCCAAACAGTATATCATGGAACGCATGCTCACTCTTCGTATTGATGTAAATACAATCGAAGTAGTCGGGCTGGATGTCCGGTGTCGAGTCGATATCTATATAGCTATCGATGGTGAGCACCATATCTCCACGTTTGTTTCTTCTAAGTCCAATCATTCTTTATTTCTTTTGTTCTTGATGATTATTGGTGTCGCTCGAAAACCTGTTGCTTCGCTCCACGTTTTCGTTCTTGCCCACTGGGACGGTGTACATCGGTAGTGGCTTCGGATCGAGCATGGCACCAATCTTGTTCACTCTTATTCTTACCGGCAGTCTGTTGCTCATTACCCATGCCGGAACTCTCTGGTTAGGGTTCAGGGTGAATACGGCAACCACTGCGTTGGCATCATGCGAGAAGTTACTCTGCAGATGCTTTGGTATTTCCTCTACTCTCAGACCTACCATCTGCAACTTAGCCTTCAGTTCCAGGTCTTTGTTGATGATGATGTCTGCATCGTCAGGGCTTTCCATATACTTCATCATGTCGTTTGGTACGTATGCGATTACGCCCAGATGGCAGTCTGCATAGTCGGTATGCTGGATGGTGAGCACTTCATCGCTCTTGAACACCAGTGTCTTGTCGCTCACGCTCACCTTTGAGACGTAGGCATCGGCAGGCGCACAGCAGTAGTGTATCAGACCTTGGTTGTAGATGCTGGTATTGCTGGAGTATGGCATGTCAGCACCCGCCATGCCTGCACCTCTTCTGCTCATGAAGTTATAGGTGGTGTTCTTGGCTTGTGAGTAGATGGTCACCTTGTTCATCTGCTTTCTTATTTCTTCCTCCACCTCGGCAATCTCAGCATCCAGCTGGTTGCGCTTGGTGTTGTTGGTCAGTCCGTAGTAGATGTCTGAACTTTCCGATGCCTTCTGTTTCTTCAGTTCAGCCAGTCGGGTACGCAGTACCGGAATCTCTTCTCTAGCCAGTTTGGCCTGCACTTCCATGTCGTGGGTTTCCTTTACCGCCGAAGGAATGATGTTTGGGTCGTATTGGGTTACGATATTACCCAGCAGTACGTAGGAGTAGAGCGTATCACCTTTGTGTACGGTTTCTCCCACCTCCTTGTTTACCTTCAGGACGTAGATGTCGTCAATCGCACAGATATGGTTTTCATCGAGTCTTACATATCCGTCATAGATGGCCCAGATCATTCGGGTAACGATATAGTATGCTGCCAGTACAATGGTGAGGAGGAAGATCAGCGCGAATATAATCTGCTGTCTAGCCAAGCGGTGGCTTTGCGATTTCAGCAAGTCGGCCATCGCCTGTTCCTGTGGCGTGCTGTCATATTGAAACTCATTCATAGTTCGATCTCGTTGAATATATTGTTGTTGTTATAGATGCTTACTGCCTTCTCTATATTGATGATGGCGAGTCCGCGGTTCAACATCAGCTTGTACATTCTTTCCATGCTTTCCAGGAGTCCGGTATATTCTTCCATTCTCATCAGGTAGTTGTACCCGTTTTTCTGGTTTTTATATGCGAACCGTCGCATGTCGATGTATTTTCCTGTCTGCTGTATGTGGTAAGCCTCAGTGGCTATAGCCTGGTTGAGGTTTTCTATCTTTTTCAGCAGGATGTTTACCGACTGTCTGATTTCCTTCACGTCGGTGCTTCTGCTGTTCATGATAATCTCTTTCTGTGTCTCCAGTGCCTTTCTCTTTCTTGGGTTTTCGTTGTAGATAGGCACGGTGAATCTGATTCCTACATCCCCATTGTGCGAGAACTTGTCGTTGCTCTGCCAGTAGGTTGACCATCTGGCGAATGGGGTGAGTCGGGTAGTGCTGAGATAGTTGTTCAGCTTGCTTTCGTTGTTGGCTATCTCCAGCTTTGTCATTACGATTCTTGCATCCAGGCTTTCCTTGTCTACGTGTTCCCAGAGGGCTGCGGTGTCTACCACCACGCGAGTAGGCTTGATGCGGTAAATCGGTTTGTTGGTGATGTCTCTGTCTGAGCAGAGGATGGAGATGTCGTATTCCGCCTCCAGCTTGTCGTTCATCACCTTGAGCATCTTGTCGTTGCTGATTCGGTCTTTCTCCAGCATATACTGGTAAGCCTCGTTCATGATGTCGAGGTTGTCCAGTCTGTGTGCTATGACAGTACCGATATAGAAATTATATTGTTCGGTCAGCTCATCGGCTGCCTTTTCATAGATGTCTGCAGTTTGGCGCTTTTTTATTTGCAAGCGGTCGAGTTCATTGGCAAGAGCAATCTTGGTTCTTTTCTCTTTGCCTTGGTAGAACTTCGAGTTGATGATGTTCCATCCCAGTTCGGCTTGAACCTTCATCTTATATTTTGATACCTCTTTTGCGTCGTCTTCATCAGAATCGAAGTACGCGTCAGGTCGGGCATAAACCTGTCCGGTCACTTCCAGACCGTTGTGTCTGTTGAGCGCTAGGTGCTCATGTGCAGTTTTCGACCAGAACAGAGAGTCGGTCTTATTGATATCAGCGTGATGCTGTTTATTGAGTCCCAGTTCTATGACTGGTGCTTTCACCCATATAGGGTTTTTGATGAGAGTGTCGAGTTGTGCGAAGCGCTGTTTAAAGTGTCTGAGTACATTATCGTTCTTCAGGTTCTCATATACGAGCATCTTAGGGCTGAAACTTTTCGGCTTTTTGCCTTTCGTCTGAGCCGTAGCGCTTTGTGCTGCCATGAGAAGTAGCAGAGCTGTAGTTGAGTATAGTATTATTTTTCGCTTCATAATGAGTTATTAAACACGATGAATGCAGCTGCGAGCTGTTGCAGCTGCATTCATCTCGTGTTTCTTATATTTGATAAATCACTTACTTTGTGCCATAATTGGTACCATTTCCAGATGCGGCACCATCAATGAGCTTCATGACACGGAGTCGGCTCTTACCATATGCCACATAGATATAACCTCCATCCAGTGTGACATAGTTGGCAGACATTCCTGCTTCAGCTCTCTTCTTGACAACCTTTACAGGTTTGCCGTTTTCCATTTTGTTCTTGTCGAGAACTACCAGTCCATAACTTCCGCAAGCCAGGTAGATGTAATTGGCATCGTATGTTACACCATTTACATATCCCTGTGGAACCTTGGTGTTAGCAGTGAGCGGAGCTCCCCAGTTCCATACTTCCTTACCAGTGGTAAGGTCGTAGCAGGATAAACCCTTGGCACTTCGGCAAACGTAGATATGATTGCCGTCGATGGCTATTGTATTCTTGCCGTCGTTAGGAGCTATGCTGCTTACGTTGATGGTCTTTGCTGGTGTTGCTGTAAGAATGTCGGCACCTAATGGGAAGACCTGTAGTGTACCACTTACAGCCTCATCGTCACTTCCTACTTCGTTGTTGTAGTGGAGTGTAACAATATACTGGTTGTTCAGTGCGATGTGCTTAGCCTTGCCTGGCGTTTCTTTCTTGCCGATTAAATCCAGCGTGTTTGCATCATATACTCCGTATCCCCTGGCAGTTGCCACCATCAGTTTGTTTCCGTCTCTTACGATGCAGTTCTCGTCAGATTTTTCCAAACCTTCATGTTCCCAATCTACGATGGTGAGAGGGTTTAACGTAGTAGTCTCATCGATGTCCTTTACTTCTGTGTTGAGAAGTCCGTTGCTATCTAATGCAATTCTACCCATCATACCGCCATTGGTTGAGTGACCTGCAATATAAACGTATTTTGTTGCGTCTTTGCCGTCTACCATGAGGTTGTTGAAGTCGTAGAGTTCCTTCTTATCCTGCAGATATTGCAACATGGTAGTCTGGTTGTTTTCTGTTTTAAACACTTCAATACAACCGCCAGTCTTCTTGTTTGGATCTTTCTGGTTCTCTTCGTTGGTGTGGTAGGACATGTATAGTTTGTCATTGTATGGCTGAATACATGTAGCAGAGATGTCGTGTGTATGATTTGTATAATCAATCACGGAAATCACATCAATCTTCTTGCCTGGTTCTGGGGTTGGAGTTGGTTTTGGGGCTGGTGTTGTTCCGTCACATGATGTTGGGACAACTGGATCATTATACATATCATATCTCTTCGTACAGTCTGAAAGACCTGGAGCGTAAGTATAAGTTGCCGATTTACTATTGTTGGTAAACTTGTCGCAGTCCATATAGATTACGCCTCCGATTCCGTTAGTCCGGAAGATATAGCAGGTTGAGAAATATGCGTAGGTTCCCGGAGCAATAAGAATATTGCCGGCATCATTATTTCCGTTGTATTTCACCTCTGCTGCTCTGAAGATGGCATTAGCGTTATCTCCTTGAAGAACTACTCTGCTTCCGGCGGAAGGGTCATCCTGGTTGTGACCATTGTTGTCATTCTTGTAAGTTCCCTTGCAGTCAATAACGCTGTTATTAACCAGATAGATGGTACTTCCCGCACATTGGTCGATAGCTCCCGTCTTCAGATTGTTGACGTGTAACTCTGCTCCATTTGAATTGAGGACTGTCTTGTCTGTAACTTCAAAGGAGCAAGCATAAAGCTTAGGTGCTGAACCTTGAATGGTCAGCTTGTTGGCTTTTGCCTTTCCGTTGATGTTCATGATGCAGCCGTCTATCTGTATATCCTGGTTTTCTGTACCAAGCAAATCGCCTTGAATATTGATTTTGGCATCAGACTCAGTTGCCAGGTTACCTACGTTGGCATCGCCGCCCACATAAAGCAATCCTTGAACTTTAAGTTCATTTTTTACTTCAATGTTTCCGGTAGTAAAGTAGGCATCACCTTTTTCCAGATACATGTTGGTGCCCTCTTTTTTCAGAGTTCCCCCATAATTGTAGCAATAAATTCCTGCATTCTGGAAGAGTGCAGTGTTATTGTTGTCTATATGTAATGTTCCTCCTTTGAGGATGTAGATTTTTCCTTTTTTTGTGGCATTGTAACATTCCCATATATTTTTTGTGGTCAGTTCGCCTTCGATAAACAGGGTAGCTCCTTTCAGGTTGAGCCCGCTGCTTATTTTTGTGCCTTTCTTGATGATGTAGGTCTTGGAACCATCCAGTCCCACACATCCATCGTTATTCTTGATTTCGATAGCTCCGTCATGGCTAGGCAGGCTAGGCATTTCATAAACGTCGCTTAGGTTGGCTGTAGTTGCGCCTGCAGCTCTTGTTGCAGCTTTCGCCTTGTAATTGATAACGCTACCAGCCAACTCCTGAGGGTCGGTGATGGATGTCACTTCTTCACCTAATATGTTTTTTGTGACTTCACCAGGGTTTGGAACTAAAGGGTTGTCAATAGAATCGCTACAAGATGCCAGGAGCATTGCTGCGAAAGAGAAAGTAACAAGTTTTGTAAAATGATGTTTCATGTTAATCTTTCTTTTGTCGTTTTTGTGTATAAATTAGCTTTCACCTTTTTGCTATTGTTCTAGCCTTTAAAGGTTTGTTCTCCCACACCTGTTGGTTAAGGTGCGGGAGAACAGAATTATTTAGTTGATTACTTTGTATTTACCAACTTGAAGATCTGAACGCGGCTGCGGCCATAAGCTACACAGATGTAATCCTTATACAAGGTTACGTAGTTAGCAGAGTTGTAGCTCTCCTTGCCATCATAGAAGGCACGGCGACGGGCAACAACATTCTCACCCTTAGCCTTGGTCTTGTCCAATACAACGAGACCGTAACCGCCACATGCAACATAGATGTATTTTGAATCTACTGCAACACCGTTTACGCGACCGATAATCTTGTTGCTTTCGCCTACAGGAGCATCGAATAATACTGTACCATGGCCATTTGCATCGTAGCGAACAAGTCCGCCGTCACCCTGGCATACGTAAAGGTTTGTACCGTCTACAGCGATGGTGTTCTTGCCATCAACAACACCCACTTTACCTTCTGTAGTATAGCTCTGAGGATTTTCCAAATTAATGTTGTCGAAGATGTTGACAGTACCTGTTGTTGTACCATTTGCCTCCAAGCCATAGAGCTTGTCATTGCCAACAGCAACGAACTTCACGTCATTTGTTGTGAGGTGTGGAGTACGCAGGGTGAATGTTGAGTTGTAAACCTGATAACCCTTGTTTGTTGCCAAAACGAAGTTGTCTTTATACTTGACTACACTATTGGCATCAATGCCATTGTTTGGATTTGTCTTATCAATAGGGTAGGTAACGAGTTTGCTCTTACCCATCAATCCATTTGCCAGTTCCACATAGCCCAAGAATGCACCTTCTTTGTAGGTTGTTGCAGCAACATAGAAGCGGCTGCCGTCAATCATACCATAGTTTACATCCAATCCTCCCTGAGCTGTTACTGCTTCGTCGAGAATAAGTGATTTGCCGTCGATATGAGCTACTTCCAATCCGCCACCCATATGGTTTTTGTCATTGCCCTGGGTGTGGTATGTAACATACAACTTGTCGTTAGCAGCCTGGATAGATGTTGCAGAGAGGGTATTCTCTGTAACTCCAGCTGCAGAGAACAAATCCAGTTTTGGCTTGATGCTCAAACTTTCTGTTGTTGCTGTTAACTCATAACCGTAATGCTCGTTATCGGCATCCTTCAACTTAACCAAATCACCAGTGGTAGCCTTGTCGTAGTCGAGGTATGATGCTGCGATGTCAAGATCCTCTGCTGTAGGAATCTGGTTCTCGCCATTAAAGCATTTTGTGAACTGGAACAGGAAGGTAGCACCTTCTGCAGGAGTATCGAATGCCTGGATGTTTTCTGCACCATCGTTGTGGAACTCGTCTGCCTTAACAATAGCTAAACCGCCAGCTTTTTCCAGGCTGATTTGGCCTTTTGCATCGTTATAAGAGATAAGCTTGTTAACATTGATAACGCCCTTGTCCGCAATGTTGATCTTGCAGGCACCCTTCAGGATGAGCTGTGCTTCACCTACCTTAGTTACCTTCTTGTGGGTATCCTTTTCGTTCAAGGTAACATTGATGTAGTCGGCATCAATCTGTGAACCGGCATTCATGGTCAATATATTGGTAACCTTGATTGCGCTGTTGTCGCCAGCCTTCAGATAACCATTTGTCTTGAGGTTCAGATCTGCTGTCTTCAGGAAACCGCCGATTTGCAGGTTACCATTGATGTTAACAGTAGTAGCATTCCAAACGTGAGCTGATGCGTATATATTGGCACCTTCTTCAACGTTTACTTCTGTACCACGGATAGAACCGATGATACATGCCTTTGAACCAGCCTTGAAGGTGATTTTCTGTGTAGGACTTGTCTTGTCTGCTGTAAGCTGTCCTAAACCGGACTTGAGTTCCTTCTTTTCAACAGCGTTGCCATTTTCATCAAGGCCGCTGGTAATACCTCGCCAAGATGAATACAGATTACCTTCGATGACGATGTCTGCTGCAGGGTCGTCAGTCTTGACATAACCAAGTTCGTTATAGACAGTAACTCCCTGCTTGATCATTGAACCAGTGCCCTTGAAAATCAGGGAACCGCCCTGCTTTACAACGATTTTTGCATTTTCGAAAGTGTTTGCAGAATATATCAATTTTGCACCTCCATTTACGAAGATAGTTGCATTCTTGATAGTGTTCTTGGTAAAGTCACACTTGCCAGCAGATTTCTTTAAGTAGAAAATGCCGTTTTCCAGGTTGTCGTTACCTAAAGCCTGAGTAGCTGTAGCAGGCTGCACAGGTATAGTGCTCTCTTCGTCCTTGTTGAGGTCTGTTACGAAATTTGCGTCACTGGCAGCTCTTGTGCCGAAGAACTTGCGAGCGTTAGCTGTCGTGTTCTTGTAATTGATGACGCTAGATAACAGAGACTCCCCACTGTTAGTGAGGTCGAGGGTTGTGGCATCTACCTTAGCTGGAGATGAATCGCCTGTAGAATCACTTGTGTTGTCGCTACATGATGCGAATACGAATGCTGCCAAACCGATAGCAGCAAGTGTAGAATTGAATACTTTCATATCTATTTAAGTTTAAATTGTACTTTCAGTTTCAGATTAATACCATTTACTTATATTCTTGTCCTTCAGCTCGTTGTCTTTTGGGTAGTTTGACTATCGTTTAGGTAGTTTGACTATCATACTTACAAGTGAAACTGTTAGACGGTTGCAAATTTAATGTAATTTTTTCATAATCAGTTGTTTTTTTTGTTAAATAAAGTTAATCTATTGGCTTTCGCTCTGATGGTCACGAGGTTGGCTTGGGGTGGGCGGTAACGAATTGGCTGTTCCACTTGTCGAATGATAACTATCTCTGAAATCAATAACACGAAAATTACTCCGAAAGATAGCAGAATATCTCCGAAGAATACGAAAATATCTCCGAAAGATAAAATAATATCTCCGAAGAAACCACTCAAGTTTCACATGTAAGCTCCACACGCCCTGAACCAACGGTCACCGGCCGAATGGAATTGAAAATCGCTGGCCGAAGGGTAAAGCAAAGGTAAAGGGCAAAAGCTCCTAGCCCGTTCTTGAACCACATGCGAAAGTTCAGTAAACAGAAAAACAAATGTTGGGAATACGATGATGGATATGTGTTGTGGTGACGAGGTGAAGGGTGAAGGGTATATTTTAAATCTTATATT
>OGZL01003265.1_pt1 | contig 11414 bp, 8 predicted proteins | sample 1576761 | NCBI WGS metagenome assembly OGZL01 (sample SAMEA3541595, study PRJEB24748) | human gut metagenome | biome: human gut; feature: human-associated habitat; material: faeces | place: China | collected 2012
CAGTTTTTTCTTTTGTATTTCATAAGAAATTAGATCCTGATATCTTATATTATCTGAAAGAGGCACTTCTTTTCTTCTCTTGTAATATAGTAGGCGGAGTTTCTTTAATTTGGACAATAGACAATTTACAATGTCTGGATAAAGAAACTCTGGATATCATATATTTCCTGATTGCACATTTACAGAAATGTTTTCCTGAAGTGATTTTTTCTTTAGGCACAAATACAGAAATTGTGCCTCTTGACTCTCAGGGATTTGTAAATGAATTTTTGGCTAAAATAAACGAATACGAAGACGTGATTTCGTATGTGTATACTTGCGGTGAAATGCAGAACAATGATGCGAAAACATTGTATTATCACGCTATTCCCAATTTGCAAGGGTTTGATTATTTTACGCGCCTGCTATTAAACAAAAGCGGAAAACGACCATTTGATATTATTATGCTGATTCACTGGTTTTATGACCAGAATTTAATTAATATATCAACACATAATATGGTGATTCCTTCAAAAAAAGAAGAAATTGAAAACTTTATAAATAAAGTACCTGTAAAAAGCAAGGAAATTATCGATCAACGCTTCCAACTGCAAATGCATAAAAAATTCTCTTTTGATACCACATTGGGATATTTCGATGCATTTAAAGTTGTTGTGAAGTCAATATTGTATTTTGGAGGAGAAACACCTGTTGATTTTTTGGCTAGTTTAAATATAGACGGTGATATGTTATTTGAATTAAGTCAATCTTTATTTTTTAAGTACATGGATAAATACCCTAAAATTGTATTTTACCATGACAATATTTACAGATATTTTGAAGGGTACCAATTTTATCAGAATGACCGCTCGCTTTCTCTGAAAATTATTAAGTGGCTAAATGAAAATGCCTGGTACAAATCCAACCTTAGGACAACAGCAATTTTTGACTGTTATATACGCGCTTCCGAATATGAAGAAGCTGTCAGGTTTGGAATATCTTCTATCTCAAGCGAATGTGACAAAAGAAATTTTCAGGCAGTCATACATATTGGCACAGAGCTATTAAAAGATGTTCCGAAAGCTCAGGATGCTTCCGAAGAATTAGTGCCTAACCCCTTTGCAGAATTTATGGATGCAGGTGCAAAATTTCATGTCTACTATGCAGTGGCAGACGCATACAGAATTTATCAGGATTTGTCTCAAAGCGTATATTATTATAAGAAAGCCTATAAAATATTGCAGCAATACAGTATTTCGGAATTTACGTCCATTGATACATGCCGTTTCTTTCACAGGTACTCAAATGCCTGTATTTCAGCAGCGGATTATGACGATGCATTAATCGTCTTAGATTATTTCAAGAAGTATAAAGGACGGAATAACTTTTATGATTTCATTATGCACAATCGGTATTCTGTCTTATATTTAGCAATAAATGATATAGAAAACGCATTATTGTCAATTGATGAATCATTAAAAATAGCGAAAGAATGTAAAGAACCACAGTGGGAAAGTGTCTCTTATTCAGATAAAGCTTATATTTATTATCGTGCCTATGAAGATAGGGAAAATACAATTCTATATTTTAGCAAAGCGGTAGAAAAACACATTTCTGAAAAAGCGACCATCAATCGAAGTTCTGAAATTCTTGCGCAGGAAGCTTTTGTGGATTTACTAACAGATAAGCTGGAGGATGCTGAGTATCTGGCAGATTTGGCACTGAACCGTGCACTTGAAATTAATGGAACAGCAATGGAAATAAAAAGCAGAAATTTATTAGGAATTATTCAATATTTCAGTAATAAAGCTGAAGCTGCATTTTCCACATGGCGAAAGGATCTTGTAATTTCCGCTCAAAGGGTGAATAAAGATGGAATAGTAAAGCTGCATACAAATTTAGGCGCTGCCTACATTCTGCAAAGTAAATATGTGCCAGCTAAGGAAGAACTTGAACAGGCATATGCTCTTTATCAAAAATTCAAGGTCTCCTTGATGACACACAAGCCGCTAATCTACAATTTGCTATTCATTTATAATATTTTGGGGGATACATCAAAAAGAGATAAGCTGTTTGAAGAGGCTTATTTCGATAATCTCTCTTCTTACTACAACCAGCTTATCTCTGGGAGCGAAAACATCCTGACAGACGGCTATTGGCCTTTACAGTTTAAACATGTATTCTTTAACTATTAGTTTCCAGGGAATCTGATCCGTACATCAGGTTCCCGTTTTTATCAAAAATAATATCCTCTTCATTACGATTTGTAAACCAATAGTAGTTATCCAGCAATAATCTGTAATCATCTGCAAAATATACAATAGGAATATTTAATCGGCATATATCCCAGGTTACATTTTCCTGCAAAATAATGTGTGTGGCGCCGGTAACATTTTTTATATCTAAAAATTGCAAAATGGAAATGTCAAACAATTGTGTGAACAGCTTTATGTATTTATCACGGTATAACGAATTACTAAAACTTACAACAATGACACTTTTTTGCGATATTTTTTTATAATTTGCTTCCATCCAGAGCTCTTTTAAATAGTTTTCAGCATTGCATAATTGATATAATTCATCGCCCCATTTTTTGAATAAATATGCTTTTACATCTTGTCTAAAAGGTACTGTCCGAATAGGTCCTGAAATCTGTCCACGGTGAAAAACTTTGGCGTTTGCGCACATTCTGTTTGTATAGCCAGCTTTTCGAACACGAAAGGCCAGGTCTACATCGCAATGAATGTTCATGCACATTTCATCCTGTCCGCCAAGTTCCTGGTATAAATTACGATTCATCATCATGCAGCCAGAAGACACAAGCGGAACATCAAGGTCTTTTTGGGAGAATGTAGAAGGTTTTCCATGGCGAAGAAACAACAGAATATCAATTTCATAAATTCCCATACCGTATCCAAATAAGTTTCCGGAATCTGTTTCATAAATTGTCGCGGATACACATCCCTTTTCCAAAATATCTGCATATGTTTTTTTCATGCTTTGCAACCAATTACCTGTTGGATAGATATCACAATCCATAAACAACAATGTATCATACCGTGCGTGATCAACAGCATAATTACAGGCTGCTGCATACCCTTTATTTTCCGGCATATTTAATACCTGGACAGAATATTCATCCTCTAAAAAGTTAATATTCATGGCTGGATTGTCATTGACGACAATAATTTCATATATATCTTCTGCTTTTAATGCATCCTGCAGCAGCTTGATACACATTTTTAAGGAAGACAATCCATTATAAAAAGTTATGATTGTTGAAAGCCCCTGCATTATTCTTTTCCCTCCAGTACATTTTTTATTATATTTGCGACTGTTTTGGAAGCACGTCCGGTTTCGCACAGGCCATACTCTTTCTTCATCCAATCCAATGTATTTATTTCTTTTTGCGATACAGCTGCTGGAAGTTTATTTATAACTTCAGAAACTGTATATGCTTTTGGAAAAGGCAAAGCATTAAAATCCTGATTAAATCCTCTGTCCGAAAGATAATCCTCTAAATCTGGACAATATAGCAGTATAGGTTTATTTAATAATGCGAAATCTGTAATAATACTGGAATAATCACTGATTAAAAAATCAGCTGCTATAAGTAATTCCTGTACATCTTCATAAGATGAAGCATTTATTACTTTTTCTGAATTCCCCAGCCAGTATTTGGGGTTATAAACATTTGTATGCATATGAATGACAAATGTCCACTTATTGCCTGTACAGTTTTCCAGTTCTGCCAATATTTGACTGGATGGCAGTGTGTATTGGGTAACTCCCATATCTGCTCGAAAAGTAGGCGCATATAATAATATTTTGTTGTCTTCATTAATTGATAGACAAGATTTTATTTTTTTAGCTATAGTATTACGATCTCCGTTTAACATTACATCCGTTCGCGGAAGCCCTTTTTGCAGTATCTTTCCTGAATACCACATATCTCTTCTTATAAGAAAGGTAGAAAAGTCACTATTAGACAAGAATAAATTTATCATTTTAGAATCATTTTTTGCACTATCAATATATCTCTTGGACAACTTATTTATTGCTGCACGTTCCATATTTTTCAGTCGAACACCACCATGCCATGTCTGGATATAATATTGATTTTTTCGTTTTCGAACATATCGTGACTTGCGGCGATTAGAAATCCATATTTGAGCTGTTACCTGTTCGTATATTCCCCGGATCGAATGATATGGGACTTGACGTATGCAAGCTGGCATTTCAGGTGGATTTTCAAAATCGCATAGCCAGACTATGTCTGCCGTGCAATCTAATTTTAACAGTTGTTGAATAATATATTTGGGGCTATCACAATAACCGTGATTTTTGAAACATGAAACAACAATTTTCCTTTTCTGAACAGGAAATATTCTGAAAATATAAAATAGTAATTCTAAAACCTTATCCTGCATATACTCTATCTTTTTATTTTTGGTTTTTATAAATAGGCGATTTGCCTTCATGTATATCATTCCTCTGAAAAAGAATATCCTTAATACAATTAGAGATAATGGATAACTGCTAATTATCTGCTATTCATTATACCAGATATTCCCAAGTTTTTCCATACTAAGAAATACACAATGTCATGATGTTGGGGTCGAAACATAACGTTTCGACCCCAACATCATAAAATACTCTGTAGCGCCTTAATTTCAGCTTTTATTTAGTTTAACCTGAACTTTTCATCCGAGTTACACTAGAGTGGTTTCAGGGCACATATTCCCCAGAAATACAGCAGTTGTTTAGGTTATGATATTTAGTGTAACTTTTTTGCAAAATTGAGCTTTAATTATAAACCGCATCTGCATTCCACCATCCAGTAGATGTATAACCATTACTCGGATAATAATCGTCATCAATTCTTGCACCTAAATACCTAGTACCTGTACCAGTGTCTCCAGATCCATAATCAGTATACATTCTTCCTGTCTGACCAGTTTTTCTCCATATACCACTATTGGAACAGGCAACCCCACTGCTCTTCACTGGCACAAAGCGCATTCCATAAGGACTGCTTCCTGTTTTTTTTACACCATATCATCATCCTTGAGAACCTGGACGCGCTTTACTATATGGTTCCTGCGTAGTTCCAACCACGACCCCATCTTTATTCAGTATATTACCTGTTTTGGGGTCTATATGAGAACCGGCTGGTGGCGTCCATTTTCCCGACTCATTCACTGTACCAAGCGCATCTTCCAATTCCTTTTTCGTTCGGGGCGTTTTCAGTTCTGGCGTTGGTGCCGAGCTGCCGTCTGCATTGTCTATATTGTCAGTATTCTCAATAGTTTCTTCTTGAACAAATGATTCTCTTGAAGTCCTGTTATTTTTAGACGTATCTCCATTATCTTTATCACTGCAGCCTGTACATAACACCATTATTACAAACAACAAGCTAAAAACAACTTCTTTCTTATGTGTCATTTTAATCTTTTACCTCCATTATGTCCGTTTAACTACTCCGAACCGAACTACTCAATTTAAAGCGATAGAATTCTATCATTGTCCCATTGGAATCCACTCCCTTTCAATGAACAAACTGAATTAACTGTAAATCAAGAACTTTGATCAAATCAATGACAAACTTTATTATCTTTATTTTTGCCATGATTTCAACCCCTTTTGCACCAAACGACATTTACAGTCTGTTTTTGGTCGATGTACACATTTTCTTTACGATACAAGGTGCTTGTAAGCCTGCTATCAGTAATATCCCAACAGAAAAACAGATTGTATAGATGTACTTTCCCAGCAAGAATAAAGCTATATCTAACAGCCCAAACAATATCACGAAGAACACTGTTGTTTTTTTATATGTCCTTTTCTCGTTAGTATCAAGTCTTCTGTTTTCACTGTCTATTGGACTAAATGTAATCAGGCTCACAGACGCAATAACTGTAGCTATTGCCAACTTCAAATCACATTGCACATGCATTGATAACATTATGCACAGAAACAATAGAAAACCAGATTCAAAAATACAAGTGTGCAAATTTTTTGCATGATAACCACCACTAAATTTTCTCAGAACCATAAACGGAAAAATAAGTGCAACTCCGTGTTTTACACTTCCTAAGCCAACGCCAACACCTCCTGCAAGGATAAGTGGTGATACCAATAGAAAAAACTATATAATGCATACTTGTAAAGTTCCTTATCCGCCTCGTTTATCGCATTACACCGGATCATCCAATCAACTACTGTATCTGTACATTTTTCTATTACTTGTTTCTCCTGTATTTCATTAATTCTTTCGGTGCTTTTGGATGATACATAATCGCACATGAAGCTGTGTTGGCTTCAGTCTGTAACACAACATCTAATGCTGCTTTCATCCCTTTTGCAACCGATTTAGTTACCCGTTTCTTCATAATGTCCTCTCTCCTTTCCTAAAGATTGTCATTGATTTTCACATAAACAATCATATGCCGGAGACTTTATCGAACTGCTTGTAAAACGAAATAACAAAGCACATAATGAACCAAAATTGTAATTAATATGTCTTTTCATACGCATTTTTTGCATTTGGAAATTCTATATGATAAGATGTATGTAAATATACTTTCATTAGAAAGCCAGGTGCAAAAATGCGTATTTTAATTTGTGATGACGATACTCTGATAATTGAACAATTACAGAAATATATTGAATCCTACTTTGAGTCAAATCATTTAAAATGTCCCGAGTTAGTTTCCTTTACCAGTGGCGAATCTTTATTGGCTGATAAAAACGAAAAAGATATTGTTTTTCTGGATATTGAAATGCCCGGTATGAATGGAATTTATGTAGGAAATGCATTAAAAAAAGCAAATAAAAATGTCATAATTTTTGTTGTCACCTCTTACTCCGAATATTTGGATGAAGCAATGCGTTTTCATGTATTCCGCTATCTTTCCAAACCTTTGGACAAGCAGCGTTTTTTCCGAAATATGAAAGACGCCCTAGCATATTACAATTCCATTACTACCAAAATTCCTGTTGAAACTAAGCTGGGAGTATATTCATTTCCTGCTTCACAGATTATTGCAATAGAAGCACAGGGACGAAAAGTAATTGTACATACTACCCGGCAGGATTTTGATTCCATTCATAATATGGATTATTGGCTGGAACAACTCCCCAAAAACAGTTTTTTCCAGACACACAGGAGCTTTATTGTTAATTTCGAACATATTGTGGACTTTGATCATTCCACCATACATTTATCGAATCAGCAGATTGCAGCTTATCTGACACGCAGAAAATACAGTTCCTTTAAAAATGCTTATCTACTATATCTGGAAAGTATGAGGTAAAAATAAATGGGACATATCGTTTTACTTCTTTTTAGCTTTTTTACAGAAGCAGTTATACTATGGCAATACGCATCCAGCCTTTTTACCTCTTCTTATAGCAGTAAAATAAGGCTGGCACTATTGAGTGCTCTTTATACAATATTGTTTCTTCTTTCCCTGCTCGAACAAACAGGACTAAACGTTGTCAGCTTTTTTGTGTTTAACACTGTTTTTCTTTATATGTTGTTTAAACTCAAGTTGTTATTGGCACTCTTCCATTCGGCTATAGTTACAGCAATTATGGGTATATCTGAAATTGCAGTTCTGGGGATTACATCAAGATTTTTTCCGCATTTTCTCTTAGAAACAGATGCCGAACTTGTTTTTTATACGGTTTTTAGCAAAATTTTCTTTTTTGCAGTCATCTATTTATTAATTCATCTGTTCAAAGGAAAAAAATCAAATCAGGAACAGTACGATCACTCCGAACTTCTTTTAATGTTAATTCCGGTTTCGTCTATTTTTATAATTTTTACTTTTGCAGCAATAGGTGAAACATCAGCCTTTGCACCGCCTATTGATTTTATGGTAACAATCTGTGCTGTTTTTCTGCTGATGGTCAATCTGCTTGTATTCGGCATCAACCAATATAATCAGAAAAAATCACAGGAATATACTGATATGCAGTTGCTTCTTCAGAAAGAATCGGATTCCGTTGAATACTATGAAATGATGCTTTCACAAAATGAAAACCAGAGCATTCTGATTCACGATATAAAAAAACATCTACAATCTATCAAATTACTCAATGAAAAAAATAATTCTGATAAAATAAATGCTTATATACAACAGCTTATGGAATCTTCTGATCTAAAAGAAACCTCAAAAATCTGCGATAATGAAATGCTGAATGCAATTCTCTGCCGCTATCAGCGGCAATGCAACGAGAAACACATTGTTTTTCATACTGATATCAGAAGCGGTGCCATTCAAAACATTTATCACCATGATTTAACATCGTTATTCTGCAACTTATTGGATAATGCAGTGGAATCAGCAGATAATATCCCTGATTCTTTCATTGAACTTACAGTACAAAAAAAAGAAAATTCACCTTTTATCGTTATCATACTCATAAATTCCTGCAGAAGTACCCCTGTGTACGATCTGGATGGACTTCCTGTATCCCATAAAGCAAACAATGGCAGACATGGCTTCGGAATTAAGAGTATTAAAAAAGTCGTAAAACAATATCACGGAAATTTGCAAATGTATTATGATAATGATTCCGGTACTTTCCATACAATCATAACTTTGAAACAGTAATATTAAACCATTTTCCAAATGCAAACATTCTTTTAAAAATGCCACTTTTAAGAACCATATTTCCAAGGGAAAAGGCTGTATTGTGGAAAGTTACAGTGTAAGAGCCTGCACAAAGTGCGTTGCAATTCAGAATAAGGCATTGCTAAGTTCTACACTTTATCCCAAGTGTCCACATAATTGACATGTAACAAGCCTCAAAATCGGATAGCTGATAACAGTCTATTGCGATTTTGAGGCTTGTTGATTATTAAAATTATTTACTATAAAATACTCGATACAATGCTAGCTTATTGTGATTTCACTAATTTGGAACATTCCCTCTTTTTCTAACACATCTGCCGGATGAATTACAAAACAAATTTCTGCTATTTGTCCTAATGCCTTGGATTGCATTTTCTTTAAAGGTATATGTATTTTGTTTTCTCCATAATTTATTTGAAATTCCATAGTTCCCAAAGGTCTGATTCCATCAGAATGCTTGAATTCTACAAAAATTCTAGTTAATGAATTTGTAAAACTTGTCAGTAAAAAATTGAATTCAGCCCCATCGCTGAAATCCAGATATCTGCCTAAATCTATTTTATCTGGGAAACCTAATACCATGCTAATAAAGTTAGGATATTTTACATTTTCCCTTTCATATGGATTCATATTATAATTAACTACAATTGCATTATCCTTAATACTATATTTAACAATATCTTCTTTACATCGAAAATCAATCTTATCATCAAAATATGTTCCAATGTTTGCCATTTCGATAATATTTTGATTTTTTAATAAAATTTGATCTATCTCTGTTATAAGAGCATGTAATTTTCGATTTGCTCCCGTACCGACATGAATTTTTCGTTCCAGGTCTATATATTCAAGAAGTGATCTGATATCCTCTTTGTTATTAATTTCTCCTACCTGAATATTCATCATTGGTGTTCCCGCCAATGCCTGACTTTTGGTTACCGGATACAACGCATACGGAAAAATGTAATCTTCCCCATTGCTTTCATACTTTTTTATCAAATAAGAATATGCAACCCCCAATTCAATCATGCAAAATTTGCTCTCGTAATACTCTCTGCTCAAGACTGGAATAAAAAGGTCACAGGCATCTAATTCGTCAAATATTGTTTTTACAAAGTTTTTTCCAGTTCCAATGCTTCCCCTTTCAGAAGAGCAAAACACTTCAATTTCACTATTAATTGATTCTAAAAATTCTGCAAATTTTAAAACAATTTTTTCGTTTTTTATTGAATGACTAATAAAAATACGCATATCTTAATTTCCTTTCTTTCAAATAAAGTTACTTGATATGTCCTAATACCAGCTCTTTCAAATAGATTTTTTCATTTTCAATATCTATAATTTTTTCTTCACGTAACCTTTCAATGGTTTTATCCCATTCTAAATTATCCGGATATTTATCCAGAGTCCTCTCGCACCAATGCAGATATTCCTGTTGAACCTCTGATTCACAAATTCCCTGTTCGTAACAGTTCCGTTGGTGTAGAAAATATAATACATAAGCATCTTCCTGTTTGATTTCCTGCTTTGTAGCTTTTTGAATAAACAAAGCTGTGACGATTAATAATTGCAGGTAATTAAAAAAACTCTCTGGTAAATTGACTGATGCAACTAGTTCCAATGCTGCTATAATTGCACTTTTAATATTTAGACGCACATTTCCTAATTTGTACGATGCGGATTCTTCTCCCAGAAAAATCATTCCCTTTCTGGGATCATCAGGAATTACCAAGATATTTCTATCAATAAATTCACCTCCAGCTTTCCCTTCAATCCCAAGTGTTTCTGCTTCTTTTATTACTTCATTGATTAATAAATGATTATACTCTTCTGCTTCATGGTGGGTCATTTACTCATCTCCTCATTCTGTTTCTTCGCTCTGTATGAATAATTTTATCCAATTTTCCTTTTTCTTTTTTTAGAAAAACCTGATCCCTATATTCATCATAGACGTCAAGGAATCCACCATATAGATGATTTCCATCTATCGTATCAAAATCATATTCATCTCTATCTACAATGGCAAATAACTTTCCTTTTCGCTTAACTGGGTTTGGATGCTCTGAGTCTGAAAGCATTGTCTTATACAATACACGGTCTGTATAATAATACAAGTCAAAAAAATCCATATACATTGCAGGTGCCAAATAAGTATATTTTTCCAGAATCGGCTCCTCATTACTCTCCTTCATGATAATTTTAAGGACAATATCATAGGCTATTGCATCTGCATCGTATTCTTCCTTCTCCAGATGTCTTTCGGAGTATTTTTTGCCAATATGCGCGAGATAAGCATGTGCAATTTCGTGAGCCATGCTGAAAACTACAATCGTCCAATAACAGTCTTCTGCAAGTTTCATAATCTGCATATCTCCATTTAGTAAATGCAGCAAAGCATTATTTGCATCAAGTGCCTGCATCTCGCCAAAAATACATACATCATTCATCAAAAAAAGTGTGTATCTAAAACAGTCTCCGTAAATATCCAAGTTATCAAATTCTTTGGACCACTTGAACATTGCTACAAAAAAAGAAATCACTGTTGATTCAAATAATTCATCTATATGAATAAAAGTTGGATTTTTTTGATCGTTATAAATATAGCTATTGATTGTCTTCTGATAACGATTATTTAACTGAATTGCATTTCCTTCAAAATCATATTCTTTTTTAAAATACTCTTTTACTAATTCAAACATTTTAGGGAGATTATATTTTTTCATATTCTCCCGAATTTGTTCTTCTGTTAAAAGTCCTGAGAAATTTTGCAGCATTCTTTGTATGCCAACTTCA
>OGZL01003267.1_pt1 | contig 11412 bp, 10 predicted proteins | sample 1576761 | NCBI WGS metagenome assembly OGZL01 (sample SAMEA3541595, study PRJEB24748) | human gut metagenome | biome: human gut; feature: human-associated habitat; material: faeces | place: China | collected 2012
TTTCTGTCCCTGCTGTTTTTTCTCCTGCTCCATCTTTGCAAGAGCCTTTACCATGGCAGCTTTCAGCAAGTTGGCAGTGACCTTGCCACAGCGGATACAAAGTGAGACTGTTTTCTCATTCACTTCATCCTGCAATCACACCACGCCCTTTCTTCTCTCACTGCTGTCTTATCCTCATTTATCACATTGCTGCTCCTTTCCTCTCTTTTCTGCCAGTTTCATATATTCTTTTTCTGATTCCGCCCCCACTTTGATACAGCACCAAAGGACAAATCCATATACCAGAAATACTGCAGCCGCAGCAACGATCAATACTGTTTTTGTCATCTTCTTTTCTCCCTTCACATCTCTTGAAATTTTTCAAAAGGGCATCTATGAATCCTGTGTCCATAAATGCCCTCATCCATTACTGAAAAATCCTATGATCTCTTATTTTTTCTTTTTGCGAAGAATCACTGTGCCACCAAGACCAGCCATTCCAGCCCCTGCAAGCAGAATCCAGAACAGAATCGGAGTATTATCTCCTGTCTTTGGTGAAGTCGATTTCTTTGTTTCTTCTGTGGTTTTCGTCTCCGGCGTTGGTGTGGTTTCTGGTGTTTCCGTCGGTGTCTCTATTGGAGTTTCCTCCGGTTTCGCCTCATCCTTCATCACAACCTTCTGGATTTCTCCAGTATCTTTGACCGTAAACTTTACATCCTCTGCAACCAGATAACCGTCCGGTGCAGTTTCTTCACGAAGGGTATATTCCCCGATTGGAAGCATCTCAATATAGTGTGGTTTTTCTTCAGATGTCCAGCTTTCTACGGTCTTTCCATCTTTGTCAAGGATTGTCAGTTTCGCTCCTGGCAGCTCCTTACCAGAAATATCGGTCTTGGAAATCTGCACTTTTGTCACATCATCCTTCATTTCCACTTTCTGTACTTCACTGGTATCTTCCACCGTAAAAGTGATGCTCTCTGCTGTCACATAACCGTCCGCAGGAAGTGTTTCTGTCATGGTGTACTTCTTGCCAGCGGTCAGTTCTTTGATGATATGTGCTTCTTTACCGGAAGTCCATTCATCCACAGTGTTTCCACTCTCATCTGTGACTTTTAGTTTTGCTCCCTCAATCTCCTTTCCGTCTGTCAGGGATGTTTTGGTAAACTCTACGGTTGTCGGCTCATCTTCAAAAGTGAACGCATAAGACAGTGTTTCCTTATCTGCCCCACCATATTCAAAAGTAAATTCCTGTACCTGGTCTGTTGTCGCAAATCCCGGTGCCGGGGAAGTTTCTTTCACATAGTAGGTATAGCCAAGTGGCAGATCTGCCGTAAAGGTCAGTTTTCCTTCCTTATCCGTAGCCTGCTCCTCAATAACCGTATTTGCTTTCAGGATCACATCGCCTTTTGCATTGACAATATCTTCTTTATTGCACAGGGCAAATACAGCCCCCTCCAGTACACGGTCGGAATCTTTTTCTTTCTTTAGCACGTTCACTTCTGCCTTCTGACGTTTGTTCTGCCAGTCAGCGGAATAAGTAACAACTGCGGTATTCTGGTCACGGTAAGTCAAATCTACTTCACGAGTTTCTCCATCCAAGACATATCCACTTGCTGTCTCTTTCTCTTTGACATAGTATTTGCCAAGAGGAAGGTCTGTCAGTTTTGCCACGCCTGTTTCATCCGTCGTGATCGTTGCTACCAGTGCATCTTTCTTGTAGTAATCTTCACTCTCGCCATCCGCTGCTTTTATATCTTCTAAGGCATAAACCTCAAAAGTAACCTCTTTCAGGGAACCGGAAAGATATTCAAACAGATGCTTCATCCATCCGCCAATGGAATCCAGTGCAGATACTTTCTCCAGGAACTCACCTTTTTTATTGATGATAAGTGTTCCGGTTGGCACTGCATCTTTCATCTCTACCTTCTGGATCTCGGCAGTATCGTCCACAGTAAAAGAAACTTCTTCCGCCATCAGATAGCCATAAGGAGCCATTTCTTCACGAAGGGTATACGTCTCCCCGGCTGTGAGTCTTTCAATCAGATGTTCCTCACCCTTTACAGACTTCCATGTATCTACCACATTTCCATCCTTATCAAGCACCGTAAGCGTTGCCCCGGAAAGTTCCACGCCTGTCGTAATATCGGACTTCGTAAAGGTTACTTTTGTCGGCTGGTTCTTAAATACAGATTCCAGCTCTACCACTTTCACATCCTGTCCCTGATATTTGGCAGTCACTTCCAAAGTCTCAAAAGAAGAGACATACCCTGCCGGAGCTGCAAGTTCTTTGATATAGTAAGTACCAAATGGAAGGTCAACGTCAAATACTGCCCTTCCATCTTCCCCACTGACTGCTTTTCCAAGTAAGGTATCTGCCTTCACAATTACTTCTTCATGTGCCAGAATATCTTCTTTTGCATAGATGCCAAACTCTGCACCTGCCACAACCGTTTCTGTCTCTGCATCCTGTTTTACTACGGACACTTCCACTTTCTGACGGTCATTCTCAAAAGTTGCTGTCTGCTCGATGACTGGTGTTTTCTGGTCTTTGTATTCAAATGTTACTGTCTGTGCTTCTTCGTTTAACACAAAGCCCTCTGGTGCTGTCTTTTCAACAATCTTATAGGTTCCAAGTGGAAGGTCGGTGATCTGTGCCTTTCCATCCTTATCCGTGGTAACAGTTCCTACCAGTTCCCCGGAAGCATACTCCAGGATACGGTTTCCGTTATCATCTTTCTGGAAGTCTGCTGTATAAATATCTTCGGCAGCATATACCTCAAAAACTGCTCCCTCCAAAGTTTCCTTCTGATAAGTAAAGTCATCTTTGTAACTATTTAAGACCTCACCCTGTTTGACGATGTTCAGTTCTCCCTTAACCGGATGATTCTCGTATGCGATCTCAATGATCACATCGCCAGAAGTTCCGTCCATCTGATATGCTGTATTGGAATCTACATCCACCTCATAGTAATTCTCATTGAGCGTATATCCATAAGGTGCGTTCACTTCCTCAATGCGGTAATGTCCAATCTTCAGATTCTGTGGAAGGATTAAGTATCCCTGCTCATCTGTAAAATAAGATTTATGTTTTACTGTCGTCGGATACGTTGTTACCTGCTCCACATACTTTTCTGTATCCAGGTTAAAAATCTTAAACTCCGTATTTTTCTGAAGGACTGCTTTCTTTGTCTCATCGTCCTGTTTGATGATCTTCAGCTTTGCTTCAAACTCTTTGTCAAGCAGCACTCTCCATACCTGCGGTGTAGTCGGATGATTCTCTGTAATCTGTACGATGAAATCATTGACCGGAGTATAATTATGTGGTGTGGTTGTTTCACGGACAATGTATGTTCCATAAGGAATCGCAATACTGCGGGCATACCCTTTCTCATCTGTAAAGATCTCTGTTGCACCATTTTCTCCGATCACTACCGGCTTGGCAGAATCAAAGTCATAGCTGCCATCTTTTTTTACTGTCAGGGATGATACCAGATAAGCGGTAAATCCTGCACCTTTCAGTAAATCGGCATCTGTCTTTCCGTTGTTCGCTGCCTTGATGATTTCAAATGGCTGCTTCATCACCTGTTCCAGAGACAGACAGTCACGCTTCACTTCCGCTACAAGATCACCCTCGTAGTTGCAGACCAGCTCATGTTCTTCTTCATCTGCCAGGTAACCCGTTGGCGGAGTAATCTCTTTTACATAATAATTACCAAGGTATAATCCATCTACGGAAGCCTGTCCATTCTTATCCGTTGTAAGAGTGGCAACCTGCTCGCCTGCTTTGTAGATCACGCCAGTTGCTCCATCCGGATGGACAATATCTTCACGGGCATACAGTCCATAGACTGCCTTTTCTAAAGTAGCATCTCCCTGTGGAACTGCCTTCTTTGTTTCTTTGTCCTGCTTCTGTAAAGAAATCTTTGCTGTCACACGCTCGTTTTTGAAGGTATGCTTAAATGTCAGTTTTGCTTCCTTATCGTTTGTATAAGAAAAAGCAAACGTATAAACATCATCCGCATTTCTCAGATAACCTTCCGGAGCCTGTACTTCTTTTACATCATAAGGAAATCCCAGCGGCAGGTCTGCGGTAAACTTCGCTGTTCCATCATTGCCAGTTGTCACTTTCTCAATCAGAGTGCCTTTCTTTACGACAACCGTTTCATCTGCATTTTTAATGTCACTGGCTGCATAAAGTCCAAAAATTCCTCCATCCAGAGGATTTTCTGTATCCTTATCCTGCTTTGTCACAATCACTTCTGCTTTCTGTCTGTCATTCGTAAAGGTTGTCTCAGAAAAAACAACATCTACATTCTGTCCTGCATAAGAAAGAGTGACAGACTTTTCTTCCCCGGCATTATAAAATCCGGTCGGAGCCTGTTTTTCTTTGACGATATATGTACCAAGATGCAGATTTTTCAGAATGACTGCCCCATTCGAGTCTGTTGTCAGATTCTCTTTGACCAGATCACCCTTGCTGTAAACCTTGGCACCATAAGCAGTTTTAATATCTCCCCCGGCATACACATCATAAATCGCACCTTTCTGTCTGCGTTTCTCATACTTAAATGTTGTTCCATTCTCGGTAACATCTGCACCTGTCAGAACCTGACCTTCTTTATAAACAGTCAGCTGTCCCATCTGTTCTTCATCCGGAACAGTCACAGTTGCTGTTTTGCTGACTTCCAGTTTTACGTTGTAGGCAGTTGCATTGATACGGTATCCTGTCGGAGCTGTAATCTCTTTCAGATATACGGTATCCTGTGTCTTAATGATCTGTACGGACGCTTCCCCATTCGCATCGGTTGCCGGTAACTTTGTGATCAGCTTTGTACAGTTTGTATCACTGTATAAACCAAACACAGCACCCGCCAGCTTTGCGTCTGCTTTTGCATCTTTTTTAATCACCTTAACACTTGCGTACTGTACCCATGTTACTTTGAAGTCCACATATTTTTCATCATCAACACCTTCACCAAATACCAGTGCCAGGTCCTGTGAACCAGAGCCGGTACTGATCTTATACGCAGAATAATCTTTTGTTACACTGCCCTTCATCGTTGCAGACCAGCTTCCTGCGACATCCTGTACCTGTGTAAGAGGTGCAGATAAGTAAAACTTAGTTCCACCACTGATTTCTACTGCTTCACCAGCTTTGCTTGTCTTTCCGGTTGTCACGTTATGGAGTTTCACACCACTTGGGAGTTTCATTGTGATACTCTGAAGTTCATCCGCTTTAAAGGTGATCTCCTTTGTTCTCTGGCTATTGCCATCTACATAGGCTGTCACATCTGCATCAGAAAAACTTATATCTACATCTGGAATCTCCGGCTGTGAAATACAGTAATTATACAGTTTCATTGCAAGTGTCTTTGCTGTACCGCTTGCACCGGAAAAGGCAGAATCTCCACCATTAGCATAAGATGCTGCCAGATGTACCAGAATAAATCTGGCACCTGCACTTAGGTTTCCATATCCATTTTCCTCTGTGAAAAATCCTTCATCACCGGAAGCCTTTGTGCCATAGTAACAAACCTTTGCCAGCTTCTTACCATCACTGAGCTTTGTAATATCATAAGTACCACTTCCCGGACTGGATTTAGAAGGCTCCACGCAATATGCTGTTGCAGAAACATTACCAAACTGAACCGTATATTTGTAAGTCAGATAACTTCCATACCCGTAATCCGAATACTGATAACAGGTTCCTCTTGTTACTGTAACTTTCTTGGTACTCTGTGTTGCAATGTCTGTTGCCATGAAAGTAACCGCTTCTCCTTCTTCCATAGAATAAAGGTCGATACCGTTCTCCGCTGCCTGATCCATTACTTCTGAAACAGCCAGACCGGATTCTTCATCTGTCGTCACTTCCTGCTCATCTGTAAGATCAGTTACAATTTCTTTTGACCCGTCCGAATCAGCATCTTCATCCGCATTACCGGAATCTTCTGTTTCACCGGCATTTCCTTCACCAGCTGTATTTTCAGAAGAACTCTTTGTCTGTGCTTCTGTTTCCGGCTCTTTTACCGTAATGTTTCTGCTTACTCTGTAAGCTGGGTGACCGCTGACTGGCTCTACTGCATAGACAGCTTTGTAGGTATCCGGTGTATGTGCGTCAAAATCTGTACCGGCTTCACTCTTTGCTTCATGGAATAAAACTTTCACCTTTTTTTCATTCACGCCCTCTATACCGGACAGATCGACTTCCACTTCAAATTCTTCTCCATAGGGAATCTCAATATCCTTTGCTTTCACAATTTCATCTTCATCAAGAGTATCCTGCACATCCTGCAGTTCCGGATATTGCTGTTCAAATGAAGTTGGCTCTGGTTCTAATTCAGAAGCAGAAACCGTGACTGGTTGAACGATAACAGACGCCAAAGTTGCAACTGCCATAAATCCCGACAAGAATCTTTTAAATCGCATTTTCATTTTGACTGAGTCCTCTCTTTCTTCGATAATTTACTCCACTTTCGTTCAGGCTTACACCTGCATGAATCAATCATAGGAACCACCTCCCTTGTGTCTTGGATTGACTTTTAAATAAAAACAGGATTGAGCTATTTAAGCCGCAAGAGGTAATTCGTAATCATTCCTGCCAAGGGTGCCTCTCATCCATTGCCCTTCACGTTGTCACCGAATACCCGCCGCCAAATGCGTAGCTGGGAAATTCAGGTATCCTCTTGCTGCTGATATGAAATTGTCAAGGTTCACTTTTAGGGGGGAATTTATTGTTTTGAATTAAAATAGACATTTGCCCCTCCACTAACCGCATGTGTGAAAGGGCAAAAATTAACCTGTTTGAAAAAATTCTTAGAACTTTTTATTCCAATATGTTTTTATAGCTTTTCCAGTTGTTCTTTTAATTTCTCCAACACCTTCTTTCTCCGGTTTCTGATTGTCTTTGGACAGCACCCGAAATATTGTGCTGTTTTTTTTACTGTGTACTCTTCAAAAAATAATAGTCTTATCAATTCCATTTCTTCTTCAGACAAATATTTCAGTGCTTCCTGCAGCTCTTGTATTTCTGACACCCTGATGACTATTTCTTCTGGTGATAATATATGCAAATAACTGTTGTAACTCGTTTCTCCTACTTTTTCTATTCCGCATACACCATTTTTCTGCATTTTTTCAAGCTGGTATCTTTCTTTTCTTCTTGACTGGTACCATGCCAGATATACGTCTCTGGTAACTTCTACGAGAGTTTCATTTACACGCAGCACATACCGTTGTCTTTCCTTTGGTTTTTTACCACGCATCTTTTATTCTCCCTTCTGAAGCACTCCGATCAGTCTGCCTGTATTTCTTCTCATTTTCTGCTTTGCCTGTGAAATACATTTTGATACTGCCGGTTCTGTAATTCCAAACACCCGTGACACTTCTCTTTGTGTACGCTGCTGAAAATAAATTTGATGGATCACCTGTCTCTGCCGATCAGTCAGCAGATTCATAAATTCTCCAATAGCTTCTTCTATGATCAGTTTTTCAAGTACATTCTGCCTTTTATCCACCAATTCGCACCAGCCTTCTGAAATATGGCTGTATGAAATGCAATTATTATGTTCTCGTACCTCCCTGTTCCTGCACAGCCGATCTTCACCTTCTAATATCAACCGCACATACCAGGGCTGATTATCAAAAAAATCTTCCTTAACAACTGTTATTTTTCTTCCTGCTTCATATACATAATCTCGACAGGTAAATAAAGGAAAAACCGTTCCATAATCACCTGCACAATAGAAAACATATCCTGTCTGATACGCAATAATTTCCGCACCATCTATCAGTCTATGCTTTACAACTGCCACATCGTTTTCTCTCAAATACCTGGCGGACGGAACCTTTCTTTTTTCTTTCCTGTTACCTACAACCTGTTTCAATTCCTGCAATGTCAGCATAATTACCACCTTTCTGCCTACTGGCAACAGGAGCCCATCAGCAGAAAGGATAGGATTATTACTGATTTACTGGCAAAAGGGCAGTAAAAAACAGCTTCCGGCACACCCGTTTTTTTTAACGAGAGCCTGAAACTTCCTTACTGCCCTTTCTGCTAATTTACAGCATCCTCTATTTTATTTTCCGTCTGATGTCCCGGTCAGACTTCTTTGCATTTCTTTCCGTTTTTATGTTCTTTTCATTTTCCATCAAAACAGAATAGTCTCCCATTGCATCATAGGGACACTGCTTCCGATAGATTAAATTTTCTTGTCTGGTCATCAATCCTGTCTCCCTTCCTTGTTTCTGTCTCTTTCTCTCTGTTTGCTATTTTAACAGCACAAAAAACTATTATCCTTAGCATATATGGGGAGTTTTTTTGTTTTACACCCCATATATGGTGAAATTTCACCTGTACTCATTAAAACTGTCTATCAGCGAATCTATTGTCTGCATAATAATTTTCTGCTCTTTCCATTCCATCTTCTGAATACGATAAAATACTTCCTCAAACTGCTTTCTTTTTTCTGCATCGTCCCCCTCTTTTCCCATCAGGATATTGGCATCTGTTTCCAGGATCTCAATCATCTTCCTGAAAATCTCAACAGACATTGCCGTTTGCCCTCCTTCTATCCTGCTGACCGTATTGACACTGATACCTGCTTTTTCCGCAAAAGATTCCTGTGACAACTTCATTTCCTGCCTGCGTTTTCTGATCCGTTCTCCCAATTCAATAAGTTCTGTGGAAATTGCACGATTGCTCAATACGGTGTCTCCTTTCCTGCAATTTATCCCGGCTTTACGACATTTTGTCGCAAAGTTTCCAGAAAAAAAGCAGCTAATTTTGTCTTAGCTGCTTTTCGAAAGATCTATTTCATTTTATTCTCGGTATTTTATGTATTCCTGTAATAACTGTAAGCAGGAAAACACTAAGATAAATGATTGCCTGTCCAATCATTGCCAGAAGAACGACACTTCCTATCAATCCTCCGATCAGAAAATTCATTGTCCATACTGCCAGTGTTCCTCCAAGATCAAAACCTCTTGGAACCATCCAGACACACATTTTTCCAATTCCGAATGGTATCCCCATCAGAAGCAACAGCAATAAATAATTGCACTTCCCATCCTGGATACAAAGCGGTCTCAGTACTGCAAACAAGACAGTAATCACCAATGCTGGCACAATAACTTTTTTTATCATATTTCTCATGTTCCTTTATCCTCCATACATATCGTGATTAACCTCTGCCTGATAATAGCTGTTTATCGTTGCCGGGGCATTATACAGGGCAGTCAAAAGATATGCTTTAATGTTTCCAACCTTGGTCGTATTTCGATTCAGACAAAACAGCACATATTCGATATGTGAATAATTCAGCTTCATAAACCTGCTTTTCACCAAAGCAACTGGCTTTTCTGTCCCTGCGATTCGAATCATACTGTCCTCCGGCATCATCATAACTTCAATCATCAGTTCTACCAGTTCATCCACATCTTCTTTTGCATGATATTGATAATCTATGTTTTCATGAATCACTTCACGATATGCCCGCATCTCCTCCATCACATCCCTTTTCTTTTTCAGATTGCCTGATATGATTGGATAGGATTGATTTATCTCAGTTTCACTAATATCAGTCTTGTTAATATCAGTATTATTAGATTGTGATTTCGGATATTCTGGTTTTGTGATTTCCACTATTCTTGAATGATGATTTTCACCATTTTGGAATTGTGATTCTGGAAATTCTTGATTTGTGGTTTTCATCATTCCTGAATTGTGATTTTCACCATTCTGTAATTGTGATTCCACACAATCCTGAATTGTGGATTTCACTACTCCTGAATGATGATTTTCACAATTCAGAAAAGTGCCTGTTTTTTCCCTGTTCTCAGCTTCTGATTGCAGATTTGCACATTCTTCATGGTTTCCCTGCTCAGATTGCAGATCTGCACATTTTCCATGATTTTTCTGCTCTGATTGCAAATCTGCACAGCTATCCGTTGGCTTTTGGTCTGGCACTTCTCTGATCATAAAATTTTTCACATAAATGACATTAGGCTTTCCCAGTCCCAGACGTTTCTTTTCAATCAGTCCTATCCCATTATTACTGTCCAGCTCTTTTACCAGTTTCACTGCCTTTTGGGTTCCACAGTTCATCAGCTCTGCAATTTCTTCCACAGTGAAAATAATATATACTCTGTCCTCTGAATCCAGCCATCGGTTCTTAATGCTCAGGCTCATACGGTCCAGCATCAGACCGTATAATACCTTTGCTTCACAAGAAAGAGCTTTAAAGCATGGTTCTGTAAACAGCACTTTCGGGACACGATAAAAGCTGTATTGTTCCGCTTCCATTCCCGTAAAATAATCAAACTGTATCTTCTGCATCTGCTACTCCTTCTCTGTTTTCTTTCCATTTATCCAAAAGCATAAAAATGACTTCTTCTATCTGTTCTTTAGAATATGTCTCTGGAAAATAATTGCCGATTTTTTTTGCCGGAATTGTTACATTGATTTTACTGTTTTCTTTTTTCAATAAAACGGCATAGATATAACCCTGAGTTAATTTTCCATTTGCACTGCATTCCTTTAATTGTTCTGCCTGTTGTTTTGTCGGAAAGATATTACTGTTGACAATTCCTTCCAAAAGCCATTCCTGTTCCTGTGGTTTCAGATAAGACAATTTTTCTCCCACTATCATAGGGATTTTATTCTCATCCACATACTCCAACAGTCCATCTGATAATGAAGCCAGACGGATATATCTCTGCACAGTTCTTCCACTGTCCCCGGCTGTTTCACCAACCATATCTGCCGTATATTTTTCGCCTTTACTTCCCTGGTGTTTCATAGCATCATATTTCATCTTATAGGCATGGGCCTTTTCACTTGGCAGAATATTTTCACGCTGAATGTTGGAATCGACCATAATTATGACAGCTTCATCATCTGTATAGTTTCGGACAAGGACCGGCATAGTTGTTTTGCCACACAGTTCACAGCCTCTTTTTCTCCTGTGACCTGAAATCAGTTCATATCCACCTTCTGATCGGGGTCTTACCAGAGCAGGATTTAAAACACCGTAGTTTTTAATACTCTCTACTGTCTCAGCCATTTTTTCATCATCGCTTACATGAAATGGATGATTTTTGAAAGGATAGAGCTTTTCCAGTTCTATTTCCACAACCTGGTTCATACTCTTTTCCGGTGATTCTTCTAATCCCAGTAACTCATCATAAGAGGTAAGCTGAATCTCTTTTTTCGGTCTACGCATGTTTCAACACCTCCTGAACCAGTTCTCTGTAACTGTCTGCCCCTTTGCTTTTTCCATCATAAGCAAATATACTTACACCTTCAGATGCTGTTTCTGCAAGACTTTCCGTTCTCGGAATCGTCTGCTCAAAAATCTTAATGTCATTTCCATATGTAGTTTTAATTGCCTGTTTGTTTCTCTTTGCATTATTGTAACGGCAATTATCCATTGTGAA
>OGZL01003272.1_pt1 | contig 11399 bp, 6 predicted proteins | sample 1576761 | NCBI WGS metagenome assembly OGZL01 (sample SAMEA3541595, study PRJEB24748) | human gut metagenome | biome: human gut; feature: human-associated habitat; material: faeces | place: China | collected 2012
CGTTCAAATATACAACATCTCATTATGACATTTTTTTTTGATATTTTCAATACATGAAGGGGTAAAAAAGATCCTCATCAAAATTACAGATACACGAAATGTGCCACAATAATTGTGTATATACGAAAAAATACATCACGAATCCTCGCAATGTACTTCTCATATCTTTTATTCAATTCCAGTTAATTATCAACTGCCGGCAGCGGGACTTGAACCCGCACGCGGTCACCCGCAACAGATTTTGAGTCTGCCTCGTCTGCCATTCCGACATGCCGGCATAAAATTCATGTTTTTTAATCACGAACCGAAAATAATCATATCATACTTATCTTCGGTTCGCAAGTATTTTTTCAAAATAAACTATTTGAAATTATTTTCCGAGCTTATCCGCTTCTTCCGTATTCTTCTTAAGTTCCTCATAAACCGGGAAGCAATCGAAAGTTGCAAAGTAATCCATCGGAGTCTCTGCTCTGCGGATCAGCTGTGTACCTCCGTCCTCTTTCAGAAGAACTTCTGCGGAACGAAGACGTCCGTTGTAATTATATCCCATAGAGAATCCATGTGCTCCGGTATCATGGATCACAAGCAGATCTCCCATGTCAATCTTCGGAAGCTGACGGTCGATTGCAAATTTATCATTATTCTCGCACAGAGAACCAGTCACATCGTATGTATGATCGCATGGTTCATTTTCTTTTCCCATGACAGTGATGTGATGGTAGGCACCATACATAGCCGGACGCATCAGGTTTGCGGCACATGCATCTACACCGATGTACTCTTTGTGCGTATGCTTTTCATGGATTGCTTTTGTCACAAGGCATCCATAAGGTCCAAGCATAAAACGGCCAAGCTCTGTGTAAATCGCCACATCGCCCATTCCAGCCGGAACAAGAACCTCTTCGTACACTTTTCTTACACCTTCACCGATCACCTTGATATCGTTCGGTTCCTGATCCGGTTTGTAAGGAATTCCCACACCACCGGAAAGGTTGATGAACTTGATATGTACACCGGTCTCCTTCTGAAGCTTAACTGCTACTTCAAACAAAGTACGTGCAAGTGTCGGATAATATTCATTAGTTACAGTATTACTTGCAAGGAATGCATGGATACCGAACTCTTTTGCGCCTTTGGACTTCAGGATCTTGAATGCCTCAAAAATCTGTTCAGTTGTCATACCGTATTTGGCATCTCCCGGATTATCCATAATGCTGTTGGAAATTTTGAAAAGTCCACCCGGATTATAACGACAGCTGATTGTCTCCGGAATCTTTCCGATCGTCTTTTCCAGAAAATCAATGTGTGTAATATCGTCCAGGTTGATGATCGCGCCGAGCTTATCAGCAAGTGCAAATTCCTCTGCCGGTGTATCATTGGAAGAAAACATAATATTTTCTCCAATCTGTCCGACAGACTCAGACATTAAAAGCTCTGTATAGGAAGAGCAGTCACATCCGCATCCATATTCTTTTAAAATATTGAGGATATATGGGTTTGGAGTTGCCTTTACTGCAAAATATTCTTTATATCCTTTGTTCCATGCAAATGCTTCTTTGAGTGCTTTTACATTTTCACGAATTCCTTTTTCATCATAAAGATGAAACGGAGTCGGATATTCTTTTACGATTTCATCTAACTGTGTCTTTGTTACGAATGGTTCTTTTTTCATTCTGTTCATCTCTCTTTCGTCTAGTCGATGGTTGCAATACGCATCATATTACTTACAGAACCCTTTTCACGCTGTACGCTCGGTGAAGGAATACCAGCTGTCAGGACAACAATATCTCCACTGTCCACGCATTTCTTTGCCTGTGCAAGATCAATTGCCCCACTGCAGATATCATCTGTTGTATGGAATTCCAGAGACTTCAATCCTCTTACGCCCCAGTAGATCGACATCCGGCGAAGGGTACGTTCGTTCGGTGTAATTCCAAGGATTTCCTGCCTCGGACGAAGGTTGGATACAACCCTTGTTGTTGCACCGGATACAGATGGAGTGATGATGCATCTTGCATTCAGGTTCGCTGCCGCAAGTACAGAAGCATATCCGATCGCACTGGACACACCTGATTTCAGATGATCTCCTGCTTTTGCAAGGATCGAATCATAATCCAGATGTTCTTCTGTTGTCTCTACAATATGAACCATCATCTGCAGTGCTTCCAGAGGGTATTTACCCTGTGCTGTCTCTCCGGAAAGCATAACTGCATCTGTTCCGTCGTATACCGCATTGGCAACGTCCGTCACTTCTGCTCTTGTCGGACGCGGATTACGCATCATAGAATCCAGCATCTGTGTTGCAGTAATAACAGTCTTAAAGTTGTCATTACATTTCTGGATGATCATTTTCTGGAGATGCGGCACTTCCTCTGCCGGGATCTCTACACCAAGATCTCCACGTGCCACCATAATACCATCAGCCGCACGGATGATCTCATCAATATTCTCAATACCTTCTGCGTTCTCTACCTTTGCAATGATTGGAATATACGGAGCGCCGAGTTCTTTTAAGTATGCCTTGATCTCAAGTACACACTCTGCATTTCTTACAAATGATGCTGCGATAAAGTCAATATCCTGCTCTACACCGAAACGGATATCATCCTTATCTTTTTCTGTAATAGCCGGAAGACGAATGGCTACGTTCGGTACGTTAACACCTTTTCTTTCGCCAAGTTCTCCGCCATTTACTACAGAACAGACAATCTCTGTCTCTGTCTCGCTCTCTACACGAAGTCCGATCAGACCATCGTCAATCAGAATGGTACAGCCTTTATAAATATCCTGTACCAGTCCCTTATATGTGATAGATACTCTCTTATTATCTCCTATGATATCTTCTGTTGTCAGAGTGAAGGTTTCTCCTTCTTTTAAAGTAATTTTCTTTCCGTCTTTCAGAATTCCTGTACGGATTTCCGGTCCCTTTGTATCTAGAAGGATTGCTGTGTTTGCATGTTCCTCTTCACGAAGTTCTTTGAGCATATCCATTCTGAATTTCTGTTCTTCATGATCACCATGTGAGAAATTGAAACGTGCCACATTCATTCCATTCTGGATCAGCTTTCTCATCATTTCTCTGTCGTTGGTGTTTGGTCCCATTGTACAAACAATCTTGGTTTTTTTCATTGTTTCCTCCTCTTTTAATTCAATTTGATTCTATGGTAGAACTCTACTTCACATGTTCGTGTGTGAAAAGATGTTCCTGGCAATATTCATAATTCCCGTTACACTTTGAGCAATAACGGAACTCCAGTGTCGGATCGTCAAGTTCAGTACGTCCGCACACTGCACATCTGTGCTTTGCACCTCCTGCATATTGATTCTGCGGACGGCTTATCTGCTTCTGAAATTTCTTTCTGCGGGCAGCCTGTTTCGGACTGTGTCCACGCAGATTCCGGTTGCAGAAAAAGAAAATAATAAAATTCAAAAGGGATGCGATGATCACGATCCGTATAATCAGACCACCCTGCACTGCGTCTACCGCAAGCAGAACCACATCCAGAATTGCAAGCCACTTCATCTTGATCGGGATAATGCCGTAAAGCAAAAGCTGATAATCCGGCATGATAGATGCACATGCAAGGAAAATGGACATATTGATATAGTAAGTGCTGTAAAGGCTTCCAAATCCGGTAATGCCTCCGATCAGTCCATTCACAATAAAAGCTCCAATAACCGTAAATAATATCCCTGAAAAAATGTAAACATTGTAACGAAATGCCCCCCAGTAGCTTTCCAGCGTATTACCAAGGGAATAGTATAACAGCATCATAAAGATAACAAAAATAATATTGTCATTCGGCGGGATGATCACCCAGCTTAGAAGTCGCCACACCTGCCCTTTCAGAATCAGTGCCGGTTCCAGTGTAAAATAGTTAAGAAGCTGTGGCATCGTAAAACTCAAAAGATATCCGATCGCATAGCCTGCAAGCAGATACATCGTAAGATTTCTAATTGCATAGCGCCCAAATCTGCGCTCCATTTTATCTAACCAGTTCTTCATTCAAACTCTCCTTTCACGTATGTTATTTTATCGTCTGCTTTTTACTTTGTCAATTCCATTCCACCTCTTTACTCTCTTTTCACATAATTTACATCTTTTGTTCACTCCCAGGCACTTTTTTCTACAACCCCATACACAACTTCTGTTTGTATTTTCGATAGTTCTGTCGTATAATGTAAGATACTGTAGTTCTCTGCGAACTACATTTAATAGGTAAAAACACAGACAAATTTTTTAATTGTAATAAGGAGTAGTCAAATCATGAATCAGACAGAATTACATACCCTGGGGATTGACATCGGTTCTACAACTGTTAAAATCGCAGTTCTGGACAGTAATAATGATGTTCTGTTTTCTGATTACGAGCGTCACTTCGCCAATATTCAGGAAACCCTTTCTGATCTGCTTGGCCGTGCTATCTACAAGCTCGGTCAGATCAAGGTATCTCCAATGATTACCGGATCAGGTGGTCTTACTCTGGCAAAGCATCTTGGCGTACCTTTTGTCCAGGAGGTTGTTGCCGTTTCCACCGCTCTTCAGGATTATGCACCACAGACCGATGTAGCGATCGAGCTGGGCGGCGAAGATGCCAAGATCATCTATTTTGAAAATGGAAATATTGAGCAACGTATGAACGGAATCTGCGCCGGAGGTACCGGATCTTTCATCGACCAGATGGCGTCCCTTCTCCAGACAGATGCAACCGGTCTGAACGAATATGCCAAAAATTACAAAGCACTTTATACGATTGCAGCTCGCTGTGGCGTATTTGCCAAGACAGATATCCAGCCGCTGATCAATGACGGTGCTACCAAAGAAGACCTGTCTGCTTCTATTTTCCAGGCAGTCGTCAACCAGACCATCAGTGGTCTTGCCTGCGGAAAACCAATCCGCGGACATGTTGCTTTCCTCGGTGGACCGCTTCATTTCCTCTCTGAACTGAGAGAAGCGTTTATCCGTACTCTCAAGCTGGATGACGAACACATTATCGCACCAAAGTATTCCCATCTTTTTGCAGCCGTCGGCTCTGCGCTGAACTCTAAAAAGGATGTAGTCACCTCTCTTGGTGAGATGCAGAAAAAGCTGGATGCCCATATTGAAATGGACTTTGAAGTTGAGCGTATGCAGCCACTCTTTTCCAGTGAAGCAGATTACAATGAATTTAAGAACCGCCATGCAAAGCATCAGGTGCCGGTTGGTGATCTTGCCAGCTACCGCGGTAATGCCTACCTTGGAATCGATGCCGGTTCTACCACCACGAAAGCCGCTCTGGTCGGAGAAGACGGTACTCTTTTGTACTCCTTCTACCATGGCAATGACGGTGATCCTCTTGGTACGACCATCGGTGCGATCAAGGATATTTACAGCCAGCTTCCGGAAGGCGTACAGATCGTTCACTCCTGCTCAACCGGTTACGGAGAAGCGCTCATTAAAGCCGCACTTCTTCTGGATGAAGGCGAAGTTGAAACCGTATCTCACTATTACGCCGCTTCTTTCTTCGAACCGGATGTAGACTGTATCCTCGATATCGGTGGTCAGGATATGAAGTGTATCAAGATCAAGAATCAGACTGTAGACAGCGTACAGCTCAACGAAGCATGTTCTTCCGGATGCGGTTCCTTTATCGAGACTTTTGCCAAATCCCTGAACTACACCGTAGAGGATTTTGCACATGAAGCACTTTTTGCGAAACATCCGATTGACCTCGGTACCCGTTGTACCGTATTTATGAACTCAAAGGTAAAACAGGCGCAAAAAGAAGGTGCTGAAGTATCAGATATTTCAGCCGGACTTGCTTATTCGGTTATCAAAAATGCTCTTTTCAAGGTTATCAAGGTATCCGATGCATCTGAGCTTGGTAAAAAAATTGTTGTACAGGGTGGTACATTCTACAATGATGCCGTACTCAGAAGCTTTGAGACCATCGCCGGATGTCAGGCAATCCGTCCGGATATTGCAGGAATCATGGGTGCTTTTGGGGCTGCGCTGATTGCAAGAGAACGCTATGGTTTCAAAGAATGCAAAAATACAACCATGCTTTCCATTGATGAAATCAATGAACTTACCTATACAACCTCAATGGCAAAATGTAACGGCTGTACCAACAACTGTCGTCTGACCATCAACAAATTCAGTGGAGGACGTCGTTTTATTTCCGGAAACCGTTGCGAGCGCGGTCTTGGAAAAGAGAAAGCAAAGAGTGATGTGCCAAACCTTTTCGCTTATAAAAATGAACGTTATTTTGGTTACACGCCATTAGATCCATCCGAAGCAAAACGTGGAACGGTTGGTATTCCAAGAGTTCTCAACATGTATGAGAACTATCCGTTCTGGTTTACTTTCTTCACAAAACTGGGATATCATGTGTTACTCTCTCCTGCTTCTACACATAAGATTTATGAACTTGGTATTGAATCTATTCCGAGCGAATCCGAGTGTTATCCGGCAAAGCTGGCGCACGGACATGTACAGTGGCTGATCAACCAGGGTGCAGACTTTATCTTCTACCCTTGTATACCATACGAACGTGGTGAATTTGCCGATGCCGACAATCATTATAATTGCCCGATCGTCACCTCATACGCGGAGAACATCAAGAACAATATGGATCCGATCGTACACGGTGAAGTAGATTTCATGAATCCATTCCTCGCCCTCACAAGCGAAAAGACAATCACAGACGGACTGGTCCGTGAATTTACTTCTGCAAAGAATCTTCCAGCAGAAGAAATCAAAAATGCCGCTCATGCTGCATGGGAAGAACTTGCTGCATGCCGTCAGGACATCCGCAAAAAGGGTGAAGAAACACTCGCTTACATGGAAAAGACAGGAACCCGCGGCATTGTACTTGCCGGTCGTCCATACCATTACGATCCGGAGGTCAACCACGGTATCCCGGAGATGATCACCTCCTACGGACTTGCCGTTCTGACGGAAGATTCTATCTCCCATCTGAATCCGGTAGAACGTCCGCTGATTGTTATGGATCAGTGGATGTATCATTCCCGACTGTACGCTGCAGCCAATTTTGTAAAGACAAGAGATGATCTGGATCTGATCCAGCTGAACTCTTTCGGATGCGGTCTTGATGCCGTAACAACCGATGCTGTTGCAGATATTCTGACCGGTTCCGACAAGATTTATACCTCTCTTAAGATTGATGAGGTTAATAACCTGGGTGCTGCACGTATCCGTATCCGTTCTCTTCTCGCCGCCATCCGCGTCCGCGAGCAGAAGCATATGGAGCGCACCATTCGTCCGGCAAATATCGAAAAAATTCCTTTTACCAAGGAAATGAAGGAAACCTATACCATTTTGTGTCCGCAGATGTCACCGATCCACTTTTCACTGATTGAGCCAGCCTTCCAGGAAGCAGGCTACAAACTGGAAGTACTGAAAAATGATAACAAGCATGCAGTTGACATGGGCCTTAAATATGTAAACAATGATGCCTGCTACCCGTCTCTGATGGTAGTTGGACAGATCATGGAGGCTATCCTTTCCGGCAAATATGACACCGACCACCTGGCTGTCATTATTTCGCAGACCGGTGGCGGATGCCGTGCTTCCAACTATATCGGATTTATCCGCCGTGCTCTTAAAAAAGCCGGTTACGGACATATCCCTGTTATTTCAATCAACTTAAGCGGGCTTGAAAGCAATCCTGGATTCAAGATCACCCTTCCACTTGTACTGAAAGGTGTGTATGGTCTGATATTTGGTGATCTCTTCATGCGCTGCCTGTACCGTGTCCGCCCATATGAAGCTGTTCCAGGCTCTGCCAATACCATGCATAAGAAATGGGAAAAGACAGTTATCGAATTTATCAAGAAAGGTTATCCAAGCAGACACGAGTTTAAGCGTCTCTGCCGCCAGATCGTAGAAGATTTTGATTCTCTTCCATTAAAAGATGTCAAAAAGCCACGTGTCGGAGTTGTCGGAGAAATCCTTGTTAAATTCCTTCCAGCTGCCAATAACTACCTGGTAGATCTTCTTGAACAGGAAGGTGCCGAAGCCGTGGTTCCGGATCTGACCGACTTCCTGCTCTACTGCTTCTACAATACAAACTTTAAAGCAGAACATCTCGGCATGAAAAAATCAACCGCCCGCATGGGTAATCTCGGAATCAAGGCTCTGGAATGGTTCCGCAAGCCTGCCGTTGATGCATTAAAAGCAAGTAAACGCTTCGATCCACCATCACATATTGAACACCTGGCTTCGATGGCAAAAGAAATTGTTTCTCTTGGAAACCAGACCGGTGAAGGATGGTTCCTTACCGGAGAAATGCTGGAGCTGATCCACAGCGGTGCACCAAACATTGTCTGCACACAGCCTTTCGCCTGTCTGCCAAACCACGTAGTCGGAAAAGGTGTTATTAAAGAACTGCGCCGCCGTCATCCGGAATCCAACATCGTTGCAATCGATTATGATCCGGGAGCAAGCGAAGTAAACCAGCTGAACCGCATCAAACTGATGCTTTCGACTGCGCAGAAGAAGATGTAGAAATTTTAGATATGTAAAATATAGGTTCTAATGGAACGACCAGAGGAATCAAAAATACTCCCCACGCATTCAGTTGCACTGGGGAGTATTTTTGATTTCTCTGGTCTGTGTATTGGTAACTTTTTTTACATATGCAAAAGTTTTTTGGATGGTGAGAACTAAGATTGAGGAAATTGCAGTCGGAAGGGAAGATTAGTGTAATATCCGACTCTCAAATCAATTCACAAATCGCATTTCCTTTTCCCGTTATCCCCATGTCATAGTTTTCCTATATCATTCTAAACTCTCCCCTCTTCAACACACTCCCACAGATTCCCCCATTGATAAAATTCCCTCTCTCACTATCGAAAAAGCACATCTTTCATCGAAGCTTCATCTTTCTTTACAGTTTTTTCTCTCTGAATTCAGCACCGTCATTTTTACCAGTACAGTTAAACGGTCGATTTTACAAAAGAAAGTCCTGCAATTCACTTTTGTGCAATGGAGATGAGACTCAGAAATCATGGAAGCCTTTGCTGAACATGATTTCCGCTCTAAGAGGCTCATCGGAATGGTTTGCACAATGGAATTGGAGGACTTTCTTTTGTAAAATCGACCACACAACCTTTATTTAAAAAAACAGCGGACTCCTTTTCGGGAAAATCCACTGTTTCTCACATATATTAAGCTTCTTCGACTTCTACTTTTTCGCCAAGAATTTTATCAATACTTACCAGTTTTACGCTGAGTACGAATACCTGTGCTGCAACTTCCAGTTCTTCTGGTGTCGGGAAGGACGGTGCAATTCGGATATTGCTGTCTTTTGGATCCTTTCCGTATGGGAAGGTTGCTCCCGCTTTTGTCATGATCAGTCCGGCTTCTTTTGCTTTTGCTACGATTGCTTTGGCACATCCATCCAACGCATCGAAGGAAATGAAGTATCCTCCTCGCGGTGCCATCCAGGAACCAATCTCAAGTCCGCCAAGCTCACTTTCCAGTACATTTAATACGGTGTCAAATTTCGGTCTTAAGATATCTGCATGTTTCTTCATATGCTGAACCATTCCATGGATATCACCGAAGAAACGCGCATGTCTGAGCTGGTTTAATTTATCATGACCGATGGTCTGTACGGACATCATCTTGCGGATTTCCGCAAGGTTTTCATCGGATGCTGCAATTGCTGCAATACCAGAACCCGGGAAGCTGATCTTGGAAGTAGAACCGAATTTGTAAACCATATTCGGATGTCCTTCTTTTTTACATTCCATCAAAATCTCGATCAGATAATCCTGTTTATCCTCATACAAATGATGGATTCCATATGCATTATCCCAGAAAATACGGAAATCTTCTGCCGCTGGATTTAATTTCGCAAAACGGTGTACGGTTTCATCAGAATAAGTGATTCCCTGTGGGTTAGAATATTTCGGTACACACCAGATACCTTTTACAGCCGGATCATTCTCCACATACTGCTCTACCAGATCCATATCCGGTCCATCCGACGTCATTGGAATATTGATCATCTCAATTCCAAAATGTTCGGTGATTGCAAAATGTCTGTCATATCCAGGTACCGGGCACAGGAATTTTATCTTGTCAAGCTTTGCCCAAGGGGTGCTTCCCATGATACCATGTGTCATCGCTCTTGCAACAGTATCATACATTACGTTCAGGCTGGAGTTACCAAAGATGATAATATTATCCTTCGGTACTTCCATCATATCAGAAAGAAGCTGTTTTGCTTCTTTGATTCCATCGATCACTCCATAGTTACGGCAATCTACTCCTTCTTCGCAGACAAGATCTGATGTACTCTTAAATACATCCATCATCCCCATAGAAAGATCAAGCTGTGCTTTGGACGGTTTACCTCTGGACATATCCAGTTTCAGACCTTTTCCTTTAACATCTTCAAATTCTTTTTCCAGTCTGCTCTTTAATTCAAGCAGTTCTTCTCTACTCATATCTCTATATGCAGTCATCTTGAAAACCTCCCATAATCATCAACTAATCATTGTGTGTTTCCTGCCGTACTTTATACTTCCGAAATCTGCCATCTGCAGTTTCTTTCAGCTGTTTTGACAACATCAAAACTCACTACAAGTAGTAAGTATATAGGAAAAATGATTTTTCGTCAACCAATTCTTGCATATAAATATGACATATCGTGATTTTTGTTGATTTAAATGTGTTTTTTTGAATTTTTATTTTTCATTTCATGCATTTTTCCATCTCGATGCTTTTCAAAAAGAGTAGATCAGATTTATATGCAGCATATTTTCTTTTCTCCTGCAGTATGTTTTGCTCTTCTGACAACAAAACACCCGGAACCATTTTCATGATTCCGGGCAAATATATTTACTATTTTACTAATAATGATTTTCCAGTCATATCTGCTGGCTGCTGCATTCCCATCAGCTCGATCAGCGTCGGAGCGATGTCTGCAAGGCATCCGCCTTCACGAAGCTTATATGCAGGATCTGCATTTACAAGAATGAACGGAACCGGGTTCGTTGTATGAGCGGTAAATGGTTCTCCTGTCTCTTCATCGATCAGCTGTTCTGCATTTCCGTGGTCAGCGCAGATAAACATCTGTCCACCAACTTCTTTCACTGCATCAACTGCTTTTCCTACACATTCATCAACAGCTTCAATTGCTTTGATCACTGCTGCTTCTACACCGGTATGACCAACCATATCCGGGTTTGCAAAGTTAATTACGATTACGTCGTACTTGTCCGCTTTGATTGCATCTACAAGCTTGTCACATACTTCATATGCACTCATCTCCGGCTTCAGATCGTAAGTTGCAACCTTAGGCGATTTGACAAGGATTCTGTCCTCTCCCTTGTTTGGTTCTTCTACTCCACCATTAAAGAAGAAGGTAACATGTGCATATTTCTCT
>OGZL01003277.1_pt1 | contig 11392 bp, 10 predicted proteins | sample 1576761 | NCBI WGS metagenome assembly OGZL01 (sample SAMEA3541595, study PRJEB24748) | human gut metagenome | biome: human gut; feature: human-associated habitat; material: faeces | place: China | collected 2012
CGGCGGTCGTGACCAGCTCGGCGGTTTTCAGCGCCTCGGCCATGACATCCGCAAAATAGCCGTCTGCGTAAAGTATGCCGCGGGCCGCAGCCTCGCTGACCTTGGCTGCATCGCCGCCTGCAAAGCCGCTCATCGAGCGGTCTGCGCCGCAGTAGCCGTCGCTGGTGGCCTGCATGACTGCCCACAGACGGTGCATCTCGGCCTCGCTTTCGGCGCGGGTCAGGCCGCTTTCGGCCAGGTCGCTTTCCAAAATTACTTCGTACAGGGGCTGCCGGGACTCCTGGCAGGCTTGCAGCATTTCGCGGATGGAGGAGAATGACATACAGATGCCCCCTTACAAATTTAAAATGGTAACTTTGACGATGCCGGGCTGGCTGCGCAGTTCCCCGGCAATTTCTTCGGGGATAGGCTCGTCACATTCCAGCACCATGACGGCGTAGCCGCCCGCTGCGGAACGGTAGAGCTGCATGGTAGCAATGTTGACGCCGTGGGCGCTCAGGCACTCGGACACGGTGGCCACGTGGCCGGGGGTATCCTGGTTGTGGACGATGAGGGTGTTGTGGTCGCCGCCAAAGTTGGTGGTGATGCCATCAATCTGGCAGATATTGATACGCCCGCCGCCGATAGACGCGCCGACGACCTCCAGCTTGCGGCCTGACACGCCGACCAGCCGCAGTACCGCCGTGTTGGGATGGGCGCCGCGCAGGTTGATGGAGCCGATTTTATAGTGCAGGCCGCTGGCCTTGGCCAGGGCGAAGCTGTTGGGGATGCGGTCATCATCGGGCTGCATGCCCAAAAGACCGGCCACGAGGGCACGGTCGGTGCCATGGCCGCGGCCGGTGGCGGCAAAGCTGCCGTAGAGTAGGATCTCCGCCTGGGCGGGCTGCTCCCCCAGCAGGCGGCGTGCCGTACTGCCAATTCGAACCGCACCGGCCGTATGGCTGCTGGACGGTCCCGTCATGACCGGGCCGAGGACATCAAATAAACGCATGGTGATCCCTCCTGTATTTGCATAGTATACCGTATTGCAGCTTTTATTGCAAGGGCAAGGCGATAATACAGAGAAAACCTTGTTTTTGTACCTGAGCGGAAAACAAAAACAGTTTTTGGCGGGCTGCACCGCCGTAAAACAAGATTTTGCGCGAAATCCCTTGACAATTTGTGGGCAAAGGCATAAAATAAATAAGTCATCCGAATATATGGGCCTGTAGCTCAGTTGGGAGAGCGTTCGGTTCGCATCCGAGAGGTCAAGGGTTCGAATCCCTCCAGGTCCATAAAAAACAGGCCCCTTGCCGTGTCCCGGCAAGGGGTCTGCTTTTTATGCTGACATGGAGAGGATTCGAACAGGGCGACGGCGCTGCACCGTTTCATAGGGGGATAATGCAAGGCAGACAGGGTTACAGGGACGCCGCCCCCTGTAAATCGACCCGCAAACGCAAACCGGGAAATAATGCAAATGCCCATGGGTCAGCACTCCCATCGGAATCGTTTCATATCCACGCACCCGTTGGGTTTGAATTGGATGCCTTCCCGTTCCAACAAGTGCTGTTGTTCGGGCCAATTGGGGGCGGGGCGGCCGGCGTGGTTGACTACGCGGTGGCAGGGGTAGCTGCCGTACAGCTCGGCATGGCTGAGGACGTTGCCTACCAGCCGCGCATTGTTGTCGCGGCCGATCAGGCGGGCAATCTGACCGTAGCTGGCCACCTTGCCGCGGGGTATCTCCCCTACGGCGGCCAAAATCTCGTAAATCAGGTCCTCGTGCAGTACTTTGCGCATGGCGGCATCCCCTTTCTAGGTATAAGATACCCGCTTCGGGCGGCGGTGTCAATGCGCCAGCTTGTACATGGCACTGAAATAGCCGCCGTGCTGCACCAGCTCGGCAAAGGTGCCGGTCTCGGCGATGCGGCCATCTTTTAGGACAAAAATTGCATCGTAACATTCCAGCAGCGAGGCTTCCAGCCGGTGGGTCACCACCACGCGGGTGATGCCGGTGAGGGACAGGATGTCCTGCGTGATCTCGTGGGCGGTCTGAGCGTCCAGTGCAGCGGTGGCTTCGTCCGCCAGCAGGATGGACGATTGTTTGAGCAGTGCACGAGCAATGGCAATGCGCTGCTTTTCGCCGCCGGAAAGCTCGCACCCGCCTTCGCCGCAAAGGGCACCCAGGCCGCGCCGGGCTACGAGTTCTTCCAGGTGGGCGCGGCGGATGACCTCATCCAGGGTCTCCTGCGGGAAAGCACGGAACATCGTAATATTATCCCGGATGGAGGCGTTAAAGACAAACACGTTCTGCTGGACGACGGAGACAAGGCTGTTCAGCGATTCGGGCGTAAGGCGGCGGATGTCGACGCCGTCAAAAAGCACCTGACCGCTGGTGTTGTCGTCAGGGATGTGCAGCAGGCGCAGCAGCGTGGATTTTCCGCCGCCGCTGGCACCGACCACCGCATAGGCTTTGCCTGCTTTCAGCGTGGCGGAAAGGTCCTGCAGCACAGGCTTGCCTGGTGTGTAGCGGTAGCCGGCATGCTCCAATTCGATTTGCTGCATCAGCCGCGGCAAGGGTTGGCCGCCCGGCTGCGCAGTTTGCCCCGCCAGGCTATCGGCCAGCTTTTGCACCAGGGCCAGCGCGGCCTTGCGTGCGGCCAGCAGGCCGGGCAATGCGGCGATAGGCTCGATGATGAAGTTCATCAAATTGACAAAGGCGATGACAACGCCTGGCGTGACGCCCCGGCCGGTAAGTGCCAGCCAGGTACCCAGCAGAAAGATGCCCAGCTGCGCCGTGATGCCGGTAAAAGAACCGGCGGACTCCAGCAGCGTTTGCAGCTTCAGGCGGGTGCATTTCTGCTGCTCTAAGCGGTGATTCTCGGAGGCAAAGCGCTGATTGATCTCATCCTCGGCGCGGAAACTGCGGATGACGGGAAAGCCGTTTAAGTAATCCGACAAAAACGCCGTAAAATCCCGGTTACGGTCCGAGACCCGGCAGGCGGCATCCGAGAGCCTGTTCCCTGCCGCCATCGACACGGCAAAAGGCAGCATCGACAACACAATGGCTGCCAGCGTTAAAGGCAGCGAATAGGTCAGCATCAGGGACAGCGCCCCGGCGAAGCAGAACAGCTTTTGGATGAGGGTAAACTGCTGGGTCAGGTAGTCGGCCTCGATGGCGGCGGCGTCGTTGGTCAGGGCCGAGAGGTAGGCGGCGGAGGGCCGGCGCTGGAAATCCGGCACGCTTTTTTGCGTCAGCTGGGTCACGGCGCAGTTTTTGTACTGCTCCATAGCCGTGGCCAGAAAGCGCGGCTTGGCGCAGTAGACAAATGCCGAACCGCAGAAAAGCAAAAGGAAGAACCCACCGCAGGCCCGGACAAGGATGCGGAAAGGCAGTGCCCCCGACGTACCGGCGGCTGTATCGATGAGCTGCTGCATCAGCCAGGAGATTATGAGGTTGAGCACGGCCCCCATCAACGCCCCGGCAGCGGCCAGCACAAAGGCCAGCCGGTTGCCGCGGTAAAACGACCCGCGCAGCTGGCGGTTGATGGTATCAGCGGGCATCGCACATCTCCTGCCAGAGGGTGGTCGTCTGCGGGTCATCCATCTGCTTCAGGGCGTTCTGGGCGGCCTGGGCAGCGGTCTCTCCCAGATCGTCGTTGACGGTGGAATCCTCGCCTGGCATGGCAAAGCGGATGGTATCGGCGGCGTAGCTGGGCGCGGCATCAAACCGCACGGCCAGGCGGTGGGCTTCCTCGGCGGATGTTCTGGCTTCCTCTGGTTGGCCGGTTTTGAGCAGGACGTGCGCCTGGAACAGGTAAAAGACCGAGTTGATCTTATCCATAAAGCTGGTGCATTCCGGGCGGGGCATGGCGGTGAAGATCGGCAGCGCCCAGGCAAGCAATGCCTGTGCCTGGGCATAGTCGCGGCTGTTCAGGAATAGATTCAGGTATCCCATCACGGTGCGCACCAGCGCGGCCTCGTGGATGAGCAGGGATTCGGACAGGTACGGCAGGGCCTCCTGGGCGCGCTTGGCATCCTTGGCCAGAATCATGCCGATGCAGTCGCTATAGAGGCCGTCGGTGTTGTGCTGCCGGAAAAGCTCCAGGGCGCGTTCGTCATCCTCCAAGTCCTGGCTGATTTCCGCCATAGCAACGTAGAGCGTTTGCTCGCTGATGCGGGGGTTGGTATTCTGGTGCAGAAGCGGACGGGCTTTTTCCAGCAGTTCCAGGGCGCGGCGCAGTTTGGCGTTGTCCCGTTTGTACAGCCCAAGTGCCTGATACAGCATAGCGCTGCGGTAGACGATGATAAACGAATTGGGATACTTTTTCAGTGCCTTTTCGGCTTCTTCCAGACCGTTCAAGTCCTTGACGCGCTGGCAGTGCCGCAGGCGCCGGGCGGTGGCATCGATGCGGTTGTCCTTTAAGATGTAGCCCAGCAGGACATCGATGGACGTATCGAAAAAGTCGGCCATTTCCACGATCAGCGGCAATTCCGGTGTGGACAGGCCTGCTTCCCATTTGTAGACGGCACCCACGGTGACACCCAGTACTTCGGCCAGCTGCTCCTGGGTCAGGCTGCGCTCTTTGCGGAAAGTGCGGATGGATTCGGCAAGTTTGATCTCCATAGCTTGTTTGCTCCTTTATCATTTGTGGGCCCTGTGACTTTATTATAGCAGGCGGCAGTGCGGTTGTGAACGCACCGGTGGTACTAGCGGGACATTTCTTTTTCTACTGCCGGTAAGGGTGCATTTTTTGCAGATTTTACAACCTGTTGCTCGAAAATCTCTTGCTTGTTACCGCAAAATACTGTATGATAGGTACTGAATTTTAGTTATATAAAGGAGTGTTGTCGTGATGAAGTGTACTGCCGCGTTGGCCGGTGTGCTGGCCCTGGCGATGCTTCTGACGGGCTGCAAGAAACCTGTGGATACCGTTGCCGCTACGGCGGAGACTGCCGAATCCGCCGCAACGGACGAAACCGCTGCCACACCAAACCCGGTGGAGGCGCTGCCAGCCTCGGTGACGGTGGGCACGGTGCTGCCCAAGACCGAGGCTGCCGGGCGCAGTTATATCGATGATACGCTTTTTATCGGTGACTCCAACACCGCGCGTTACCTGATGTACGCTGATGAGACCGGCACGGCCTTTACCACGCTGGCCAACAACATCGGCGTGGTCAGCATGGGGGCCGGGGCCATCACCACGCTGAAGTGCGAGCAGTTCAGCGACTCGTCCACCATGTACACGGTGCCGGACGCCGTGGCGATGCTGAAGCCCAAACGCATCATCATCTGCTATGGCACCAACAATCTGGGCGGGTCGTCCACCGATGCAACATCGTTTATCTCTACTTATTTAAAGGGACTGAAAGCCATTGAAACGGCCTGGCCCTACTGCGACATCATCGTAAGCGCCATCCCGCCGCTGGACAAGCAGCGGGAAAACACCAACCTGACCATGACCCAGGTGGATGCCTACAACGCAGCGCTGATCCAGATGTGCGAGGAAAACGGCTACAAGTTCCTGAACAGCGCCGAGGTACTGCGGGACGATGCCACCGGCTGGGCCAAGACAGATTATACCCTTTCGGACGGCGTGCATCTTTCCAAGACGGCTGTGACCGAATATTTTACCTATGTACGCACCCACGCTTATGTGACGGAGGACCGCCGCCCGCAGCCGCTGGGCAACATTCCCACCCCGGTTGGCCCGCCGGTAAACCTGATTTCCCAGGACCCCATCGCCGTGCGCGGCGCCAAGGTACCGCTGGAATTTGTGGCCACCAACGGCGGCAAAATTTCCGGCTCGGCCAGCCAGCTGGTCAAAAAAGGGGCGACGGCTTCGGCTGTAATGGCTGTGCCTGACGACGGCTTTGTCTTTGCAGGCTGGACTTCCAGCACCGGGGCCAGCTACAGCAGCGAGACCCTCAGCTTTACGATGCCCAGCGACGCCAACGCGGGCGGTGTGGTGCTGACGGCCCACTTTACCGCCGACGAACACGAGCACAACTACGTGGAGCTCGAGGGCACCAAAGTGGCCGCCACCTGCCTGACTGACGGCACCTGCCAGTACAAGTGCACCATCTGCGGTGAGATCATTGAGGAAACAACCTACGCCCTGGGTCATGACTGGGACGAGGGAACTACCTACAGCGATGCCATTGTGTATACCTGCAAGCGCTGCGGCGAGCAGAAGAAAGAGCAGATTGTGCACATGCACAACTACCAGTTGGTCAGCGAGACAATGGCCACCTGCACCAGCGAGGGCAAGCGCACCTACCAGTGCAGCTGCGGCGATGCGTACACCGAGAGCGTGCCTGCTACCGGGCATAACTGGAAAGAAACGGAACGGCATGCGCCTACGTATGAGCAGGACGGTTGGATTCATTATGAGTGCACCAATGCCGGATGCGGTGAATGGTACGATGAGGTATTGCCGAAGCTGCAGCCTACGCCTACACCGCCCCCGGATTCCAATTCTTCGAGTTCCACAGTAAATCCAGGTGATTCTTCGGGCGAGGCATCTTCCACCTCGTATACTGAGGAATCGGAAACGTTTGAATAAGTGCTGCATGATACCAGCAAGCCGCCCTGCGGGGCGGTTTTGCTGTTCCCTGCCAAAGCAAAAGAAGAAAAGAAAAAGAGGTAACCATGTCTACCAACCCCCACAAGACCGGCAACGGCGCGTTGATGCGCCGGTTTCTGCCCTACCTTATTAAGTACAAGGGTGTACTGTTTTTTGATTTGTTTTGCGCGGCGCTGACAACGCTGTGCGATATTGCCCTGCCTACCATCATGCGCACGCTGACCAACACGGTCTCGGCCGCCGCGCTGACGGTGGATACCGTGCTGCGGATGGCGGCACTGTACTTTGTACTGCGCATCATCGACGGCGCGGCCAGCTACTTTATGTCCGGCATCGGGCATATCATGGGTGTGCATATCGAGACCGACATGCGCCGCGACGCCTTTGACCATCTGCTGCGGCTGGACCATACCTATTATAATAATACCAAAGTCGGCCAGATCATGGGCCGCATCACCAACGATCTGTTTGACGTGACCGAGTTCGCCCACCACTGCCCCGAGGAGTTCTTTATTGCGGGCATCAAGATCGTAGCATCCTTTGTGATTTTGTGCCAGGCCAGTATTCCGCTGACGCTCATCGTGTTTGCCTGCGTGCCGCTGATGGGCGTTGTGTCGGTCAAACTCAACCACAAACTGCGGGAGCGGTTCCGCCAGCAGCGGTTCCAGATCGGAGAGCTGAATGCGACGATTGAGGACAGCCTGCTGGGCCAGCGCGTGGTCAAAGCCTTTGCGGCCGAGGACCTGGAGCGGGAAAAGTTCGAGCAGGGCAACCGTGAATTTGAAAAGATCAAAACGCTGGGCTATCATGCCATGGCGGCGTTCAATACTTCCACCCGGATGTTTGACGGCCTGATGTACTTTGTGGTGATCCTGGCGGGCGGCCTTTCGCTGGTGTACGGGGCCATCAGTGCCGGAGACCTGGTGGCCTATGTGCTGTATGTGTCCACGTTGATTGCTACCATTCGACGCATCGTCGAGTTTGCCGAGCAGTTCCAGCGCGGCATGACCGGCATCGAGCGCTTTGCGGAAATTATGGATACGCCCATTGCCATTGCCGATAAGCCAGATGCCAAACCGCTGGAAGTGAAGCAGGGCGGCATTGAGTTTAAGGACGTCAGCTTTGAGTATCCCGACGACCACAACCAGGTGCTGCACCACGTCAATCTGACCATCCGTCCTGGCGAGAGTCTGGCGCTGGTTGGCCCCAGCGGCGGCGGTAAGACTACGCTGTGCAACCTGATCCCGCGCTTTTACGATGTGACCGGCGGCGCGGTGCTGGTGGACGGGCAGGATGTGCGGGCTGTGCAGCTGCACAGCCTGCGGCAGGCCATTGGTGTGGTGCAGCAGGATGTGTATCTGTTCAGCGGCACGGTGGCGGAGAATATCGCCTACGGCCGCCCCGGCGCGACCCGCGCTGAAATTGAAGAAGCCGCCCGCCTGGCTGGGGCTGACGACTTTGTGCGTGCGCTGAAAAACGGCTATGACACCTATGTGGGCGAGCGCGGTGTGAAACTTTCCGGCGGGCAGAAACAGCGGTTGGCCATTGCACGAGTGTTCTTGAAGAACCCGCCGATCTTACTGCTGGATGAAGCCACCAGCGCACTGGACAACGAAAGTGAGATCCTCGTTGGCCAAAGCCTTGACAAGTTAGCCAAGGGCCGCACGACACTGACCATTGCTCACCGCCTGACGACTATTAAAAATGCAGACCGTATTCTGGTTTTGGGCAAGGATGGCATTGAGGAAGAAGGCAGCCACGAGGAATTGCTGGCGAAGCAGGGCATTTATTACCGCCTATGGAATGGATTAGTCAGCGGTCAGACATTATAATATAAGTTCAAGCCGCCTCCTTTTTAGGGGGCGGTTTTTGTATGCAGTGCAGCATGCGGGTCAGGTTTAACGTGAAGGTGAACAGGTTGGAGGTAATCATGATGCCGAGGAATGCCGCCATGCCGTAGCGCGGCAGCAGCAGCCAGATGGCGGCAATACGGAAGATGGAATCCGCCAGCGAATAGTAGAATGTGGCCAGCTGTTCGCCTAACCCTTTCAGCACGCCGTCCACCATGCTTTCCAAATACATGAACGGCGCGACAAAGCCTAAAATGCGCACATACTCCCCTACCTCGACGTCGCGATAGATAAAGCTGGCAAGGGGCGCACCGAACAGCACGAACCCGGTCCCCGCCGCCAGCGAGAAGGCACCGGTGACCTTGAGCATCGTAAACACCAGTCGGCGGGTGGCGTCGGTGTCGCCTTTGGTGTGGGCACGGGTGATTTCCGGCATCAACAGCCCGGACAAGGCCGAAAGCACCGAGAATGGGAAGAACAGCAGCGGCAGCGCCATGCCTTTCAGACTGCCGTACTGGGCCATGGCGTCGGCCCGGCTGCCGGTGTAAAGCGCTAACGTGTAGGGAATCAGGCTGCTCTCGACGGCCTGCAGGCCGCTGGCCAGCAGGCGGCTGCCCTCCACCGGCAGGACGATGGCGTACAGCTCCTTTTGGGTGTAGGGCTGCAGAGGCTCATCGGCACGGCGGGCAAACTCCGGCGTTTTGGCGGCAAAGGCGAACATGAGGGCGCAGGAGATGCCCTCGCTGACCGTGCTGCCCAGTACTACGGCGGCACAGCCGTAGCCTGCCCCCCATTGGGCCAGCACACGCAGTGCGGCGATGGCGATTGCCATGCGGATGATCTGTTCGATCAGCTGAGCAATGACATTCGGGTGTACCCGGCGTGCCGCCAAAAAGCAGCCGCGCACCGCCCCGGCCGCCGCCATAAAGGGCAGGCTGGGGGCTAAAATCTGCAAAGACAAAATGGCGCGGGTATCGTGGAGGAGATACCGGGCGGCAGGCTCGGCCAGCAGCACTTGCAGCAGCATGGCACAGCAGCCAAACAGCAGGGCTGTACCGCAAAGCCCCCGCAGGGTAGCCGCCATGCCCCGCCCCCGGGCCAGGCTTTGTGCCGCCAGCCGGGCCGAGGCTACATTGATGCCCGCCGTGGCCAGCGAGACGAATACCATGTACACCGCTAAAATCAGCTGGTACAGGCCCATGCCCTCGCCGCCCAGCGCGTTGGCCAGCCCGATGCGCAGCCCCAGCCCCGCCAGACGCAGCATATCGTAAACTTCCTGATTTAAAAGATAAGATTAAAGAGATTGATGATAAAGCATTTATTATTGTTTCTCATGTAGAAGAAGTTAGTGGAAATGGTTTTACATATACAAAAGAAATGCGAGAAGCTTAATCTTAGATGTTCATTTAGGTGGACATCTTTTTTATTTTGATAGATAATAAGGGAAACGGGGGAATGAGTTATGAAAATTGAAATTGCATCTTTAGAAGACGCACAAGAATTAGTAGAGATTTATCGCTATTATGTTGAAAAAACAGCGATTACTTTTGAATATGAGGTACCATCTGTTGAAGAATTTAAACAAAGAATGATTCATGTTATGGAAAAATATCCCTATTTGATTGCTAAAGAGAATGATCAAATTGTCGGTTATGCTTATGCAAGTTGTTTTAAAAATAGGGCCGCTTATGATTGGTGTGTTGAGACATCAATTTATGTTAATTATGATTTAAAAAGATGTGGGATTGGTAAAAAACTTTATTTAGCCTTAGAAAAAGCATTAAAAGCACAACATATTACAAATTTAAATGCGTGTATTTCTTCACCTATTGAAAATGATGAATATTTGGGTACTAATAGTATTGATTATCATCATCATTTGGGATATCAAATGGTAGGTAAGTTTCATCAATGTGGTTATAAATTTAATCGTTGGTATGATATGGTATGGATGGAAAAATTTATAGGGGAACATTTGGAAAATCAATTACCAATTATTGAATTTAATAAAATCAAAGATCAAATAGATTTAAATGAGGAATAACAAATGGAATTAAAACAAGGCAGACCACAAGAAAAAAGAATATCTAAAGAAGAAAGAGTTTATGATTTGTTAGAAAAACTACATATTGATTATCAACGCATAGACCATGAAAAAGCAGATACGATGGAAATATGTTTAGAAATAGAAAAATCTTTACAAGCAACGATATGCAAAAATTTATTTTTAGTAAATTCCAATAAAAGCCAATATTATTTATTAATGTTAAAAGGACATAAAAAATTCAAAACAAAAAATATATCGAAACAAATCAACAGTTCCCGTCTTTCTTTTGGAAGTGATGAAAAAATGCATGAATATTTAGATATTACACCTGGTTCTGTTAGTGTTTTAGGACTAATGAACGACGTTAAAAACAATGTTCAATTATTAATGGATCAAGATTTATTAGAAGATGAATACCTAGGTTGTCATCCATGCATTAATACAAGTAGTCTAAAAATTAAAATGAAAGATGTCTTTGATAAAATTTTACCAACCATTAATCATCAAGCAATCTTTGTGGAGGTTCAAGATGGATAAAGAAGGAATCATGATTTATTTGTGCATGAAAGGACAAAATGAATGGCTAGAAGAAGTTAAAGCCTATTTTCAAAAAAGTTCTTATGTCTTAAAAGTAATTGAAATTGATGATTGGCAAAATGAACTTTCTTTAACAAATCAAAAAGGGAAAATTCTTTTAGAAAAAATTAAGCAAATACAATTAAAAAACAAATATTTAAAATGTTATATCAGTGGTTATTCACTCGCAGGACTTTTTAGTCTTTATGCGATGCATGATGACCTGCGCAGATTATCTTCTTGGAATCTTTCACCAGAAGCTGATCCCAAGATTTTTAGAGCAGGCACGCATCCGGATGCACAAAAATCCAGCAGAGCTTCGCCGCAGGCTACGCCGACGATGCCGACGGTGCTGC